>JAEIGA010002697.1_pt1 | contig 28147 bp, 44 predicted proteins | sample 9270691 | NCBI WGS metagenome assembly JAEIGA01 (sample SAMN17057246, study PRJNA624740) | gut metagenome | biome: biome; isolation source: fecal sample | host: Bos grunniens | place: China: Xizang | collected 2019
ATAAAGTATTTACTGCCACTATTAGTAGGTGTGTTTGAAATACTTAAAGTCAACTTCCCTCTGGTGGATTGAGTTGGTATCGAGCCAACATCCACGGATTTTCAGTCCGTTGCATAGACCATCTTTGCTATCAATCCGTATAAGTGTATTCTAAAACCCAAACTCGAATACAGATAAACATTGTTAGAGAAATGTAAATCTTTGTTTTAGTCTTTTCTATCTCTAACCATAGAAGACTCACGAACACAACTCGTATACTGTTTTGACATACAGTAGGAATTTGGTGTGCCTGAGAGGATTCGAACCTCCGACACCCTGATTAAAAGTCAGGTGCTCTAGCCTACTGAGCTACAGGCACATATTAAAATTGGCAACAAATCGTGCACCTCTACACTATCCGAATCGAACGGTTCTTCATTAAATATTCTTAGGATTTAATGACGCACACCTCGTGCTCCCGAATTGAACGGTCCTTATTTGTTGCCTGGTACAAGTAAATGGCTTCGAACCAATGACCTTCCGCGTATCAGGCGGACGCTCTAACCGGCTGAGCTATACTTGTATATAGTGACTATATACGGTTGTCACCCTTGTGAATCTTATTTGTCGGCGATTTACTAATTTCCGAGTATAGCTTATCAGACTTTTACTATACTATCTCACTCTTCCAAATAGCTAAGTTGAGAGACTTAGTTCATAGTTAAAACTGTCGAACAGTTTCTAGCTTTTAACACTATGTCTGGAACTCAATCTGTGTGTTGGTATTATTAATAGATAAACTATAAATAATTTATATTGGCGCACTAACCTTTGGCACGCACGACACATCAACAGTTTCCGGCTTAATATAAACCTTTTACATATGTAGGACCGTCTATTTGTTACAAACCCACCTGGTGCCGCTAGCCGGACTCGAACCGGCAACTCGCCAGGAGTACAGATTTTAAGTCTGCTGTGTAAGCCATTCCACCACAGCGGCATATATTGGATAATAACATCTATCACATATTATTATCTCTCTCCTGTATTTAAAGTGATTCAGAAGCCCAGGCACTGCTTTTTCCTTCCCTCATTGTGATAGTAGAGTTTAGGGAGTTTCGCATCTCTTGGAGATTTTGATGTTCTTGCAATAACATCTTGGCTTATCTCTTAACCTGCTGGCACCTTAAAGGATTCGAACCAATATCTCCAGGCAACAGCCTGTTGTTCTACCTTTGAACTATTAGTGCATATTAAATTGGCAGAATTTGCTGGTACTCTTTCAACCAACTCATTGGTGAGACTTATCTGCCAGAAGCCTTGGCTCCCCGTGTTGGACTCGAACCAACGACCGTTCGGTTAACAGCCGAATGCTCTACCGACTGAGCTAACGAGGAATATAACTAATTTTAAAGTCATAATGACTGGAGCAGTACACGGGACTCGAACTCGTACGTCCAGTTTGGAAGACTGGCATGCTAGCCATTAAACATCAGTACTGCATATAACCTTAGGTCCGAAGAATACTAAGGTCTTTATTTAGGTATCGCCGATAAATGCTTCATTACGGTGTAGTTTAGAGGGCATCCAAGCTTAAACCCTTATCGACTAAGATTAACGCTCTTACACGGACTTGTACGTTCTCAAGTTTGCGGATTAGTCACTATCACTGCAAAGAGTTACCAGATTAAATTAATCCTTGTTTACTCGCTTTTCACTACATAGGTACTACACTACCTACGTGAGCAACGACCTCACGTTTTTATGAGCTTCTAAATTAAGTTGTAGTGCAGGCACCACATCTCGTAAACTAAACTCATGTTTTTATCCCATTAGGTCTTTCACCCTAACTCGTCAAGGAGCAACCTTGAACTTGGAGCTGGTTGACGGACTTGAACCCCCGACCTGCTGATTACAAATCAGCTGCTCTACCAACTGAGCTAAACCAGCGAATATACCCGCCAGACTATTGCTACAGCTCACTGGTGGACTCAGACCTCTCAAGTATCTGAATCTCATTAAGGGGTATTATTTTCTAAGTAGTTTTTCAGGACAAATGCCTTCAGGTCGGATGAAAATAATAAACGGTAGACCTTGGTTGCGGAAGAGCGGGATTTGAACCCGCGACCTCAAGGGTATGAACCTTGCGAGCTACCAGACTGCTCCACCCCGCAATATATAATGTAAGTGTTCCGTAAATATCTAATCCATAAAACACACCATTTAGCACCGGGAGTTACACCCGTTCAACACTTACTAAAGCATCAGATTAAATGCTTGTGCCATTCAATAAAAACAAATTCTCCGCCATAGGACTTTCACCTATGGGAACAAGGGTTGGGTTCACGTTTGCAACCGCTTCCAACAGTCTTTTCTCTATCACTCTCTTGACTACCTTCTAATACATTTACCTTGTTACTTCATATTCTTGTACTTTTAAGAGTTTTTCTTCTTGGTCGCCCTCATAGGATTTGAACCTCATCCGCTCCATACAACGGGAGCTGCTCTGCCGACTTGAGCTATCGTTGGACTAAACTCTGCTACATCTCAATTCAACCATTGTACAGATGGCTAATCAGCTTGTTAAGTTACTTAGACGGGCCAGCCAGGGAATTTCACCTCACGGTCAAGCGCGGTTAAGTAATGCTTAGTGTATTCGCTGTTTCCTTGAGTTTGTACATTGTAGCATACTCGAATATGGCTTTATACTCACTACGGAATTATTGAATTTTTGATAATCTTTCCCACTGATTATCTGACAACTTATCTCTCATCAGTTCCATGGACCTGTTACCAGGTGGCTTATGGCTTTTACCTGAGCGAGTTGCATTCTCTCGGCAGGCGAAGTTGTCCCTACTGTCCTTAATCATCCGCCAATAATGTAACGGCCTATACTAGTTAATGGCCTGCGGGCGGTTCGTCTATGAGGAATAGATTCTCTAATCTATTTATCCAGAAGTAAGGGTTCGAACCTTACAAGAGCTGGTAAATTAGTACTTCTCTACTATTCCACAGTGCATCCTCATAGATATATCGGAGTTCAACCGAAATTTCTTTTGAATGTTTTTCTTAAATCTCACAGTTGTTATCTGTCTCATTTAACGGCTTTCAAACACATACAAACCAAATTATGTATAGGCTGTTCATTTCTCTCCATTTACCACTGCTGCTAACTAATCTCTATCCTTTGATATATTCCTCACAGGTCGGACTTCGTGGCACCTACAATATATGTCGATTAGGATGGGCTCCTTATTAAGCTAGTTACTGCAACTGACTAGCTCCTAATCTAAATTAAAATAAGAAGTATAGTTGCAACTTCAAATATCAACTGTTCCTGTCCACCATCCATCCCGCCCTGAGATTTCACTTGGTCACATCGGCCTTGGAATCTATTTGATATACTACTTATTTAATTTTAAACTTATGAGGTATATCCCTCATTATTATATATAGCTTAACATTTAAATTTTGTCTCTACAAAATTAAATAAATTTCTATTTAATTCTACAATATTAGACGAATGTTAAACTGTATTATTTATTATAACCTACTTCGTGGAATTTGTAAACCCCTAAAAGTGCATAAAAATAGCCTGTCAGTATAGTTCAATTTGCACAAAAGAACTATATGGACAGGCTTATACCAAAAATTATTATAAAATATACCGAAAAACTTAGACTAATGTTCTATATCAAACTTAGGCGTAAGCAGATTAATATGAGTACTTACATAAGAACGGTATCCTGGAAGCCTGTCTATACTGGCATTGAGTTCAAATAATGATTTATTCAATTGTTTTAATGTTTTATAATAGTTTAATCGAGATAAAGTAATTTGAACGCCCACTTTTCCAGGCTCCTTCTTAAAATATTTTTATACGTTTTAGATTTAACATAAATTATTGTACATGCAAAACTATTTTATTTTTCAAACTTAGAAAAGAATGTACGAATTATGTTAAGAATTTTAAATAGTAAGTCCATAAAATTGCTTTGTTTTGGTTTTATTACTTCTAAATCTTTATTAGAATCTATATCATTAGAACTATCAATAAAACCCCATGCTTCTGCAATTTTATACTTATAGGGTAAAACAAATCGGCCATTTGTACCCCAGCTAGAACCCCAACTATTTTGAATTAACCAACCTGTAGAATTCCAGCCATAAATAACTAATGCATGATAACCGCCATCACCAGAGGTGTCTCCGTAGAGGGTTCCTTCTTTGTCAATCTTAAAATTATCATACCATTTAATAGAACACAAAATGGGGCCATAATTCATAAGAGCAAGCTTAATAGCTTTTTCGTCTCTACAACGAGCGTAAGAATCAAATTTAAAATAAGAAGCTACCTTCATAGTTTCTTCATTAGCTTTCGCAGCTTCAGCAAGCTCCCAGCTTTTTGGGGACTCATTATTTCCAGGACAAAGGTCTTCTGTAGGATTACCTAAATCAGTACCTATTTTACAAGCGTCTCTGAGATACATACCGGGTCCGCCATAGCCACAATATGATTTTTGAATACCATACATAAAGTTTGTAGAAAGTGCTCTATAGTTACCATCAAGGCTATCAAAATATTCCATAATAGTACTTGTAGCATGTGCGACACAAGAACTAATATGCTTTTGATTCTTTACTTTAGGCATATTCCTGATTATATAAGACACTGGAATACTGGTTGAAGAAATACTCGCTGCTGGTTTAACCTTATAGTCTCTATAGTCAAGAGGGCTAAGTAAACAGCCTTTATAATTATATGCAATATTATTCATAGTTTAATACGCATCCATTATTTAGACTTCTCTGCAGCTAGTTTCTGTGCAGCACGTAACTGACGCTCTAACTTCTTAACAATTCGACCATTGTCTTTACCATTATTCTGAAGATTATTAATTCTAGTCTCATAATGTAATACTGATTTAATTGTTCTACTCATTTTAAATAAGACCTCCATGAATATTATTATTATTGTTTGTGGGGTAATCGGAGGGACTCGAACCCTCAAATACTAGAGCCACAATCTAGCGTGTATACCATTTCCACCACGACTACCATATTGGCGGATGAAGAGGGATTCGAACCCCCGTGCCCTTTCGGACCAACGGTTTTCAAGACCGCCTCGTTATGACCACTTCGATATTCATCCACATAAATTATTCAACAACCGCCAATGATTAGTAGCGATATGGTAGTTGAACTGTTCCACAACAGTAAACATTTCTAACTCGGAGTTTGAAACATTTTTTGAATCAAACGATACTTTTGTATGCCGCATACCGAGAAGCGGCAATCTTTGTTGTTGACTTTAACTACCCAGACCCATCCTGAAAACTGGGGGTAGATATGCTAGCTTTAGATTAACTAGGCGAAGCACTGCCCAACCAATATCTCACATATCCCACTTAGTATATTATGCTTACTTTGGACAGGATTTTTATACCTCAGAGCACCCGGAAACTGAGGAGTATTTATGACTTAAAAGATACGTAGCCAATGACTGCATAGTTCTTTTAGTATCATAAACCATTTAGTGTATAGTCATTCGTTCGACCGGATTTTACTCGGTTGATAATAGGTCCAACCGAAAACACCACTCGCAATACATAGCTGTTTACGCTACTTGGATGATTACGTCACCCCAGAAGACTCTAACCCAGTTCTCGGATACATCTAACCTATCTTCTGACCGCTGCTTTCCACATACCTGCGCACTAATTAGTCATCTCTAATATTACTTCACATTTCCAGAATTTGGCTTATTACTCCTAGTAACCAGAAAATAGATGGGAATATACTCCCTTAAAGACATTTCATTACTCACATTAAAATATAAATATAGCAGTTACTTCATTTATATTCGTTTAGTGTCGTGCCCTCCACTCAGGTCATCCGGCTACCACCAAAGATTTGGCTGTCCGACAGTAGCTCCCTTATTGTACTTACTGCCTTTGCGTGGGCAGCTTTCCGCATCTACATCACTAACCTATTCTGCGTGGGGTCTCCTTGACTCGCATACGGGGTTTCCTATAAATTATAGTATGAAATATTATTTCCTACTAAAACAAAAGCCCCAACGGAAGTTGTTGAGGCTCTTGTTTCAAAAGGAAGTTAAAAAAGAAAGCAGGAATTATTAGTAATTGACTACTTAATCATACTCATATGTGTTATAGACCTTCGCCTTACATTCCATCAATTTCACCTTTATTCGACCATGTAGAAGATAAGTCTGAGCTTCGGGGAGCTACCCCTAACTTCTTACCTCAGTTTACGACTAGTTCTGTTTTCCTAGTTAAACGCCAGGTGCCTCATCGTAACCCCTTCGCTACTGCAGGACTGCTTACCTGCAACTTTCACCCAACATTCAGATAAGTAAAAATAATTCTTCATTCCATTATTTTTGTATATCAGTAATCTTTGCCGATTGGGCTACTTGAACTCTGTAGAAAGTTATACCCGGATATTTAGTATCCAGTTCACGGCACATACTCTTATTGGTGTTTCACAAGGTTTGCCGCAGGTACCACCCTGTCAACCTAACTTGGATTCAGCTCTCGGTATTAGCAAGAGCCTCTATTATGAGTACCTTTCCACGGATGTCTTAAGATGCACTGATAGTTTGCGCTACTGCTTATAGTTGATTCACTGGAGTTTAAGAATCTTCCAACTAAAAATCACTTAATAGTTGATGCCGCAATTAATAAGTATCCCAATTAATCTTAACACTATTTTCACAGCACCTCAGCACCAGGGTCAAGGCTCTGCACTGAGTTATAAACATATCAGCATGATTAAGTATTCAATATTTAATTGTCCTAATTAAAGAGCGGGTGGTATTTTCACACCCCTCATTATTATATTTAACTTATTTCCGGATTTTCATCTTAAAATAATTAAAATATTTTTTTTTAATTAAAAGCGTTGCCTGGTCGTCAATTTATATAGACTGCTTATCGGACTTACACCGTCAGGACTTTAAGCAAAGAAAATTAAAATTTAATTAAATTGTTTAAACTAATTCCAGATTTTACAATACCAATTATAATTAATTTTTAATCCCTCTATTATTATATTTATATTATTGTTTCATTTTTATCTTAATTGTACCAAAACTTTTGAAACAATTCCAGTTTACTCGAAAGTATATTCAAGATAATCTTCTATAAACATAGAATAACATCTGTGTATATGATAAGGATGACGCTCCCCAAAAGTTTCGTCTAAGGACTTTGCTTGACGAAGTCTATTTACGAAAACATTATTACTCTCTATAACAGGTTTACCCGATAAAGTAATAAAATCATTTACAGGTAATTCATTTATAATTAAGTTTCCATGCTTATAATAAGTCAGAGCTCCACCGAAAGTTTGAGTATCTTTACAAATAGTAACATCTGAAATAAAGTTTTTATTTTCATAAACTACTTTCCAAATTAAATCAAACCAATTAAATTCTATTGAACTAATTCTAAAGTATATTGAATTACTGTCTCCAGCCCAACGTAAATTAGATGTACGTACTCTACAAAATTCTTGATTTAAGTCATCATTAAGCTTTTCAAAAACAGCTTCTATATCAGATTTACTGGCAGTCGTTGCTTTAATTGGATACGTTTGTTTTAAAAATTCAATTGTATCTGTAGGTAAATTAAAATAATCTGTGTTAACCAAGGCAGAGATAAATGTTTCAATATCATGTTTAGCTTGAATATTAAGAGTATTATCGTAAAACCATTTTAAATGGTCTGGTCTTCCAGTTAATAAATCATATATTTGTCTAGCATCAGTATCTTGAATTATATATTTTATATATGGATGGACTAATCCACAAGTCAGCCAAGCGCCATCATTACGTAGCATGTATGGCGTAGCTTTCTGCAGTCCTTCAATTAAGTTAATAATCATATAAGTTGTTCTCCCACATAATCACCCATAAGTTTCACAAACTATGTTAACTTAATTTAAAAGCTAACTAAGTTAAATTAAAACCAAAAACTATCAAACATCATATCAAAGAGACTCTTTGCAGGAACTGCAAGGGGCTTAGTCTCAGTATAATGATACGACTTATAATCTTTTAAGAAAGCATTCATAAGTTCAACATATTTAGCATTAGCTTCATCGCGAGCTTTACGAGCTGCTTCTACTTCTTCAGCTCTACGCTGACGTTCTGCCTTGGCATCAGCCTTAGCCTTTTCTGCAGCGTCAAATTCAGCTTCTTCAGCCTGGAGTTGTTCGAGCTGTTCCTCTTCATAAAACTTATTTAATTTTTCACTATAAAGCATCTTTTTCATAATTAGTATTTAATACCTCTTTCATTATTATTCTATTCTTTTAATGATTTGAGCTAAGGAATTCTATTCTTATCCTCAAAATTAAAAATATAATTGTGTAAAAGAAACTTATAGGTGATTTCTAACAATTATTGTACTTAGTAAAATTTAGTCTTCTGAATAATAGGTTGGCTCATGAATTACATTACCCTTAGCATCATGCCAGGTATAGAATTCACATACGTCACCCATAGCAAGTCTGAGACGTTTACCTTTTTCATCTTCTACAGCTACAAGGGCATCAGAAGTTTTAAAGCCTCCGCCATAAACACGGAAGTTAGTAAAGCCGTCACAAATATATGCAACCTCTACATAATCACGAGCAATAGAACTAATTGGAGTTTTATTAGATTCCTCTATAGACTTGGAACCACTAATCAATTTATTAATATCGTCTCTTACAGTATCTATATCTCTATTAAATTTCTTTGCAACATACTCACAGACTTCATAGGCGTCATCATACTCACCAGCATCAAATCTTTGAGCAACTTCTTCAATGTAACTAGAATACTCTGGATTATATCCAGTATTTTCATTAGTATTAACAGTAGACTCATCTAAATCTAAAGTACCTTGGCTAATTACATTATAATCAGTTACTTTCTTAAAATTAGCTTCAAACTTACAGCCACATTTATCACATGTACAAGGCTGATATAAGTACTTATCATAATCCGCAAATGTAGTAGGTCCTGTTAGTATAATACTATCACTTGACTTACAATTTGGACAAACAATCAATGTCTTTGTATTTATATTAGATTCTTTAATAGATATAGATTCGTTTAAAGATTCCGCGTGATATAGCTTAATACCTTCAGATTCTAAGTCTTCACAAGGTATGCCTAGTCCATAGTTAGGTACACGCACAGTACTAGTACCACCGATAATATTTACTTGCACTAATACTATACTATCTCCATTATAAGTCTTATCAAAACCATTTGCGCTTGCATAATAGTATTCACCACTTAAAACGTTTAGAGCATCGACAGGTTTCATTGAACTATCTTTAGTATGCTTCAAAATTTTTTCTGTATCAGCTATTTTAATAACATATTCAGCAGGTATTCCCTGTAATTTTTCCAAATTATATAAGTATACCTGATTAAAATGTATTACACCATCATAGCCTAACTCTACAATATTAGTCTTTTCTTCTAAAGTTGCCGGTGGAATATCTACATTTTTTAACTTTAGATTGTCGACTTCTAACTTAACTACAAATGGACCATAGCCGCTTGCAGTATCAAAATCTAGTCCGAAGTCTAATTCATCATTATGAGATATCAAGTATATACCTGAAATCATTTTGTCTCGGTCTACTATACGTCTTGTGCCTCGATATAGTGTAATAGCATGACTTAGTTCTTCATTAATAAATTTAGACTCGTTTATAGAATCTCTAGTAATCTTCTTTACAAATCCAGTAAGATTATGTGGAGTATAAGGGTCAAGACCCACAATAAATACTTCATCTTCAAAAATAGAACTAAGGACATCATCAGCTCTATCCTCAGCTGCTTCAAGGGAATCAAATACATCTGCATCCTGAATAAGTGAACCGAACTCCATAAGTTCATAACCTACATCAGATTCAGTATCCCAGCCCCAAAATTCTTCAGAATAAATATCAGGGTCTTCACAATAAGCTATTGCATAGAGCATACCTGAATTTGTATTTTCATTTAATTTAATAGTAAGCATTCTTAGTTACCTAGTCCTTCCTTACGCTTGAGGTAGTCTCGTAAATCACGTTCATTACATTTTTTAGAAATTGGAGTACAAATTAAAGTATTCTCATCTGTTTCTACTCCACCGATATAACCAAAACTTAAAAGCCAGTCAAATGGCTTATTTCTAAGTGTGTCTATTTTATTAGCTGGTAGATTACTTAAGTCAAAGTAAAGTCTATCCGGAAAATCATTTATAATTTTTGCAACATGTGGAATCTGGAAAAATAATTCTTGAGCTAAATCGTCACCAAAATCTTTACGAAGTGTTTCGTATAAACTTTTGTAACAGCTAGTATAACTAGGTTCCTTTAATAAATATTCACAGTAACCAACAAGCTCAACATAATCAGTACCGCGTGTATCAATATATTTATCCGCAAGTTTATTGCCATATTCAGTACCATACACAGAAGTAAGTTTGGCAACTAACTTATTTTTAGATTCTTCTTTAGCTGCATTTCTATTGGCTACTTTATCATGATGACTCTGAGGAATAAGATTAAGCTCGTCTACATAAATATAGCGTTCAAAATCCATACCATAAATTCGACCGCCCCAACCACGGTCAGCGTAATAAGCTCCACCAGGACCTTTATGCCAATCAGCTTCAGACTGCTCAAATTTATTTGGTTGATAATCTATATTTTCAGCAATTACATACTTCTCTTGTTTACTTGTTAAGAATGCAATAAACTGACGACCGCGTTCGGGAATACCGTCTACTGATACTTCATAAACCTTAGCATTAGCAGATAAACTTTCATTTATTCTGAGTTTCATTTATACAATTCAACCTACCTAAAATATAATATTAAAATATCATAAATTATTGTACCTTAGTTAAGAAATGGTATAAACTGGTTCGTTATCACGAATGCCCTTAATCAGTTCAGCCGGAACCCAGCCACTTCTGGTGTAGAGTTCATATTCAACTTCATTATCTTGATTAATTCTTTTTTGAAGAATCTGATACCAAGCATCGCCATCAACGAGCTGTGCCATCTGTCCGGGCTTACCATTAAGTTGCCATTCTTGCGTCTGAAGTGTATCTACAGTATCAGCAATATTAACCTGGCGAGTTTCGAGTTGTGCCCTAATGGTTTCATTAAGACAATCATAAAGTTCGTCAGCAACTTCTGCACCAGCTTTTCTAAGACCTGCATAGATATTATCTAACTGAGCTCTACTTACACATAAAACATATTTATTCATTATTATGTTACCTCTCTTTTATATTTAGTATATTACTTTATGTTTACGTCTATCAGGTTTTACATTATTGCGAATTTGTTCTTGAGCCGATTTAGGATTATAATGTGTATGAGGATTATTTTCTCCTACCCAGCAATATCCCATTTGTTTATGGTCTATAGCTTTTTGAAGAAGCCACTTAGGCAATTCCGCATGATTCTTTTTATATAAGTCTTTAAGCTGCTGCGGACGAGCAATCCACATAGTAATAAGCTTTTCTTTGTCAGGAGTCATAATCTTATAAACACCTGTAGTAGTTATAATATGTAAAACCGGAGAATTATATTTTTTATCAAGCTCAAGAAATTCATCTAAATCTTCTCCTAAACCAACAGTATTTAATATAAACTTCTCGCGCTTGGAACGCTGTTCCGCAAAGTGTTGAGTTTTCTCATATGTAATAGACATGCTTATCTAGGACCGGTCCTTTCCTCAGATTTAAAAGCTTGTCTATTATAAACTTTCTTGTTAGGAACGATACGGGTTACCGGGGACATTTCGCCCCAACTATTACGTCGCTTAGCATTATATTCCCTTTGGGCCTTTTTAGACATCTTCTCAAAAGGAATATATTTAGTTTTATTTTCCACGTTTAGATTCTCCTTTGTATTTACTTTCATATTATATTTAATCGGTGTCCGCAATAACTTTAAACTCAAGAACATTCATATCACTTTCCATTTGAACTAAAGTATGTGCATCATAAATTTCTTGGCTCTGTGTAATAAATGAATTATTACGTAGAGACTTTACAGTATCAAATATTTTAACTTTGTCGGGGTCTGATGTATGTTTATATTGAATCTTCATAAATTATTATACCTCTATAAGACCAAAGCTTTTAAAGTCTATGTCTTTTTCATCGCAGCTCCAAAGGTCAATAGTATAATCTGAATTAAGACGCTGCCAACGAATAAATACCTTATAAATTTCGTTAGGCCTATACTGTAAAATTTCAATAGGAATCATAGTTTCAAAATTACCGTAATCACCATATTCAATTTTAGTAGGTTGTCCTTTAATAATATTGTACATTTTATCAATCAGTCTCCTTTACAGTATCCCAAGAATCATCATTATCAGGTATTGAAAAATAAATAGTAACTCCGATAGTATCTTCATCTACAGTAAACTTTTCATGACTCTCATAAAAATAGCCGTCTTTAGTTTCAATAAGAATATTATCAAATATATACTGACTTTTATTATGTATATCTATTGTGTCGTTTTTATTTTCTTCACAACCGGTAAAACAAACACAAATTAAACATATAGTTAAAACTAATAAAATTATCTTTTTCATTTTACTTACTAGCTCCTTATATTAAGAGTCTTTTATATCAAGTTCCAGTATAACTTTTTGCTGATTTAAGTCTTCTAAAATATCTTCATATGAATTATAATAATCTCCGGCCCAATAAAAGTTCCCATCAGAATTCATATAGTTAGCTTCAATAAGCTGTCTGAGATTAACTGGATAATGCTTCTGGTATTCTTTTAAACTCCAGACATTATAAGTTATCATACCACCACTAAAATACGGACAAGCTTTTAAGAAGTCTTTAAATAATAAGTGTTTGAAATCACGGTAGTCATTATTTTTATCGCGATGAACAATCATATAAAAATCGTTATTCCACATTTTTAAGGTGCTCCTTTTCTATATTAAGTTCGCTTATAGTTTTAATCTTACGTGCCATTTCTTCATCTGAATCGTCAGTAGCCACTGACATAGCTTCTATATGTAAATCTATAAGAGACTTATCAGCTATAAGCGTAAGCATTTTAAGCTGGTCTTCAGTAAGATTTAAAAGGTCCTTACCAAGTTCAATACATCTATAAAAATGAACTAATCCATCAGCCATACCTTTACATTGAAGTATAGTTGCTTTACTTCTCTTTATTGATAATGCCACAATATATCACACTCCACTATAATTATATTTAGTATATTAAACTTCTGTAACTTGGAGATTACCGCCACATTTACAATGATAGTGCCCAGGATTATTTGTAACCTGTGTAGCTCGGGTTCTATACCATTTATATCCGCACTTGTCACAAGTGATAAGGTATTTAGCGGCTCTGATGGGTCGTTCATCTAAACCTTTTTCAGCGGCAGAAGTAGTACGAGTAATATTATAACCTAATTTAGAATTAACATAGTTGGCGTATTGTTTCCATTTACCTGTATGACAATTACCACCTGGAACTGTATGCAGCATCTCATGTATAATAGTAGTCTTAGTAGCTTTGTCATCCACGTTATCCGCAAGAAGGTCAGCAGAAATATTTATTTCATACGTATCAAGCATAAGCTTTTTACACTGGCCCCAACGATGCTTAGCCCTATAATTAGGCTTAATTACTATGTAAGGACTATAGGGAATATGTAGACTATCTAATTCAGCTTGACATTCTCTAAAAAGATTATTAAGATTCTTCATAGACTCTATGCAACCTCCTTTAACTCAGTAACTTCACCATTCCACTGACGCAACCAATAAACTTTACCAGTCTGGTCATGACGAATAACAGAAACACGGAAAGCGCCGTATTCATTTGACATTTCAAAGTCAGCTTCATAATAGCCGTAATTAAAAAGGTCTTTAATAAGTTCCTGGTCAAAAGTATAACGTTTTACAAAAGCGTCGAATCCCGATTCATTCATAATTGCAAAGTCTCCTTCTTTTAATTTAAATAAATATGACGTCTTTCGACAATATTTATTATATCACATCTTTTACGATTTGTAAACCCCTTTTTGAAAGTTTTTTTTAATTTAGGTAAAAAAGTAAAACTAGGCATTTAAATATATGTCAATAGAATAAATAGGTATAACTCACCTAAAGGTGAGAACGTAAAGTTAATACCTATCTAATTACACGGATATGTCAATTAGCCTTAATACAACGCGTTAAGGTCGCTAGGTACTCACATTAACTCTGGTAAGTGTCCATATGTCAGTTATCTTCCTTATAACATATGAACTATACCATCCGTCGTGTTCGCTACCACATCTCCCAGTAGCTAGTTCTATACTTTAATTATAACCTTCAAAGAATTGATAATCAAATATCTAGAATTTATAATTAGGATAATCTTTCAATCCGCAATTCATTCTTTTCACTAAAAGCCCTCAAGCAGTGTTTAACAGAAACTGGGTTTCTTTATATAGAACATTCCCGGAACCAAATGGCCCAGCCCCCACTTTGTTTTATTATAGAGACTTATCTAGTGGTTCAGTCTGTCTCTTATGGGAATAGTTGATATGTGAGAATCTGTGCTATCCCCTGCCGGCCCTTGTTGCGCAGCGCCCAGTCCTGCGGGTCTCAGTTATCCTTTATGTAAGAATAAAAAAAAGAAGAATACTCTATCTCAATAAGACCGAAGTCTTACCGTAGACGCAGATAGAATACTCTTCTTTATTCACAATCATCAATGAATAAAACAGAGCATTCTACCTGTGCCAAATTTATACATAGTATAAACTCCCGAAACCGGCAAAGTAAAACACTCTTCTTTATTCACAGACAACTGTGTATATTATTAAACAGATTATTTCTTAATAGAAATAGCTGTAAAATAAACTGTATTAAATTGTTATCGAAAACATTTTAAACACTATAGGTTCGGGCATATAATATTCAAAACATATTGTTTTCTATAAATTATAGTACACCGAGATTCAAAACGTTTTCAAAAAAAAAATTAATTATTGCTATAAGGATTATCTTGACAGTCAAAAATCTGTATAGTATTATTATTATGTAAAATTAATGCGTCATCAATTTTTATAATACAATCAATGGAACGATTATAAAATTCTGTATAAAGCGCTATACACTCTTTTATAGTTTCCATAGCATGACAAGCTTTATCGAATACTTCTGAGTAACCATGATTATATCCAGCAAAAGTTACTATAGCGTCTTGCAAAGTTCCATTGACATATAAATCCGAGGATTCACCCACGTGGCCTATAAGATATCCAGTTATTAATTTAAATCCTCCCAATTAGAATAATCTACACAATGAATGCACGGTGTAAGATTCGGGTCGCAATCTTCATGTTTACAAGATTCACAACAAATTCGGTCATCAAGAAATACTGCACAATCTAATTCGTTTATACCTTGAGTAACCCGGTCCACGGCCATATAAGGAAGCGGGTCATCCGGTTTCTTACTAAGCATGGGAATCATAACTATAAAATTATCATCGAACTTATTTAACTGTTCTTTAAGTTCTTTAATTGTCATACTCTTTAGCCTTTCTAAGTTCAAGAACTTTTTTATATTCTTCTGGTGTATATGGAAAGATTTCTATATCTCCCCACGACAATGAAAACTCTATAACGGTATCCTTACGAGAATAGTCTTTTAACGGATAGCATGAACCAATTAAGCAGATACGTCCATTTTCGTCCTTGACTTTCATAGTCCAGGAAAAAGCACCACCCATTAGTAAAGGACGGCTTGCATAGGTTCGTCTAAAAGTATCCAAATCAGCTTCCCAATTAAGCTGCTCCTTTAGCAGTCGATATAAATTAGTTAAGTTACGACTTACCTTAAGATTACTAATCATCCGTGTCCTCCACTCTGATACCACATTCAAGCATGTTCATAACTTTAAGTAGCCATTCATTAAGTCCTTCAGAATAGTATTCTAGATAACGAGTTCCAGTACTTTTAAATTCCCAGCAAGATTCTTTAGAATTCCAATAGAATTTGGCAATAACAAAACCTGTACCATTGTTATTTTGCTTTACAACATTATATTCATTGGGGTTAGGTTTTCTGTTGTCTATGTAATGAGGTATATCAATAATAAAGTCTTTAAATTTAATATCCATTTTATATTCACCTATAATTATATTTAGTGTAATTTATAAGTACACATTCGAACTTGTTCTAAGGTCCAATATATTTCGACTTTACCTATATTGCTCTCTACAACAGCAAGTATTTCTTCCGGCAAAATTTCATATCTTAAAAGCTTATTACCTTTTAATTTATCTGCCGGCGGATATAAAATAGTTCCAGGTACCGGAAAAGAACCTAAGTCTTGTAATGCAGTTAAATAGTCTCTTTTATTCATTTTCATATTTCTCACTTTTTCATAAGTCTATTAAGTTCAGTCTGCAGCTTTTCAACTAAATTTTCTAATTGAGCTATTCTACTTTTAAGCTCTAATAGTCTTTGATTGCCAGTGTCTAAAGTTACACCAGTCACAATAGCCCAAATCAAAATAAATATTATTACAAGCATATTTAATTGTGGCAAGGTCATCCAATGCATAATTAATTACTCCTCATCAAGTAAACCCATACGCTTTGACTTAGCATAGCCTGATTCAATATAACGTTCAACTCTTCCGGTCAATACTGTAATAAGTTCTTTGTCTGTCATAGATTTAACTTCTTCAAGTATATAGCCGTCACCAACTAATGAGCCTCTAAATTTCTCTAAATCAATATCTAAAGTTATTTTCATAATTTACCTCACAGTTCTAAGGGTTTATTAAGGTCCGCTTTAAACCGTTCCCACTTAGAGCCTTTATAAAATCTAAAATCGTCTACTGTATTATTTATAGCTTTAATTATAGCTGCTTCAATAGTAGGGAAATCTACTTCAAATAGACAATCCGTCCCGCAGTAGCTATCTTTAAAAATAGGCCACTTAGGTCTCTTTCTCTCATACACTGTAATTTTAATTACACCTTCTGCATGCTGTTCTACATTACAAATAAAAACTCTGTCGTTATATTTAACTATCTTTTTCATTTAACTATCTCCTATAATTTAGAATAAGGATTATCGCCTAGCATAGCTTGAGCCATGCCTAATGTTTTTAATGCGTCTCTAGCTCTTTGTGTTTCATCAGCAAGATATTTTTCTCTTTCTTCAGGAGTCATAGCATTAAGTTTTTCCTGGCGCTTTCTAAGCCATTCTTGATGTTCAGCTTCACGCTGCTTTTCAACTGTTCTTCTATAATTAACTTTCATATTTATCACCATTCAATAATGTCTTCGATGCAGCCATTATCTTCGCACGCGACTATTTTTATATTGTCAAATTCTAGGGGATACATATTGTAGCAAGCTTTAGCTAGCGCAATAGGGTCTTTCCATCTGCCCCAATAATAGCCTTTGTTAGGTTCATCAGAATATATTCTGTATACCACATAAATCATATTTCATTAATATCCTTTCATATAAACTAGGCATGCTTAGTTACCCAAAGGTCATGATGTTCTGAATCCTTAAATAAAGCATCGATTGTCTCTGCAATGTTAGTGAGCATACTTAACTGTGCAATAATACCCTTAACACTATCTGTGTGAAATTCTCGATGATTCATAGATATTCTAATATCTATCGGATAAAAGAGTTGGTCATCATCACACGTAACATAGATGTCATAGCCGCTGAAATATTTAGGGTTAAGCGAAACATATACTGCGTAGATATGCCCGGTATTAAGATGCTGCTCAAACCAAACTTTAGTACCGTCAATATCATAACGATAAAACTCTACAGGTCTTTCCTTATTTTCTAAATCGCTCTTTCTGAGCTCTAAAACTGGCGTTAAAATCATTTTAAATCATTCCTTACAACTTATACTAATTTTTATTAAAAACTTCATATGAGTCAAATCTGGAAGCCTTAACAAATAAAGAAGGTCATTCCAAAGCAGCTGACTATTATTGCAAATATAATTTTTACTATTAGCCAAAGTGTGTCCAACCATAAAACGCTTAGCTTAAAACGAATATCATCTATAAATTCTGCAATACTACTTACAACTATGTATATAGCCAGTACTAAAATAAGAATTCCAAAACAGTACGGAATACAACTTACTAGAAAAATAAATAGGTCAGAAATCAATCCCATAGCTGTCCTCCAGAATCATAAAGGCCACCATTAATATAGGCAGCATACGCTATATCAGACTTACAATAGAATTCAGTCATACGTTCGAGCCAAAGTCTACATTCATAGTCTATATCTGCATAGATATGGCGCTCTTCTATTCTATTAGAAAGAGGACTCTTCCAAAATATAATTGCACTATATAAACCCGGCAATCGTTCAGAAACATCAACGAGTCTTTTAAGACAAGATTCTGCATCAGTAAGTTCTTTTATAGTTCCATTTATATTAAACATAATTTATTTTAACCTCACATCATATATTTAAATACTTTTTGTACCGCATCAGTATGACTAAGACTACTAAGAAGCTCTCGTGTCAGTTGACGACCGGCCTGGGTTTTATCCAAGTTATTCTGAATTAAAACATTTTGTACTGCAAGTACTACACTAGGTACCGTTGTAGCAGCTAAAATTTCATCAATATTTTTCTTTAAAACATCTGTAAAAGTATTCATTGTTACAGTATTATCCATAATTATATTTAGACCTCCTGATTAACAAACTGCATTGTCAGTTCCAGCCAAGAAAGAATTATAAACTCTAAATTGAGCTTGGTCAATAGTATACTTTTTACTGATGTCAGAAATAAGTCTTCTTGAAGCTGGAGTATCGATATGAGCTTCTTCAAAAAGTTTAGTTAAAATAAGAACCATACCAGGAACAGACTGAGCAGACATAATCTCATCATTATGCTGTTCAATCACAGAAGTCATAGTATGCGCACACTTGGAGAGGTCAATAGGAAGATTATTATTATTAGCTTTCATTTTTATGTACATCCTTTCGAAATTAGACAGAGCTAAATATGTATATGTAAAATTAAATACGAATTACACCGTTACCGTCGCCACTCAAAAATGAGTTGCATACAATACCTTTTGCAATATCAGCAGTAGGAGCATTACCTACGTTATCTAAAAGGCGTCGTGTTGCTGGTGTATCAAGTTCTTGCTCTGCAAAAAGCTTAGCCAATATAAGAGTAATGCCGGGAATAGAAGTCATAGCCATAATCTGGTCAAAGTTTTCATAAATGATTTTAGTTGTTGTACGACCAATACCTGCAAGACTTCTTCTTATATAACGGTCAACGTTCTTAGTATCATTAAAATCGTAACCGTCCATGCTGTTTCCAATGCCGCCAGTAAATTGTTTGAAATCCATAATATGTACCTCCAGAATTTTAATATAATATGTAGTAGTGTGTCTAAGTTTGTCACTCACAATAGATATTATATCATGTCTTGTCCAATTTGTAAACCCTAAATTGTAAAATTATTCATAAAATGTGAAATTTTGGCAGTATGCCTAAATAAAAAGAAGTAAAGAGCAGCTCGTTTGGTAATTATAACCAGAAACTGCTCCTTACTTCTTTAAAAGAGATAATTTAATAATGTCTACTGTGCTTTAGTTATCTTTATAATATTAGGAAATGCACTGAAAAATGGGATTCTCCAACCGGTTGTTTTAAAAGTATAGGTTTGTCCTATTTCCAACTGGGCGTAATCATCTGCCGTATCCCAATTACCGTGCCAGAAAGAATCATTCAAAGTAAATGTTTTAATTTCACCAGATGTTGTATCTTTACCAAATACCATATAATCACTGTCACCAGTAATTTCAGTTTTAGTAACTTCTACAGTGTAATAATCTGTATGCATCGCTGGAATAGAACTAATGAAGATAATTAGTAAAATAAATACAACTATAATAACTCCGCCAATATGGTCTGCAATAAAATCTCTCATAACTTTATGTAAGCCTCCAAGTAAAATAATAATCTATATTAAGCATCGGGAGTTAACCGAGCATTACGTTTATCACAGTGCAATTTAGCCATAGCATAAGTGCCGAATATGTCATAACCCCAAGTATTACAGCTTTCTATAAACTGATTATTAGTAACAACCCAGTCACCAAATTCATTGAATGAAATTTGTTTAACTACATCCTGCTCTATGTACCATAGAGGTTCAGGGTCTTCTGGAGTAGGGTCGTTTCTCAATAAATAATAAATATCTTGTCCAGGTTTAAATGGCAGATACTTAACGCCATTATCTTTTAATGTAGCAATTAACTCATCCATAATAATACTATCTAAACAATCAGTGCCCGGGCACATTCTAAGAAGGTCTTCTAACTGCTCATATTCATTATACTGTTTAATTGTATCTGACATTTTTAATTTAACCTTCGCAAGATATCGTCCATAATACCATTTTAGCAAAAAGCATAAGGCCTGCTAAACACGCACCTGTTATAGTAAAACCCTTACCTATAATTTCGGCCATATTTCTAGTACGAAAATTAAATAAGTCTGACCAACTAAGAATACCCAAAATAGTTAAAGCTAAACCAAGCCAAAATAAAACTGTTATATTCATATTTCTTCACCAATTGTTATTTGTATTTATTTTTAATATTTTTATATGTAGCATAGAGTCTAACGCCGATTAAACCAGCGCCTATTAAACAAAATAGAATAGTATATAAAATAGCTTTGTCCAATTATAGGTGAGCCTCCTTATTAATATTAAGAAGCTGATAACTTATAATTACAACGTTACGCATTTGAATTTCTACATCGATATCTTTTTGAATCTCCTTAATATCCTCGTAACTACCAATAGGCCCTGTACGAGTAACTGATGCATTAGATAGTTTGATATTATTCATAGGGTCTATATACATATAAGAAACAAAATATTGATAAGTTTGATTTTCCATTGCTACTGCTAATAGTCCTTTCAAATAGATACACCAAGTTGAATAAGCTGCTTTATAATTTCATCAAGAGCGGATTCAGAAAACTGGTTATAGAGATTGGCCTTACATTGAGCGCCATGAACTGGGGCATAATTAACTTTCTTAAAAGCTGACTTAAGACGTTGCGCAAGAGGCGACTTATTAACTATTTTAGTTGTAAAGAATCCTTCATATATTATATCAGGCTCAGGAGGTTCCGGTAACTTAGGAATAATATCGTCTTTATTTTTAGGAGGTATTATATTCATTCTCAGACTATCGGAATTATTCATGATTAGTATCCTTCAATGTCAAATATAACTTAGTAGCAATATCACGAAGAGCATAATCAGTAAACTCATCCTTAAGCTGGGCGGAACTAAAAGCTCCGCTACCATTTTTATCATATCTAATTTCCCTTAAAGCCTCATAAATATATTTAGCCTCAGGAATTAAAGCATTCTCTTTCTTACTCAGATAAGTTAAGACGGCTTGACAAGCATGCTCCCAGCCTTCAACGTAGCCAGCATCATATTCATCGCGCTCGGCGGGATAATCTTCATCACAGCTAGTAGTAAATTTATTACTAAGGGTTTCTATATAAGTTTTTAAATTATTCATTATGTTGTATTACAAGCCTTTCTATAAATTAATATTATTTTAATTAGTTAGTAGGGGGGGGAGGATAATTTATAAGTAATGCCTCAAGCATTGATTCTCGGTTTTCTTGTTTTCCCCCTACATAATAAAAATGAGATATATTAATTTTATTACAAAAATTCCAGATAGAAGTTAAACATTCATTACTTCGATATTTATTATGGTCCCAAGTAGATACCATAAAATTTTTCTGAGAAGCTAAAAGGGATTCTTTTAGCAAATGTTCTTTAGTTATATCCCAACTGTCATAATAATTCGTACTCCGACCCATATAAGGTGGGTCACAATATATAAAAGCATCTTCTATATTATTAGCTAAAGCTATAGTTTCTTCAAAGGACTGACAAATAAAAGTCCAATTGTGTGTCTCTAGTTGCTTTTCTATATATTCAATTTGATGAACTATTTTTGTTATATAAGCCTTTGAAAATCTACCCGGCTTATGACAGTACGGAACATTAAACTCGCCTTTACGATTAAACCTCATCATGCCATTAAAACAAGAACGATTTAAAAATAAAAAATCAAGAGAAGAGTGTTCTCGATTAAATCGATTACGAACTTCATAATAATATTCAGCATCGCGTTCCTGTAATTTTACACTTTCGGATTCTAAATACTGTCTAATTATTTTAGAAGTAATTACTTTATCTTTTAAGTTATTATAAAATTGAATAATATAAGGATTCGTATCACTAAATATAGCATTATTTGGCGCAATATTAAAGCCTACTACGCCGGAGCCCATAAAAGGTTCTATCCATACGGTATTTTCAGATAGTATAATATTATTTTTAATAGTAGGAACTATTTTAGTCTTTATTCCCTGAATTTTTAAAGGTGGAATATAAATTTTTGTATTCATAAATTAAAATCATCCAAGTCATTCTGTAATTATGCGCTAATATGCGCTGTTTATGCGGATAATATGCACCATATTAGTATTTTCCCTATAGGAGAAATAAACATTTTTTGCATTTTTATGCATTCGGACCTTGAATAATGGTTTCAACAAGCTCAGGTTCTATATAAGGCAGCTCTAAATAAGATTCAAAAGCTTTCTTAGCTTTCTCCTGACCTAATCTAGAATAAACATCTAAATTTTGAGGTACCTTAAATCTAATAAAATTGGTTATATAAACAGTTCGGCTAAATTCATCCAAGCTGAGATAGAAATCACGATTAGTCTTATATTCCATAATATTATCACCTTTCCCTATTATTATATTTAGCCCAAATAAAAAGAAAAACCCACCCCTTTGTTACAAGGAGTAGGTTCTTTTTTACAAAACATTGTACTTTTTCAATAGTTATGAAGTATTTACTTATTTAAATTATTCACATTTGTAAATATTTACTTTTATAAATAATTTATTATAACAATATTAATAAATATGCTTTTATATTAATTATTACACAAATGGGTCAGTTACATGAGTAATTTCAAGTGATGTAAATCTTGTAAATGGCAAATCCATATCATCTGATACTCTGTCACTTTCAAATACGCCATTTAACTATCATAATTTTACATTTATATATAATTTATTGTGCAAATAAAAAGACATAAAGAAAGCCAGCATAATTTTATGCTGGCTTATTTATATTAGTACGATAACTTGCCCTTTAATTCCAAAATTATTCTTTGATTTACATCAAAATTAGCTGTATCAGGAGTAAAGTAACAAATAGTTACATATCCGTTATTTAAGTAGCAGCTAGACCAAGATTTGCAGTTAGTTAGTTAGTGTAGAATTTGAATTATAGTATGTAATCCAGCTTGGGTCAGCAATAATGCTAGGATTCTCCATTTATGTCTTTAAGCTTTTCGTAAACTGCTTCAATTATAAATGGTTTAAATTTTCCATTAACTTTGTGGTAGGCTTGAGCATTTGTCCATATACCATTAAGTTTTCCCTTAACTTGAGTATCTGTCATTTCAGATTCCTCCTAATTAAGCTACTACGCCAATAACTGTTATATTAAGTGTACCACTAATTGTAGCACTTTCTGCAGCTAGCATAGCAAATGTTACATCCTGTAATGCTGTAGTAGTTATAGTTTGAGATTCAATCCAGTGTTCATCTCCATCAGTATTAGATAGTGTAACTGTTACAGCAGGAATGTATTTAAATGTTACTGGGAATTCAGCATCTATAGCTTGAACTCTTTCTTCAGCAGTTGTAATTGTTGCATTATAATCTGCATTAACGCCGCCAATAAATATATTATTTGAAGAAACTGTATAAGTCCATTCTGTAGCAGAAGTTCCAGCTTGACTTTCAGCAATATATTCACCTACAACTACTCCACCAGCTTCTAAAGCATCTAATCTTTTGTTTATTTCTTCAAATTGAGAATCAATAGTTTCCTGATTTATTGCAGGGTCATATTTAGCATAAATAGCCACTGATTCGGTATCTGCAGAATGGTCTAAAATTGCTGTACAATATGGGTATTGAACAAATTCATTAGAAAGTTGGCCATTCTCATCAGATGTAACCGTGTTACATAAATATTCTTCATAAGGAGCCCCGGTTACATGTCCAAGAACTACTTGGAAATTTCCTAGAGTAGCTATACCATCAGCAATGTTTAAAACATTAAATAGCACAGTGTAGTCTACCATTTCTGGAAAACTTGGTATATTTAATATAGAAATGTTGTTATCTGGATTGTCTTCTGAAGTACCTAGCTCCAATGCACCATAACCAGTACAATTAAAATATTTTTGGCCAATAGAATCTACATTTACACTTTGATTACTTTCTTCACAATAAATAGTTTTAGATGAGTCTATTTGTGTAACTAAAACACTATTGGGGTCTAATATATTTCTACCATATACTTTTACGTCTATGCCAGACAGGTTAGTAGTATAATCAGTATATATATAATTATTAGCATTTAGTCCTGATTCAAATTGAATTCGTAGTGAATCTATATCTGCAGTTGCACAAGTAACAACTACTCTATTTACGTCTAAATCTTTGGCATTAAAGCTATAGTATGAACCAGTACTTAATTCTTTAGAAAGTACTAAAATAGTATCATTGTATAAGTTTAATACTGCATTGCCATTGAAACTGTATGCAGAAAAGTTACCTTCAGTAGGTAATTCTATATCATTGAAAATTGCAGTATCATTGTCAACTGCATAATTAGATTTATCTAGTAGATTTCGAGAGCGAATCTCAAATTCCATGTCATTTTGTAGTGGGTAAACATCAGCCATCTGAATTGCTCTACCCATAACTTTTTCTTCATCTAAATAGACAATAATTTGACTAGCGTCTCCGCTACCAGAGCCACCGTTTTGTGCAACATACGCAACCATTTCATCATATGTTATATAACCATCTGCTTGAGCAGCTGCAAATGGTAACACGTTTACGTTGTCTGTGCCGTTACCAAATTTAAATCTTGGTTTGTCTGATGGTGTAAGTTCATAAGACACTGTGCCAATTACTACATTAGATACCTTAAATACTTCACCATTATCATCAGTATCTACGTAGTACCCTCTCTCTACGTTTTCTGCAGAGTCAGCATCATATACTATTAGTTCACCTTTTGCAGGAATAAAGTTAAGAGCTTTACTCCAATTGAACATAGTATCGTGTCTAGGAATTATTACACCTTTAATGCGTTTTTCATTAGACATTTTTACAATCTCCTTAAAATATCAATTTCAATCTTAAGAAAATGTTAAAAGTTGCTGCTAGCGGCGTCAATCAATTTCATAACTTAACGCTAGCTGCAAAAATTTACATTATCTATAATTTATTGTACAAATAAAAAGACACAAAAAAGCCAGCATAATTTTATGCTGGCTTATGTTAATTTATATAGTCGTAATAAGCATAGCTAATACTAATTATCAAGCGAATTTAATAATGCTTGAAGCTGTGCAGCTGTAATAGTTACTCCACCTAAAGTCATTGAACCGTTATTGTGTACTTCAAAGGCATTAGAACGTGCAGTATCGGAAGTGCCGTTACCTACTACAAGTAATACATCAATATTATCTGTGCAATATTTACCAAATATTTATTGTGTTTTATAGTGATTAAATATTTATTTCTATACCTTCTGCTTCAATATATTTTGTACCAGTATTTGTATATATTGCACCTAACACATAACCGTCTTCGGTATTTATATATACCTCATGTTCTCCTCCTGTAGTGGTTATAGAATACTTATTATATAATGTGTAAGAGTCAGTGGTATCTGTTGATTGGCCACTAACTTTTATAATCAACGTATAGTCAGTATTTGATTCAAGATTAGAGAAAGAAGTAACAGATAAGAAATCTAACTCCTCACTGCTATCACTCTTGACCAATGCATACTGAGCGACGCCTCCTCCAGGGAGATTTGAAATACTATTAGATGTTATAGTTATATTATTTACATTAAGCTTGGGGTAATATATGCGGTCTGTTGTTGATGATGTGCTACTTCGAGAAGTATTATATGAAAACTCAACATAAGCAATTTCAGTGTCAGTTACATCTATATAAAGGAGTTCTGAGATTGGTCCTTCGTCAACTTGAAAAGATGGCCCGTTACCTTCAACTGTAATTGTAGTATGTCTATAGTATGGTCCTAATTGTGTGACGGGAGTACCGTCCGATTTGTAAGCGATAAATGTATATTCAGACCCTTCTGGCTTAGATGAGGACCAACTTGTGTATGAAAACCCAGGTCTATATACATTTATAGTACTCTCCAAATTATTTTTATTCATATCGGGTTACCTCATATTTGTGCCTTAATTTTAATAAATATCTTAGGACCAGTAGCAGGGTCAGGCAATTCAGCACCCCAACCAAGTATGTTTGTTTGCCCATCGCTATAAACTTCAAAGGCATTACTTCTATTGTTATCATCAGTACCATTACCAATTTCAAATAAAGTATTTTCTTTATTAGCATTGTATTTGCCGATAACTGTCTGATATTCTTTATTGGCAATTGTCCCCAAGCCACCTGCATGAGAATAAGAGCCAATGGCTTTAGCGAGACACCCCTCAGCATGAGAGCCATTTCCTTGGGCGACTGTATTGTCACCTTCTGCATGAGAAGAATAGCCTGATGCGGTTGTTTTGTATCCTTCAGCATGAGATTGATTTACAGAAGCAGTTGTACTTATGCCCTCAGCATGAGAGCCACTTCCTGAAGCAGTTGTACCAACACCTTCAGCGTGAGAAGAATCTCCTGATGCAGTTGTATCATACCCTTCAGCATGAGCCTGAAGATTTGAAGCTTCTGTAAGTTGTCCTTCGGCATGAGAATAATCTCCTGATGCGTATGTCTCATACCCCTCGGTATGAGAAGAAGTTCCTGATGCGGTTGTAGCATTGCCTTCAGCATGAGATTGATTTGCAGAAGCAGTTGTATTGTTACCTTCGGCATGAGAGCCATGTCCTGAAGCTTCTGTACTAACACCTTCAGCATGAGAAGAATCTCCTAACGCCCTTGAACTGTCACCCTCTGCGTGAGAATTATTTCCATCAGCAAGAGTTGATTTACCTTCTGCGTGAGAATTTATCTTAGTAGCCTTTGTGTATTCACCTTCGGCATGAGAGCAATTTCCTGATGCAGTTGTAGTATTGCCTTCGGCGTGAGAAGAATTTCCTGATGCAGTTGTACCAACACCTTCAGTATGAGAAGAAGTTCCTGATGCAGTTGTAGTGTTGCCTTCGGCATGAGAAGAAGTTCCTGATGCGGTTGTAGCATTGCCTTCAGCGTGAGAAAAATCTCCAGAGGCTGTAGTAATATTCCCTTCAGCGTGACAAGTTACTCCTATAGCCTTGGTAGCATGCCCCTCAGCATGGGAATTTAACCCAGACGCAGTTGCACCATCGCCCTCTGCATGAGATTTAAAACCTGATGCAGTTGTACTATTACCTTCAGCGTGAGAACAATAACCTGCTTTAGTTTTATTGCCTTCAGCGTGAGACCAAGACCCATAAGCATTTGTTCCTCTTCCCTCTGCATGAGAACCCTTGCTTAGGGTCTTAGAATCAATACCCTCACTATGAGAACCATCAGATATAACTCTTGTACCAACATCTGGTTTAGCTATAATTCTAAAAGTATTCTTTTCTCCATCATAACCATCACTGATATATGAATCGCTTATAGCAAAATCACCTTCACACCATAGAAAATCTACAGTAATTACATTCCCGTTTATAGCGGTAATTTTACCATAGTTTTCAGCTTGAGAACTAGCTCCAGTTGTATATAACACATGGGCGGAATATACATCTTCTACAGCCAATCCTTCAGTAGAATCTAAAGTGTAGGTTTTATTAGTTTTATCAACTCCTACAATAGTAAAAGCTTTAGAACCTGACTGACTCCGTATACCCTCAGCATGAGAAGCGATTCCCGATGCTTTCGTTTCTTGACCTTCAGATATGGCGTAATTACCTAATTTATATGAAGAATCTTCTTCTTTGCTTCCATAAGTTCTTAAGCTTCCTTCAGCA
>JAEIGA010002698.1_pt1 | contig 28143 bp, 13 predicted proteins | sample 9270691 | NCBI WGS metagenome assembly JAEIGA01 (sample SAMN17057246, study PRJNA624740) | gut metagenome | biome: biome; isolation source: fecal sample | host: Bos grunniens | place: China: Xizang | collected 2019
ACATCTGAAACAGATAACACTTTATATTTTTTACTGTTTATTATAATAGTTTCACCTGCATTTATACATATAGAGTTTTCAGATTTAATTATTTTTGCACCTCCATATAATTCATGTCCTAGTGAACTATATGCTTTAAACACTAATATGTTTTGTCCTAATAATATCTTGTCAGACGGTATATCAAATTTAACCATGTTCGCTTCAGTTACTGTACTTGACGCCACTAGCTCATCGTTAATGGTCATATCTACTTTATATATATCATTATTATCATTATTTATTTTAACATCTATAGATGAGATTGATTTATTAACTATCTCTATACTTGATCTATCAGATTCTATCTGGAATATTGCATATACATTATCGTCATGTCCTATATCATAAGTTATTAAGACATCTTTTAAATTTTCTGGAATTTGAACTTTATTAAATACATATATATTCGCAGAATCTCCATCAGCAAAATGATAACTAGGTCTTTTTTTACCACAGATCCATAAAGAATCATCTAATTTTCTTATTTTTGTATGGTCCATAAGTATTTCTATAGATTTAACATCTAATTCTGATCTTGTGAAGTTTACAACTGTTTTATTTAAAGTAGCAGAACCTAAGCCAAATAGACCTCTATTATTATATCCTTGAACCCATAAAGCATTATCTTGAGTTATAACAAATGTAGATTTATCACTGCATTCTACCCATTTAGATAGCCCCATATTAGGAACAACACAAATTCCAGTTTGTTCAGATGTATCGCCTAGACCTAATTGATAAGAAGTATTTAGCCCTAAAGACTTAAGTGTGTATGCACTATCTACAAACATAGTAAAATTATCTCCAGCTGCTATAGATAAAACTCCTGATATAGGAAGCTGAGTAAAGTTTGCTACAGTAGTAGTTGTTCTATCGAAGAATAATTGTCCATATGTATTAGAGCCACAACCATACACTGTTCCATCATAAAGAAGAATAAATGCATGAGTTTTTGATACAGATACTTGCTTAATAGAATCATATGGTAAATCTATTAAGTCTTTATCAGCAACCAAATTACTATTGTATAGTGATCCTAGTGTTTTATTATATGCCATACCTGGTTTTGTTGTTAATTGCAATTTCTTATTATTTAATAAAGCAAAACTTTCATTTTTATATAAGCTTTGTATTTTATCTGTTTTATTAAAACGCGGCGCATCTTCAGAAGTTATTCCTACTCTATAATGAATACCATAGTTAGATGTATTTCCAAGACCTAGTTGCCCATAATAATTATATCCAGCGCACCATATTGTTCCATCATTTTTTAATACCATACTATGAGCAGAGTCATAATTATATCCAGTCCCTATATAAGAAGCTTGTTTAGCGTTAGTTATCTTTGATTTAGTCCATACGGGTGTACAATAAGAAGTAGAATCAGTTCCGAATGCTCCATAACAATTTACTCCTGTAAAATATACTGTTCCATCATTTTTTACAAGGGCAGCACCGAAACAGCTCCCTGATATGTCTTTTACATTGGATGCTGCTGATGTTAATGTCGTATAAGTTGTGCTTGTATTAATTCCTAATTGTCCATAACCACTATCACCACAAACCCATACTGTTCCATCATTTTTCAAACAAAGAAAACCTGCACGATAATTACTATAATATTGACCATTTGCTATAATTTTTTTTATGTTAGAATTATTTGATGTCATTTTTGTAAATCTATAAACAGTAGAAGTACTACCTAATCCTAATACTCCATAGCCACCATATCCACAGCTCCAAACAGTTCCATCACTTTTCAAAATGAATTGTGCCATATAAGTAGCAGCTACTTGTATTACACCATTAAGCGTATTCCCATTTGCATCTGTACTAACTTTAGTAAATGTTGTTTTACTGGTAGTATTATTTAATCCTAATTGCCCATTCTGATTATTGCCGCAAGTATATACAGTACCATCGTTTTTTACTAGAATTGAATTCAGTTCACAGACAGATGCGTGTTTGACATCAGTAACGTTTACTTTAGTAAACTTATTATATGTGTTACCATTAGTAAGTCCTAGTTGTCCATTACCATTATATCCAACTGCATATAAATATCCTTTTTTAGTAACTAACATTGCACAATTCACATGAGCAGATATATGAATAGGTTTATCGTCTGCATCTAAAGTTAAAGGTACTTTAGTAAACGTACTTCTATTGGTTGTATCTCCTAAACCTAATTGTCCACTACCATTAAGGCCGCAAGAATATACGTTCCCAGATGTTGTAATTAAATATGAGCAGTGCGATCCTGTTTCTATTTGTACAATATTTTCATTTTTTAGTTCGTCAGACAAATAATTTTTAGTAAGACGATTAGGTGTTGGTATCGCAGTGAAACCAGTTTTATTAACTGAGTCTCCTAAGCCTAATTGACAGCTATTATTGAATCCACAAGCTAAAATGTCACCATTATTTCTTAAAAGAAAAGCATTGAGATATCCGGCAACTAGATCTACATGTTCATAATTTGTAGCTATACTAGTAAACGAAGCTTGGTTAGCAGAATCAGTAGAATTTAATTGCCCATAACCATTCTGACCACAACCCATTATTTGTCCATTATTTTTTATAATATATGTATTATGCCCACAATAACTACAGAATATCCTTTTAATATCACTAGCTGCTTGAGTAAAATCATAATAAGGACTATTAGTATTCCCTAAACCTAATTGTCCACTGCTATTAAGCCCACAACCCCAAACAGTACCATCATTTTTTAATATAATTGTATGATGAGCACCGCAAGCTATATCTTTTACGTCGGAAATATTTACTTTAGTAAACGCATTTCTTTGATTTGTATCTCCTAACCCTAATTGTCCATAGCTATTAACACCACAAGTATATACAGTACCATCATTTTTTAATACAACTGCATGCTGAGCACCACAAGCTACTTTTTTAACATCACTTATAGATACTTTAGTAAATGAAGTTTTATTAGAAGTATTATTTAATCCTAGTTGTCCAACATTATTTTGTCCTGTAGAATATAATGTTCCATCTTCTTTTACAATATAAGTAAATCCATAATAAGTATTACTACTAGTAAGTCCTCCACAAGCTACTTGTTTAACATCATTATTTATATTGGTAGTTACTTTAGTAAAGTCATCTACATAGGTATTATTGCCTAATCCTAATTGCCCATACTGATTAGTGCCTTTTGAATATAAAGTACCATCATTTTTTAATATAAATGAAGTATCTGATCCACAATATATCTCTCGTATATCTTTACCATTTAAAATTGGGATAAATGTAGTATAAGTAGGTGAAAAATTAGCGCCAATATGGCATCCTGCAGCCCAAAGTCTTTTGTATTCATCTAAAATAAGGGTATGTCTGTATCCTGATGCTATTTTTGTTTTATTAACTGTTTCTACAAAGTCTCCTGAGTCATTTGCGATAAGCATTTCGTTATTGAAACTGAATATATGATTGTAATCTTTTATTTCTTGTTCCTCATATTTAGTATATTTAGTAAATGAAATACCTTGAAATGGATGGCATCCAATTTGGAATTTACCATTACTTCCAGCGAATTCAATAGGCGCTCCATCAAACATTAAGAATGAATGACTGTCTGATGAGCTTACACCAGTAACTCTTGCTGGTGTAACAAATTGTGTAAATACTTTTATTGTTGCAGCTGTTCCTGCATATGCTAATCGTCCATTATTGTTACGTCCACATACATGAAGAGTTCCATCTTTTTTAGACATAAAAGTTACTGGAGCTGTATGCATTAAAAAGAATGTATTATAATTATCTACATTAGTTGTTATTTGTGTAAATGAACTTTTATTAGAAGTACTATTTAGTCCTAATTGTCCATAGTTATTAGCACCTGCTCCCCAAACTGTACCATCATTTTTAGTTATGATAGTATGACTTAATCCACAGTAAATATTTTTAACGTTATCTATATTTATTTTAGTAAATGACGTTGCATTGGTAGTAGTTCCTATCCCTAACTGACCAGACGTATTTTGCCCGCATCCCCATATAGTACCATCAACTTTTTTAATTATAACATGGTTTGCACCCCATACTATTTCACTTAGATTATCTATTACTAATTGTTTAAATACTTTACTATCTGTAGTTCCACCATCGCATAATTGACCATAACCATTGTCACCAGTAACCCATATTGTTCCATCAGTTTTTGTTACTGCAAGATGATTTTGTCCATAATGTACTTCTTTAATATTGTCTATAGGTATTTGAACAAAAGTGTTTTGTTGAGTATTATTATTAAGGCCCATTTGGTATTGATTATTTCTACCACACGCCCATAAAGTATTATCATTTTTTAATACATAAGTTGTGTTTTGTCTACAAACAACTTCTTTAACATTAGTTATATCTACTTTAGTAAAATATTGTTTTGATGTTGTATGCCCTAAACCAAGTTGCCCATATTGGTTATCTCCTGTTGCCCATACTGTACCATCAGACTTAACACCTATAGTATGATTAGCTCCACAGTGCATAGAGACAAAGTCATATCTATCATAATCTATATCGAACTCAGGCATGTCGTAGTTATGAGGTATTGCGTTATCTCTTTGGAAAAGTTTATTAATCTTTGACATTTATATAGCTCCTTTCTATTTAACTTCATATGAATATCTATCGATACTAAATGAAAAGTTTCCTGCAGGCGCATCGAAGTCTGCTATATTTTCTATAAAGTTATAATCCATAATTACACTAGCAGTAATTTTATCGCTGACAAATGGTATGATTAAATCTTTAAATATAACATTACCAGGTGCACCAAATATTCTTTGATTCTCTACATCTAATAATAGATTCTCTACGTGAGTTATATTATCTCCATCTGTAAAATCTTCAACCCATAATCCTGTGTCGTCAACTTCGTTTTTCATATATAGACCAAGGTAAATTGAAATAGTATTTAATGTTTTTGTATTTGCTGCAACTTGTTCTCGTAAAGCTCTGTTTTCTGCTTCTATTTCAGCGAATCTATTTATTATATCGGCAGGAATATTTTTATATAATATTTCTAAAACTTCCTGTTCTGTTATACTAATAGACTCAAGATAGGCTTTAAGTCCTTTTGAGAACTCTTTGACGCTTAGATTAATCATTTACTTCATCTCCTTTAAGTTTTATAATAATATACTTTCTTCAGTCGTATAATTAAATAAAATTCCAGTTAGACTCAAGTATTTCTTATCGTTAGTAACTGTGTTAGTCCATATTAATGGTATTTTAGCATATAATGTTTTAGTATTTTTAGCTATACGATAAGCTTGAGCTTCTGAAGATGCATATACACGACCTGTCAATGTATTACTTTCGAAATCTGTATAGAATTCTATATTATAATAGTCTACAGTCGTTTCTATTTTACCTTCTGCACTATATAATGTTATATCATTATAGATATATTCAAAGTAATCATTTGATTCTATAGGTATTATAACGCTTGAATCTTCTAGAAAATTAGCCTCATAAAAGTGTATATGTTTTAATCCAAATGGATATATTTTTATATGATTTATTTCTGATTCAAAGTTTACTGAGAAAGTAAAATCAACGCGGCAGAATTTAACTTTTTCATCTAATATTATACGTGTCTTTGCTATTGATTCTATATCGTTTATTGTTATAGTAGGCTCTACTTTAATAGAAGCTGTATTTGGGTCCATAGTATATATCTCTACGCTGTCTATATTATATGCACCGCTTATATATGGATCTATTTCTATAACATTAAATCTCATAGTACCTAATGATACTTTAGAATTAAGCTCATAAGATATTTTTATTTTAGGTTCAATCATTTCTTCAAACAATATTTCTTTATTTAAAGATGTTTCATTTACTAGAAGATTTATATATGTTTGATTGTCTAAATCATTTACTTTACATGTTAAAGAGTTTTTAAACATCGAATTACCATCTGCTAGTTTTAAGTTAAATATATCTATAGGTTCAGCTTTGAATTTAGGATGAACCATATATCCATATTGGTTATATAAGCCGCTTAAATTTCTATCGAACACTTTTAGTTTGTTATTATAATATACACCTGCATTTATTCTATCTATTTTACTATTCACAAACTCATTAGTATAATTTATTATCATTAGTTTTTTACCCATGTCCATAATATTTTTCTCACGTTTAAGCATTTCTATATCAAACTTTTCCTGAGCTGTTTTAAATATATCATTATACTCTTGAGAATTAAGTGTGTATTTCATGTTATCACTCTCCTTTTAAATCTATCATTATAAATGTTTTATAGATTTGGTCGCTTAATTGATAATCCCCTACTGTGTTATAGAACACTTCATCTATTTCATCTTGTAATTTCTTTAAAGTTTTATATGACTCTGATGTATTATTCATGTCATGTATATATTCGTTAACATAGTTTACATAATTTAATACATTTAAACTAAATTTATCTAATTCATATGGACCACGGTATCTCATATTATAAAAAATCATGGCGTCACATCCTTAATATATATAGATTCAATATTGCCTGCTATATTTTCCGTAGATTTAATATAGACTTTTATTCTATACGATGTCGTATTAGTTCTTACGTACTCTCTTAATACGAAGTCTCTTATATTCCAATTGCCTTTAAATAACATAGTTTCTTTATTAACTATAACTGGATCTTCTACAGAAGCATATACTGTGCCTTCAGGAACCATGAAGAACATACCTAAACCTTTTTGACACTCTATAGATATTTTAACTATGTCTTTATCTAAAGATATTAATCCATTTTGTAGCGAGAAATTAGTTGATATAGGTTCTTCTGTAAAAGAATATTCCATATATGGCGCCGAACCATTACCATCGACAACGAAGAACTCTACAAAACAATCTTCAGGAGCTACGAATGCATTGTCTATATTAGCAAATTTATATAAGAACACTTCTCCTGTTCGTCTATATGTTACTTGCATACCTCCCATAGCCCCAGCTATTTTGTATTTGTTTTCAAAATTCATTTGAAAAGTTATAGGTATATAGTCTTCCACTATACTTGTTTGTGGCATAAGTAAATCATATTGATTAACGGCTATCTCACCAGGTACTTTATAAGAATTATTATTATAGTTATAAGGTAGAGCATAGAAGTTTTTATCTGGGTCGTTGCATTCAAACTTAAATACAACATCGTTTTTGTCTAAGTTATTTATCTCTGCGAAACAAGCTATTTCCATACCTTCTATTAAGTTCATTGCGCCTAAACTTATAATATTTACTTCATTGTTTTCAGCTATGTTCCAGTTGTTTCCTTGGAAGAATATTGTTGTACCTAAAGTAGTACTATGTATTTCTTCAGTGCAACGTTTTCTATAGTAGTCGGCTTTTGATTCAAGTTCAGATAAAGACGCTTCTATAAAAACATTCAAAGCAGAGAATTCATTTACTAGAATATTTTCTAATACTGAATATAATATTTCTATGTCTTTTGCTATCATTTCAAAACAATAATTAAGCTCTTTGATATTCATATAGCTACCAGGCTTAGATATATATGCTTCAAATAAAGCAAGGCGCGAATCAACTAATTGTAGCTTGGCTTGTATCTCATCATTTGAAGGATAATAATTCTTTCTAATAAAAGCATTGATTATATTATTCTTGTGATACTTTAACTTTTCTAACATATCTTTATAGATTTCCATTATAATTCACCTCCGTATAGTATTTTTATATTGTTTATACGAGGAGCTATTTTTGCTTCGTTAGTAAACACTACTGTTAAGTAAGCCGATTTAATTACCTCACCTATACGTTGAGTGTATGGGCTCTTAGCATCACCTGTAGAGAATCTTATTATCTTTATTCCATTCATATGACTATTGATTGGTACTATTTCATAGTCATGTCCATTAACTGATAGTATAAATTTAACTGCGTCATCACTTAATCCTTGAGGTACATATACATTAGCAAATAAAGCTATAGAATAAGCCTCTTGATTAAGTACTTCAACAGATTGTATTTTACTTTTAGACGCATACTGATACATATAAGCTTTAACTTGATTTATTTTAATAACATGTCTTTGCCCAGACTTTATTAGAGTAGTTACTTCTTCTACTAAATCATCTGAACTAAGTTCTTCTGATAATGGATCAGCCCATGGGTCAGTAGAAGTTATACTATCTGTCGCTAATAATGTTTTTTGAAAAGCTATAGCGTCATTTTTATATCCATTTGATTGGAATGTAACTTTAAATAATTGTACCTTTTGAGGGAATATTATTCTACCTGAACCATATATGTATCCATAGTTATCATATGAATCAAGTTTGTTATTAATAGATATATATGGTATACTCATATCTATAAAATCTACTCCATTAGCAGAGTAAGCTACGTTTGTTATTATAACAGTAGAGTCATCTGATTTTATATCTATTTCATTAATAGCTTCTTCGGCTCTGAATGTTATAGTACATTGAGCTTCTTTATTATCTTTATTAAAGTCAGGTATTTGCGCGTCTTCCATATTGTTAACTGTTATTCTTGAATATTCATAATAACTAGTTATTTTATCATCAGTTATATTAGTTCTTACAGATGTATCTAGTACAGTGTTTGTGTATATATAATCTTTATACACATATTTGTTTCCTTCATAACCATTACCAAATACATCTACGATATGAAGATTTACACTCTTAGCTGTGGAACGAGAAGGTGCAAAATCACCTTCTTCATATACAAAATCGCCCTTAAAATCTGTGTTATCTAATGCTCTTACTTTGTCATAGTCAGTATATTTGTTGCAAAGCATTTGCATATCTTGATAACGCTCTTTTTCCATCATTATATTTGCGTGAATATTATTTAATCTTAGTATAGTATTAGTCATTAAAGAATACACTTGATTACCTGCTGTTATTAATGCATCATCTATTTGTGTTAAGTCATTTTTTATTTTAAGAAGTTCATCGTTTATCTTTGCCTCTCTACCTTCTTCAGGATGCATTGCAAATCCTAGATAGTATGCATCATAAGAACTCTTTAATGACTGTGTAAACTCGTCTAGTATCTGTTTATCCATAATGAATCCTCCCCGTATTTTCTTATTGATATTCCAGAAATATAAGGTACATTTTTAGTCTTACCATATCTTCTTATATAGCACTTAACTCTTATAGTATCATTAAGTGGTTTGTATTCATAGAAATCTACTGAAGGCGTATACGTTACGCTATATCTATTAGTCTTATCTAGTGCTTTTTCTTTAGCATCTATGTAAGACGATTCAATTAGCATGCCATTTTGATAGATTATTTCAGGAGTAAAGCCTTGCCCTGCATCATAATCCATAGTGAATCTAGTATCTACATTATTAAATATTAATTCGTTTTCAATCATATCATCTTCCATTATAGCTATAGGCACTTCTATATCTCCATCCATTATTGAATAAGATATTTCAGCCGTCTCTTGTTTATTATGATTTACATTTAATCTAATGTATTCACCTTCCACTAAGTTACCTATAGTTATTGGATCTGATATCATATATCCATCAGTGGCATAGTCTACATTTCTTACATTGAACTGATCTATTCCATATACGTATGAATACATAGTCATTGAGCTGGTTTTAGTAGCTGTGTTATAAGCAATGAAATTCTTTTCACCTGTTTGACTATTAGTAGTCGTTTTAGATATGATAGCTGAAGCATCGAATTTATTTTCTAAATTAACTATTGAATTGTATTCAAAGTTTTGTAATTTGCTCCATATATTATCTTTTATTTTAGTCTTATCGACTTCATAAGTTATTAAATCGTAGTTAGTACATACTAAATCGAATCTTATATATGTACAAACTCTATTAACCATTGGTAAGTCCAAAGAATAATTGCCGACGAATTCTTCTACTCCATTTACTAATCCATATCTTAGGTTTGTCATTTTACAGTTCACTAATTTAACATCTAATGTGTTCATTACAGTAGGCTCATTAAAGTATACGATAATAGATTCAGTGCATCCTTCTGGAGCCAATCTTTCTTCTAGATAAATTGCTCTGTATGCTTCTTCTTTAATCTTACTTAAATTATTATGGTACGGTATAGTGTCAGATATTCTATTGCACGTACTAAATTCTTTTAATTCGTTAATTTTATAATCTAATGTAAGATTTTTATCTTTTATTATTAGAGGAGATATCTCGCTTAATCCATCACGGTCCGTCAACACTTCTGTATTCTTTACAAATGGTACATTGTAAGATACATAAGAAAGGTTTTTAGATGAATCCGCTATGTTTTCTATTTCGTGTAGTATAGAATCCATTTGAATACTGAAGTCATTTATTCTTGTTTCTAGAAACTCTTTTGTATATGCTATAGAGTCTTCTAAGTATCTTGTTTTTTCATATAAAGTATTCAATGTGCTTTCTATCTCTCTAAATGAGTTATTAATGTAATCACTATTTAATATATCTGATTGAAGATATACATTTGTTTTAGTTCCTTCTAGTATTTTTGAGATTGAATAATCAAAATCAATAGTATTATTAATCAAATGAATTCACCATCCTTTTAACTAATATAATATTACACAAAAAATAAGCGCCCCTAAATAGAGACGCCTAATTATCTACATTGGTCTAACTTGTACCAAAACTGTATGTATTTCATCATAACTACATTCTACAGTTTCTAAAACTTGACCTATATTATTATTGTTCATCCAGTTTGCACATCCAACTCCAGCATCAAAAGGCGCTATAGATACACGTTGTCCTAATCTTGCAGGACCTTTAATTTTAACATGTATCTTACCTATCATACCTACTGCAACTTTTTCACCAGCAAGGATTTCTTCTTCAGAAGCCCCGAAACAGTTGGCATATTCATTAGATACAACACCTACTATACAATCATTTATAGAAACAGCTTTGTATACTTTACCATCTTCATGCATAGCTACTATGTCTCCTGGTTCTAATTCTTCACCAGGTATATATCCTTCAGCTATATCCATATAAACAACGTTATAAACTCTATGAGCGTATATATCTCCAGTAGCTGTTAAGTTATTTATAACAGTAGATTTATTTTCACCTGTAACATTACCATTACCGTCATGAAGAACAACACGGTCCATCATATCGAATAATCTTTCGTCAAGTAGCTCTTGAGTTATAGTACCTTTCATTATTTTGTTATAAGCTACGATAGATTCATTAGCTATCTTTTCATTAGTTACAGCTAGGTCTTCAATCTTTTGAGTTGATACAGCAGAGTCTTGAAGATTAGCATTTGATACTCCGCCTACTGCTATGTTATTAGGTCTTATAGTTTGATCCATTATCTTATCAGAAGTAACAGCGTCATCTAATATCTTTTCAGTAGTAACAGCGCTATTTGCTAACTTATCAGTTGTTACTGCACCTGTTTGTATTGTTCTAGTAGCTACAGAATCATCTGCCATTTTCTCAACTGTAACAGATCTAGGTGCTATTTTATCTTTAGTAACAGCATTGTTTTGTATAGTACGAGTACTTACAGCACAGTTGTTACCTCCATTATAATCACCTGATAATTTTGCTTCTGTAACAGCTTTGTCTAGTATTTTGGCAGTTGTTACATTTGAGTCTGCTATCTTCTCTGTAGTTACATTTTGATTAGCTATCTTAACAGTAGTAACAGCGCTGTCTTTTATTTTAGCAGTAGTAACATTTTGGTCTGCTATTTTATCAGTTGTTACGTTTTGGTCTTTGATTAGATTAGTTATGATAGATTGTTGTATTAATGTATGTTTAGCATCTAATCTTGACCATTCTGCATATGCATCATTATCTCCTTGTTTTACTTTAATAGATAATCCTCTTGCACCATAGTCTACATTTAGCATACCAAGAGGCATTGCAGGTGTATTCATTACCCCCGTAGGAACAGGGTCTAAAGTAGCAGCAAGTGCAGGATTCTCACTCTTAGTAACAAGAGTTAGAGAACGCTTATCAGCGATAACGTTCTCAGATATCTTTTTAATACCTCTACCCATCTATTCCACCTCGTCTTCTAATTTAGTATATGCTTGATCCACAGACACAGCTATGTCAAAGATTGCTCCTTCTAATTCTTCGTTAGCTTGGATTACATTATTATCTACATGTCCAAACCATCTTATTTGTACTTCTATATGGTTAAAAGATTTAAGTTTTATATCATCTAAATCATCTTGATTATAGAATTCAGCTTCGAATATTAATCTGTCAGAAGATTTATCTGGTCTTATCATATCACGTCCAGGTACAACACCTACAAATCTTAATGGATAAACTTCTGCATCTTCATATCTTTCCATAGCTCCATACATAGTAGGTTCTAATACTTTATTAGACGCAACAACTTGCACTTCATAACCAACTCTATATACCTCAGCATTGTTTTGCACATATATATCACTAGAAGGTATTATATTTGAGTTGTTATTCCCAACACTTGATATTGTACCTATTTGTTTACCTATTACAACTTGGTCTCCGCCGCCAAATACTTTATCTTTAAAAGATTTAGGCGTTCTTGTTTCTATATCTATTTCATTTGTTTTAGCTTTAGCTAAACTTACTGTATTATTATCTTTAACTTTAAATAATCCTTCTTGGTTGATACATAATTCAACTCTAACTCTATTAGCTAATGATTGATACACATCAAAGTTGCAAGTATATAATCCATAGTTTAATTTTTTGAATTCAGATTCTTCTACTTTCTTAGTAGTTAATAATAAGAACATGTCTGTATCTTCAGGAGACACATATAAATTTCCTAATGATTTAATATAACAATCATTATGTACATCTTCAAGACATTCTTCTTCGCTGAATCCACCTATGTACCATTTATTATTTTCATCTCCACCTAAAGAAGTTAAGATGAATACATATTTTTCACCTGGTTGAACTATCATTTCATTTGTTAATTCTAATTCAAAATCATTAAACCATCCTGATGCCATCATTGGACTAACAGATGTAGTTGTAAACTCAGTTAATTCTGGTAAACCAGTAACAGGATTTTGTTTCCAGAACTCACCTTTTATTTCTCCTGGATCGCCTTTAACAGCTAATGTTACATGAACTTTACTTATTATATTGTTTTGTAATGAAGAAGGTATTTTTATTTCAGTACCAAAACCATGTCCAGTATGGTCTAATTCAAATACTTTAACTCTTTCAACACCATCTTTAACTATATATTTACTTTGTTCTGTTATAACACGGCTATCTTTAGGCTCACAACCAAACATAAATTTACCATTTGAACTTTTACCTAATGATCTTTTTATAGTAGTACCTTGTTGTGCTTCAGGTTGCATTATACTACCTTCATAGTTTAAATCAAGTAGTATTTCATTAGGCCCATTGAATGCTTCTATTCTTTGTATATTATAATAGTCGCCGTTTTCAAGAACTATTATTTCACCAATATTTAAATCTCCTAAACTCTCAACATAAACAGAATTACCAGAAACAGCTGTAACTACAACGCCAGTATCTACTGAATGTTTAGGGCTAGTTTCTATAAAGGCGTCTATGAAACCATTATACACATTTGAATCTTTTATAGTTCCTGCTTTAACTAATTGATTTTTTAATTGATATAATTCATCTCTAAGGTTTCTTATATCGTCAGACATATTATAAGTAGCTTGATTAACGTCTGTTAATATAGTATCTGATTCAACTCTTCTAAGGAATTCAGCAGCAGGAACTCCATCAAGCATTAAAGAGTTCAGTACTGTTTGTCTTTCTGGTATAGTTATAACATCGTTTTCATCTTTGTATGATATAGGGAATCCTAAATCATCTAAAGCTGCCATTGCAACTTGATAAGCTTCAACTGGAGACTTTTCAGTCTCAGTTGGGCTATCAAGATCGTTAACTGTTGCATGTTCATACTCACCAACGTATTGAACATCAATAGCTCTATCGTCTTTTTTTCTAAAGCCTGCAACAATTTCAAAGTATTGTTGTAGAGCTAATAGGTCTAACTGACCTAAACTTATTTTAGACATTCGATCATCTCCATTCAAAAGTTATTATATCTTCGTGCTTAATATATTCACCGTATTTAGATTCGTATTCTTTCATAGCAGAAGGATTCATTCTTAAATGTTTGTAAAGTGGGTCCTCCTCTAATTCACAATCTAATAATGTTATTACACCGTTCATGTTTGTATAATTGCCATCATAAATTACGCCATTAATATATATTTTTAATAAGTCTTTTGAATTATTCAATGAAGCAGGGTAGTCATAATCTAATATATCAAAAGCATATGTTTCATAAGACATATCTTTTATAACATATGAACGTCTTTTAATAGAATGGTCATCTCTAACTTCTATTAAAACTTCATCATTGTTTTCGCATTCTATATACTTAAATCCTTCATCTGTATATACTCTATATGGATAAGAATAAGCTTCTTTAAAGCCTTTTTCTATTCCATTTTGTCCACCTACTAAATCAAAACCTATTACTATTTTATTATTTCCAAATGCAGCGTAATCATCTTTATCTAATAATACTCCATTAACATATACATTAACTATACCAGGACTTAATCTTGTTGTTGTTATATATGTATTATCCATACTACTTTCTTCGTGTCTTGGTACATTCCAATGTCTACGAGCCGATACAGATTCATTATTCTCTACATTTTCTATTAAATAGTATAGAGTATTATTACGCATATCGTTTTCCACATACTTTTTAAGTGCTTTTGCTTGTTCTAATTGATGGTCACTGTTGAAATACTTCATTATTAAACAAGTATCTATAAAGCCATTGCTCATTGGAACTTCTATAACATCATATATAGTACTATTATCGTTTATTAATTGAAGTACCGCATAGATATTTTCTCCTGCATATCTGTTATCACAAATTGGTTGTTCATATCTATTAATGAATGGAACAAACATTCTAGAATATTGCTTTTCAATATAGAAAGTATCAGCTTTTAAATCAGTAGTTTCTTCTTCTACTTGATTAACCATTACACCATTTATATATGTAGAAAGTGAATTAACTCTTGTGTCATATAAATGAGTTCTGTTTGTATAATAATAGTTATAAGTTATTGCTGGAGCTTCTGGGCTTAAGTTTGGTTCAATAGAAATTATTCTATTGCCTTTTTGTAATTTTTCATCAACTGAATCAACATAAGTATAAGCATATACTGTTACAGGTTGGTCATCTATTCCTGCAGGATTAAGCATTACTGTAGCATCGCTTACATGATATGTTATCATATTTTCACAGTCGCTTATTAGAACTGCTTCTTCTAATGGGTCTAATACCTTGTAATCATTAGAGAAATTATATTCACGCCATTCATATAATTCTTCTCCAGACGCAGTTTTTAATCTTTCTCTAACTATTTGTCCACCTACATATGTATCTGTCGCATCAAAGTCTCTTTGTATAGCAGCTCTATCTACAAGGATACCAGGTCCACACATTACTAAAGCAGAGTCGCAATCATCATATCCATTAGTAGTATTCATTGATGTTGGATTTACTATAGGTATAGTATAAGGAGTAAACATATCATCATAGATACATACTATTGCATCTAAATTATCTTCACTACCTAATTCTACTATAGTGTATTCAGAATCTAAAGCAACTGTAGCATCTGTTATAGTTATTTTACCTACAAGTTCTTTCTCACCGTTTTCATTAACCATTTCAACTTCTTCAACTGTAACGTCTTCGTTATAAGGAGACATTACTATACCATCAACTATAACTAGATAGCCTTTATCAGCAGAAACATTCTTATCATATAATACACCATCTTCTAAAACACCGTTAGCTCTATAATTATCTTTTCCTAAACTTACTGCGAATATAGAACTTGTACCGTTATAGTCATTTATTTCACCGAAGTTATATATTCTAATTTGTTTAGTATCATAATCTATATCAACTTCATTAGCTACATAAGTATAGCCAGCTAATCCATTATAGAATATAAGTGGGTTAGGGAAATTTTCTTCATCAAATAAACTATGAGATTCATGTCCTTTAACAACTGCATCACAAGTTCCTAAACGTTTTACATAACAAGATCCATCAGTTGCTATACCTTCTAAATCTGGTGTATCCATTATAAGATTGTTGTATGCTATTTGGTCATCGTATAGTGGACTTTCTACAACTTGTAAAGCTCCTTCTGCGTCAGCTTCACATTGTACATATCTATCTACTAAACAAGCTTCGTTAATTACATATTCTATAGGAGTTATAACTCCATTGTCATCAATAGTACAGTTTACTTGAGGGAAAGATATAACTAAGATTTGCATATTATCTAATACATCATTTCCTGCAAATATTATATTTTCATTATCGTATCTATATACTGGCCCTTTATCGCCTTTTTGTTCTAGATATAACCCGTCCATGAATACAACAGGCGAACCAGTACAAGGGCCAATCCACATTTGGTCTGGTCCATCTAGACTTGATTTAGTTATTCTAATAAGGTTTCCATCCACATCATGTTGTTGTTTAAAGTCATATGTTATAGCATAAACATAGTCGTACATTTCTCCAATGTTATCATCTAGAACTATACCGCCATTTACCACTTCGTAATCATTTCTATTGTCCAATATAGTTGGGTCATCTTTTACTATTTCATCTACCATTCCTTGTTTAAGAGTGTAGTGTTTTAATAATCTACCAACTTTATTTCCATAAGAATCGAATGCATATTTTTCGTTAGACTTAAATGCATAATATTCAGTCTTACCAGCAGGTACATTTATGAAATAAGTATTTTGGTCTTTAACTACTACTTGAGCAACTAAATCTCCAACTTTAAATGGTACAGACTCAACATATCTATTTTCATTAGCAGTACGTTCTTTAATCATTTGAGCCATATTATAATCTTCTAATGCTAATTCATTATCTACTACTTCTAAAACAACTACATATCTGAACTCAGGTATTTTTACCTCAACGTTCATGCCGTCATCGAAGTCATCACCAGGTACTGGGTTAGGGTCTAAAGGTTCAACGTTCATTCCAGTATCAAACTCGTCTTCTGGTGGTATTTCTACATATTCATCGTTGTTCATACCATCATCAAAATCATCACCAGGAGTAGGGTTTGGATCTAAAGGTGTAACTTCCATGTTATCATAGTCGTCGCCAGGTACTGGATTAGGATCAAGTGGCTCAACTTCCATTCCAGAATCTAGATTTTCATCTTCAGGCATTTCTATAGGTAGCACAGGATATATGTCGTTCATATTAACCATTCTATTATATTCATCTATAAAGACTACCTTTTCTATTTGCCCTTGTGCATTTTCTCTGTTGACTAAATGTTCAACTAAACAATCTAAATAATCTTTGCCTTCATTTTCTGGTTTATCAAAGTATAATAAAGGCGCTAATACATTATTTTCTAAGTGTTGATAACGAGCTTTAGGTTTTGGAACTCTTATCAAACGTTTTGTTATTTTATTTAAGTTATAAGGGTTAACATGTATCCAAGCCTTAGCTGCATAGTTTGCAGAAGTTGCTGGTACAGATATAGCATTCTCACTGCTTTGCATTTTATAAGCAGGTATTGAATCTATGCCAGGATGACAATAAATAAATTCATCACTATGTCTTTCAGCCGCAAAGAATTTACCTAATGATTCTTGAGGCACAGTGTAAGCAGGGCTACCTATAAAACCATCTAATTTTAAAGGTAGTAATGGATCTATTAATTGAAAATCTAATCCATTGAATACATCATATTTCATATCTGCAACTAATTTAGTACAAACTTCATCCCATTTACCTTCGGCACCTCTATCATTATATACTCTTAATATGTTATTATCATCGATCCATAACTGTCCATGTACAGGTTTAGTAGGCATTGTTGTTAAAGTTGCTGGATGATAATATCCTTCAAATAAACACGGCCATCTATCATCCACATTCCCAGCTTGTGGGTCTGTATGTACTCTCATTTTATGAGAATATCTAGCTTCTTTACCATCGCCAGCTTCGCCAAGTTGCTGTGTTTGTAACCACAATGCACCTTTAGGGATAGCCGTTTGTCTTGTTTGTTTTGGCATGTTAACTAAATCGCCATTACCTTCTTTGTAAGGTATAAATTCTAAATGCGTATAAAGCTCATGCAATTTTTCATTGAATAGCAAGTCGCTTTGACGCCCTTTGTTAAACTTTCTAGACAAGCAGTGCTCACCGCCTTTTCAAATATTTTCTCTAAATAGCTATTACCAAAAAGAGCCGTAGCAATAATTTACTACAGCCCTTAATATTAATTTCTATTGATTAATTCAATTATTTTTCTCCATTCAGGGAAGTATTTATCTATTTCCATCTCTTTACCTTCTTTATCTTTGAAGTGTTGTAATACAAATCCCTCTGAAATATTAGCATCATTCAATGGAATCAATCCTGTATTATCTCTGAATATAGTTGGGCTTGTGTTTAGTACTACAGGAGGTTTTTTGTTTAATAATTCCTCATAAGTATTCAAGCAGCATTTTTTAACATCGTTAAAATGGATAGCACGTAATGGTTGATTTCTATTAACTCCATAACCATGCCCTTCTTTATCTGTAACAAGTGCTGTGCCATTATATTTTTCATTCCAATCAGACCATTCATATGGCTCTATATCATATTGAAGTCTTATATTATCTAATTGTTCTCTTAAATAAACCATATCATTATATAATAATGGATTGATTTGTTCTATGTTAAATCCATCATAATAAATTGTCATGTTAGTATCATATTCTCTACCTGATGTTTCAGATACATCAAAAGGTTCGAAAACGTCAACGTATTTTATATTGTTTTCATCTATACATAAACATTGAAGTCTATTGATTGTTATGTTTTTTATAACTTGTCTATTAAGATTAATTGTAAAGTATCCAGTAGTGTTTTCATTTATATTTTTAGTTTCTATTCTTAAGTTTACAGGTATATCTCTTTTAGTTGCATCATATTCTGATACATACTCTGTAGCACTTGATGTTTTAAGTTTATATGCTGGAGAATATGTTATATGTTCCACATCTTGTATAGAGATTTTATTAGAGTCATAATCTGATTTAGAATAGAATAAAGATTTTATTACTCTACTTTCATCTGCTGCATTTATTGTTAAGTTAGGGTCTATAATATAATCTTTAGATGCATTTATAGTAAATTTTAATGTATAAGTAGCATTAGGTTTTAATTCACTATAAGGAATTCTTAATGATAATATTGTATCTGTAGCAAAGTTTGTTGATGGTTTCATTAATTCCAGTTTCTCTGGTAATTCATAAGTATTTGCTATGAATAAGTTGTTAGAAATCCATCCACCATTTTTACTAGTAATATGGTTATACCAATTATTCTTAGATATATTGCTTTCATTAACTCCATCTTCACTTATAAATACACTATTTTTAATATATGCGTGAACATCATTGGCCCCTTGTAATAAGAATCCAGGATGTGTATCTGTTTTGTAATTAAGCGAACCAATAGCACTTAATTTTAATTGGTCAATTTCGCCCACTTCTACTTCAGAACCTTTTGCATCATTACTTGTTGTATCATTATTTAAGAATAGCTTTTTATCTATTATAGAACCTGGAGTAATCAATTGTTTTGATAATACATCTATTCTAAAGTTAGTAAACATCTCTGTGTCTTTCGGCACCATATTAGTATCTAATTGTATTCTATAATTCTTATCTGTCTTAGGTAGGTCAGACGGTAAGAATAAGTTTTTAGATATATGTTGTTTATTATTTCGCATTGTTTCTACTTCTCTATAATTCATGTAAGGAACAACACATGCAGTAGTCCATAAGTCAGTAGCTGCATCGTAAGCTTGAACAAGTAAATTTAAATAAGGTATTCTATCTACGTCTAGTTCTATATATGCATAAGTTTCATAGAAATACACATCTCTAACTGTACACTTATCTTTATTTATAAGTATATATATGCTGCTTTTATCTTTAAATGTTGAATTAATAATAGATAGAGGTACATAGAATTCTATTAATTCATCAGCAGCAATTTCTCCTGAATGACTGCAAGTTAAAGTTTGTCTTTTTGAAGTCTTTGAAGTAGATGTATCTAAATATACTGTAGGAGGCTTATTTAACTTCGTATTTGTTCTCATTCTAATTGCTATAGAAGCATAGTCAGAATAGTCTCCTACTTTTTCTCTAACCTCATCTAAATTTAATGAACCATAAGTTCCATAAGGTTGATCATATGTGTAGCTTACTGTATAGTAGCTAGTATATGAATAAGAATAGTACTCTTTCTTATATACGTTCCCACCATCGTTCTCGCTTCGGTAAGTATCACCTTTATATTTCCAATAAGTATAATCATTAGTTGAATAAAGTTTATCTGCTTGATCTGCAATATAACCTATAGAAAGTCTTGGTGCTGCACTTCTCATGCTCCAAGAACTACTTCTCCAAGTACTAGGCGGGTCAGTTACGTGAGCCCCTGTTGGGTCCCAAGAACTAGATGTACCATAACTAGTATATGATTCTGTTCTATATCCTGTTTCTTTTAGTGTAACCCATCCACGAGCAATACCATTAAATGCAGATGGTATCGTTATCGTTTTAGAAGCATTAAACTTCCAATCTGTTACATCTATTGAGAAGTTAGGGTCTACTTTTATATGAATATTAGTATCTAAGTTACTTTGAACATTAGTATCTATATAGAAAGTTTTTGTTATAGTATCTTTATGACCGTCTTCTGTAACTTCATGAGTTACTGTTTTAGTTACTTTTTCTTTGCCTTCAAAAGTTACTTCTTCTAAAACTTTTCTATCTATATTGCTTGATCCAAAACTATATTTAAATTCATAGAAAGAAACCCCTAGTTCATCAGTTACTTTACGTTTGTATTCAACTGGACTATATGTTACTATATAGAAATAAGTAAATGTTTTATCTTCTTTTATTTCTTTGAATCCAGATGAATCAATATAAAGATTTGGCCCTTGGGAATACTCCCAAGAGCTATAAGTATATGCCATTTATCTCACCACCTCGTTAAATTATTCTGCGTTATTTACACCGAAATCCGTATCTAAGAATAATGTAATGCAAGTTCTATCGTAGTTAAATAGATTCGCTGGTATTTCTATATACGGAACACCTCTATTTGATATATATTTATCCCCTTCATCTTCATAAATAGTATAAAGTGATTCTACATCAACAACATCATTCTCTGAGTTGTGATTTGGTGAGTTAATTAATTCAGTACCATATAGATTAGACCATTGTGAATAGTACTCTATATTGTTATATAAAGGTTCAAGAGCATTAAGCACATTATTTTGTCTATATAAATCTATAGCATTGAAAACAGGTTGCTCATAGCCATATTGTCTATTAGTAGAATAAATAAGCGGATTACTTCGCCAAATATTTAAATCAAAACTACTCATAGCTAAATTCATTCTATTTTCTTTAAGCTCATTTGATACCTGTATATTATTTTGTGGCGCATTTACTTTTATTTCTATCGCTGGATTGTTTCTATTTACGTTAGCATATAAATTATTGCTTATATCATCTACTACTGGAGTAGGAGTGATAAATTCTAAAGTCATATTTTTATTAGTAGAACCAACAGTTACTATATTACTCATAGAATATATAGATGGATTATCATGCCAGTTTCCATAAGTAAATGCCATAGCATAAATTTGTTTTGTGTTCTCTGGAATATTAAACGTCATTCTATAATTTGGTTGATACTTTGTATTATGTTCGTATTTCTTATTAAAGAAGTTATGCCACTTTCTATCTGAATAATAAATGAACTCTTTACCATTATAGATATCACGACGCTTATTAGCTGTTCTATTTATTAACTCTCCATTTTCATCATAGCAACATAGGATAACATCTACACATTGAACAGGATCAAATAAAGATACACTAGCATTCGATACGTCTTTTCTTTCTTTAAAGAATTTTATTGACGCAGTGAAGCCTGATGAATATTTATCAACTGTTTCTTCTATAGTATCTAAGCCTATTACTTCTATATATGCATTAGAAAAACTAATATCTGATATATCAACAGGGTATGGAGTTTCTGGACTCATTACAAATTCTATTACTTCATCATAATTTGGGTCATATAATTCTTTTGGTATTTTATAAAGTATATCTTCGCCTGGTTTTATGCTATCTAAATTTGTTGGAGCTAATTGAGTCTCTCCATTACGATGTTTCGCAATTATTTTAGGTGCTTTATATAAAGCCTTATCAGTAGATAAATTTTCTAAGCATAATCTTAATTCATAATTATAATAACCATTAGCATATCTTGATATTTCATAAGTATTTGATACAAATTTACAACTACCTATACCTGTTCCAATTTTTCTCCAACCTATAGCTTCTATAGCTCTGCCGCCATCCATCATCATTTCCCAGTACTCAGTATTAAAAGCTTTACCTTGGTCATATGGGTCTATATTGTATAGCATATGAATTGTATTGAAGTTTGTACCTGATAATAATGATTTGTTTAAATTAATTTTTTTAAGATCGTATTGAGCTTTCTTTAAATCTATAAGATTTGAGCCTATATCTAATACTCTAGTCTTATTGTTATCATTATTAGAGAACATAATTTGAATTTTAATATCATTATTAGCTATTGGTTTAAAATTGATATTTTCATTGTCAACAGATAATAAACTTAAATCAATATATAAATCATTTTCAAGTGTTTTGTTTATTTTATCTACAAGGTCTGAAGATAATCTTATTTTTTTCTCATAAGTCAATTCACGATATTCTGCTCTATTTAAATCTAATGTGTAGTCGTTTTCATTTAAATCGGATAAATCGTTTAGGTCATCTCCTTTTGACATATCAAAATTTATTGAACCTAATTCTTCATATGTGCTTAAGTTACTAGAACCTATTCCATGTAAAGGGTTTGTATAACTTAGAGTAAGTTGTTTTTCAGTTTGGTCATAAACTGTTAATTCTATAGGTCTTACTGCTGGAGGTACTACTATATATGGAGTCATAGACGACGTAGGTATTTTAGTTATACTATCAAAGTCGTTATGAGAATATTTATAATAAGTGTTTGCTTCTGTAGCAACAAATTCTTGAGGAGCTGTTTTTACATCAATAACTCCTGATAAATATCTAGCTTGGTTAAGGTTTGTATTTTTTCCCCAATGAGTATGTAAATATAAATACGTCTGTCCATTTGATATTTGATTAACTACATAGTACACTGGTACAGTATAATCAAAAATAGTTGACGGCCCTTGACTTATTGGAGTTAAGTATACCGCCCCTGTTTCGTTATTAGAATTTGTATTTGTTATATAAATATTTGGTGGATGATTTAATTGTCTATCCATCGTAATACGTAATGTTAATGTTATATCTTGATATTGATTTAATGCTGTTTTTATACTTGATGTAGGAATTCTACCATATGGATTCCAATTTCTTTGTATGTTCCAATATCTATAATCACTTAATTGACAGTGATCACATTTCCAGTTACTCATAGTTACTTGAGAAAGAAATCTTGTATTAGGTGCTTCAGAAACATTCATGTATCCTCTGCCACGTTCTATTGCATATAAGTGAATTAAGTCACTTGGCTCTATATTCTTAAACCATTGCAAAGCATAAAAGTCTTCAAATTGTTGTTGGTCTTTTGTCCCTGGAGTTCTTATATGAAAAACATTTCTGTCTTCTGCATCTTGAGTTATAAAAGTAGAAGGCTGATCAAAGTCTTTTAGTACAAAGTATTCTGGCCCATTAGTTGTATAGTCTAATAATCTATTTTTTAATTCAGTTTGAGATGCTGCATAATAACCATCAACAGTAGTGTACTTTGACACAGCTTGAGCTACATCACAATGTTGTTTAGTATAAATTATTTTATAATCATTTATATTTTCACTAGAACCTTTTATTTTTGCATTAACACCTTCAGTTATTGATAACATGTAATTGCTAGGAAGTATTATTTCTGGAACTTTAAAATTACTAGGAGCTACTTTTATAGATTGAGCAATAGTCCCTAATACTGAACCAGTTTTTGCATCTTTAGTTGTAACCCTAACAGTCAAGCTTGAATTTATAGCTAATTCAGGTGTAATAAAACTAAATTTTCCTGTACTTCTATTTGTAGATATAGTTTGTCTACCTACATCTCTATGATAGTTTATATCTACATCATATTTTAAACCATTTGCATAAGCATCTTTAGGCGGTAGTATGTTTATTGTACATATTTCACCTGGATAAGTTGTTAATGGATATAAAAAATTACTTAAATAATTTTTATATTTTGGATTGTGTAATAAAATAGAATGTCCAAAAGATCCTGATACGAATTTGTTACTTGAATCGTATGTATCTACTTGTATTGTTATATATCCATTATTTCTATTGAACCATGATCTAGGTATACTCATAGTATAAGTTCCTGGTGCAACTTTAGTATATTTAGTTGAAAAACTTCCACTACCTAAAGCCAAATATATACTGTTTTTATTAGTTTGCAGGTGAGGTTTAAGGGTCATCTCGCATAATATGTCTACCGTACCGTCACCTTGCAAGTCTATAGGATGCGTAAAATCAGTTGACTTATTTGACAAACGTATCACTCCTTTTTATTTTTATTGATAAGGATTGTTAGGATTATTAGGGTAATAAGCTTCTAATAATGCTACTCTACTTTGTAAAGAAGTATAATTGCTTTGTAATGTTGTATATCTATTTTGTAAAGTATTATAATTAGTTTGTAATGTACTTAATTGCGTTGACAATTGTGAGACTGTATTCTGCAGTTGAGTCAATGCTGTTTGTAAACTAGTAACTGTTTGGCTAGATGCAACAGCAGGTGAAATATATTCTGAACGTATATAATATTGATTTCCTGATTCATATATAGCTTTGTAGTTACCATTATCCATTAACGTATCGAATACTGATAATCTACTATTATCTAATTTAGTATTCATTTGTTTATCTATATCTTCAGGACATAATTCCCACGGATAATATACTGAAGTATTATATAAACTAAGTTCAGTAACAAGGAACGAACTATAACTTCTATCTTGTGTACATAAATAAATTATTATTTTTGTTGTATCATTATTTGTAGTGAATGGAACTTCTATTGTTTGTATATTAAATGTTAAAGATTCACTTACATTTACTATATCTGTACTAACTCCTCTATCATCAATAGATGCAATTCTTATTGATATGGCTGTTCCATTATAACCTGATTCTCTATAACCTATAAAACTAAACATATAATTTGAATTAGGTACTATAGGATATTGTATCTCTTGGTATACTCCACCGCTTCTACTATTATAATTTTTAGACCTTAATGTCAACCATTGCTTATTTTGATTATAAGTTCTAACAGGTGTATCAATATATGAACTATTATATACATCATAATATTCATCTATGTCTGTCCAGAAATTAGAGTTTCTAATAAGGTTTTTAATTACTGGAACATCCATACCAGATGTCATCCAGTATCCTAATTCATCACTCCAGATTTTTAAAGCAGGAGGAATCAAATTAGTATCCATCCACATCATTTTATCAGAAGGATTGATTGGTGTTATATCTGATATGTATATATCTGATATTTTAATTATAGTAATCCTTGCTGTTGTAACAAGTTCTCTACGACCTTCAACCATAGAATAACCACTGGCTTGTATAATACTTTTTTCTTCTATATCGTCTTTATTAAGTACAACTCTAGATTTATTATTTTTGTCAGAACCCCATTCTGTATCTTCTTTTAATTCATCATTCTCAAAGTAAAATCTACTCCATTCTATATCTACTATCTTATCAGATATATCCTCTATACCTTTGTATACTTTAAGTGTCAACGTAGTACTTGTATCAGTACTTTGAAATATTGTACCATTAGAACTGATAATCTCTGAATCATACATAGAATAGTCTTTGATTAATTGTATTGTAATAGACGCAGTAGCTGCGATATTCTCCAGATTTATTATAGCCATTTAATCACCTACTCTCAAAGACTTGCTGTATCTAATTTTTTATTTACTACTATACATTGGAACATGTTTAAGTCATCTATATGAGATGCCATTATCGTAATAGATCTCGGCGCATTTATTAACTCTGTATCCTCAGTTACTAATTGCATTTGTAATTCTTTACGAGGGTCTAAATATAAATTATATGTTTGACTACCATCTTGGGACATTTTGAACCAATAATAATCAAATAAACCTAGTTGTCCATCTTGATTTCCTGTATAGTCATCATCACCATATCGAGGGTCGCCTTCTTCTAGCAGTTGCCCTTGATAATTTATCATACAAGTTAAAGTTGTTCCATTGGTATCAATATCTTTATATAATTTATCTCCAGCACTTGATGTTATATATGCTTGTATAACGTCGGTAGTATCGTATACAACTTCAGTTGCTGTGTACTGTGTATTATTTTTATTAGTATTAACAAACACTGCTTTAATAACGTCAGAAGATTTAATTAGCGCAGGATATATTCTTAACATAAAGCCGCCTCTAGCAGAATACGTTTTTTCAGTTTCGAAGTTTCCTAGTCCATCTGCTTTTGTGTATCTTCTTACCTCATAGCATTTTAATGACTCTGTATTAATAGCATTGTCATCTTGATCTGTAGGGCTTAATAATATCCAACCGTCTTCAGAACCAGTAGATGCCCTTCTATACCATTGTATAGAACTTTGTATTGTAGGATCTTCTATTTGATTTTGTATATCTATTTCAATCCCACTAGAAAAGTATGTTGCATATAATTCTATATATGCAGGATCGTTATTGTGTATTGATGTACCAAGAGTATTAGCTATTAAAAGCTGATCGGTACCTTGCCCTGTAGCTATACAAGATAAGTCTAATGAATATGTTTGTGATATTAATGCATTAGTAAATGGGTCATTATAACTATACTTGCATATAATAGTTACATATGAATCACGAAGCAAGAAGTTATTTTTAATAACAAGATATCTATTATCAGGGCTATCATTATAATCAAATGAAAAATTATTATTTTCTGTAATTTCAACTTCTTCTCCGCTAACACTTCTCGTGAACCATCTTAAGTTTTTAACATATGTAATATTTCTTTCATAATATTGTGAATCATTTAAATCAGGATATTCTTCTATATCAAATATATCAGGATTATATGTTACAAATTCATCATTGATTTTTGTTATAGTAGACGCAGTACATAAAGGTCTAATAACCAAATTACTTACTGTCCAGTCAGGAGAATATGGTGCAGGTAATCCTGCAGTATATATTTGGTTTTTATTCCCTGATTCTATAACTAAGTTGCCTGTTAACTCTGCTGATGTTGATTGATTAGCGATAGAAATTGATGACGTTGCCAGTATGCTATTGAAAGGTACATTGAATATATTATCATATTCTATTGGATCTCCATTCTCATCTACTTGTTCGTCATCAATAGCAGCTGATACATATGCGCAATGAAATACAGTATCTTCAATTATATCCTCGGCTTTAATTTCTATCTCTTTTGCTCCTTCTTTATGAGCAAGATTCCATTCTGCATCTGCTTCGCTATTAGAAGATACTCTGGCCCATCTAAAATACTTTACATCAGTTCTCTCTGTAATATTTATATTATTTAAATATAATGATATAGATAATGTTGTTGTAAATTTACTATGTGTCATTATAGCTCCATTAGAACTAACTGATTCAAGTCTATATTGTTCAAATGGATTACCTTCATAATCACTTTCGGCTTTAAATCCTAGTTCTCTAATAGCAAAAGCAACATCGTCTACATCTATAATGTATTTCTTTCCACCACTATCATATCTAGGACGTATAATGTTTTTACTTCTATTCCAATCATTTGCCATATGAAAACTTCACCGCCTTTCTGTACTAATATTACCTAAAAAAAATTGGTCCACC
>JAEIGA010002699.1_pt1 | contig 28131 bp, 35 predicted proteins | sample 9270691 | NCBI WGS metagenome assembly JAEIGA01 (sample SAMN17057246, study PRJNA624740) | gut metagenome | biome: biome; isolation source: fecal sample | host: Bos grunniens | place: China: Xizang | collected 2019
ATTTTTTTTTTTTTTTTTTTTGAGAAACGATACTTTTTAGGAAATTTTTGTTATCTTTAAATAAAGAGAACATAAGAAAAATCATTGCTATGGAAAACGAAATATGGTTACCAATAAAAGGGTACGAAGGATTGTATGAGGTAAGTTCTTTCGGTAGAGTAAGAAGTCTTAATTATCACCTTACAGGACAGACAAAGGTGTTGAGTACAGGTGATAATGGAAACGGATATTTGCAAGTTGATTTATGTAAGAACGGAAAAAGAAAAAAATATTCTGTTCATAGACTCGTAGCCGAAGCGTTCATTCCTAATTGGTTTGACGACCCAGAGGTAAATCACCGTGACGAGAATCCTAAAAATAACCACGTTTCCAATTTGGAGTGGTGTGATAGGAAATATAATGATAACTACGGAACCCGTAACGAACGAATGTCTAAACCAGTATTTCAATTGACTAAAACCGGAGAACTCGTACGTGAGTGGTCTTCAATACAGGAAGCTGGACGGAATGGGTTCAATAACGGTAACATTGTCTCCTGCTGCCGTGGAAAACTAAAATCTTACAAAGGTTTCATTTGGAGATATAAAGAATCAGCATAAATATATTACAAATCAAATCATTATTATGGAAACACAAAAGTATTCAGTCATTTTAGTAACAGCACCGGACGGAATGGTGTTCGTCTGTATGAGACCGGCCGGCCGATTGAAGTTTTTCAACTGCAAATCGTTGTTCTTCAACAACTGTAAGGCGTTGAGACCTTATCTCTACTATTTCTACTGGTTCCAGTTCAAGAAAGAGGTCGTGGGTGAGAACCTATCAAAGGAAGAGGCACAGGAACTCGTTTATGAGTGGAGTGAATTCTGCCGTCTTAACGGTGTTCTGTTGAACCAGAGAATCCAAGTGCCTCTCGGATTAAACAAGAACCGTAACGCCGAATACCAGAGACGCTGGCGTGAAAACCATAAGGAAGAATATAACAGACGCCACAACGATTTCTACTGGAACAACAGAGAAAGACTCATTGAGAGACAAAAGGAATACAACCGCCGTAAGAAAGCGGGAAAGGAGGCTGAATGAGAATGGTTCCAAAGATAGACTACAAGCGTCAAATATCCCTAATGGACGACTCCGAGTTTGAGAGATTCGTCAATCTAATGAACATAAATGTTGGCACACCTTATTATTCTCCCTACCTTGACGCCAGAAAGAAAAAAGTTGCCGACACAATCTCTATGGGGTATTACAGACTCCGTAATGACGAACAGGGGTTCAGACGATTTGAAAGACTCCTGACGAAAGCGATATATAAGGCGACGATTGAGAAATAGGATATACCGTATTGGTATTTTTAATATTAGGTTTCTTTTCGAAAACACCCTCCGGCACCGGCAGGGTGTTTTTTCATTTTTAGGTTTGTTTTGTCAAAAAAGAATAGTATCTTTGGGATAGAGGCGTAGGTGAAAGGAAAGCACTTATAAAGTATCTGAAAATCAACTAATTGAGAAAAAACTGATTGAAAAGAATTCTTCCGAAATCTTCCAAATCCTACGAAATGAAAAAACGCTACTATAAAAAATTGAAAAAACAAACTTTTTATAAAAATTTTTAATCATTATCCCGCTCGTTCGACGGACTGACAATATCGGACAAAAGAAAAATGGATAAAAATATCAAAATTAAAAACGCATTAAATGGTTTTGATTTAATGTATTCAAAAGAAAGTGGTTATGAACACGGTTTCTTCAAAAAACTTGCTAAATCCGGAAAAGACGCCTTGGAAAAGACCGTAAAGGTATGGTTGGAATCCGTTGAAAAAGATTTGAAAGTATTAGACAAAGAAGCGCTCGAAGTCATATTCGAATTCACTGTCGCTTTTTTCCAAACGGCCCTGAAAGACCCTGTTGGGGCGACTGCATTTGTTCCAATCTACAATGATTTCGTTTTAGGTTACGACCTTGACAAAAAGAAATCCGTCTTCATTTTCAAAATATTTATGAAGAAATAACACACACTTTCTTTGTGGGGGAGCTGACCCTCCCCCTTTCAAAAAGAAAAAAAACGACAAACAAACGATAAAATTAGACGGGGGACAGCGGTTCTGAACAAATGAAAAATGAAAAACGTAAGAATCAGAATTTACAACCGTAGAAAGGGAACAGTTAAGGCAACCTCAAGTGAGTATGCAGGAATGCAAATCCAGACCGCCGACCTTTATGTATATTACAATGACGGCGGCAAACGTGACGTAAGATTCCCCGCTCACGTCTGTATTCCTTCACCGGACAAAGTTCAGTTTGAGACCCTTATCGGTGAGGTAAAGGATAACATTATCAGAATATGCTCAAAGTGTGAAACACACGAGGAAATTATCACCGCCTTGAAAATTGGATTTGAATACAACAAACACGGTTACATTGTAGGTGTAAAATAAGAAAGGAGGCACAGTATGAAGAAGATTAAATTAAGTGAAGCTACAAACGAGCAAATCGCCAGTAATGTCAAAATGAATCTGAAAGAATGGCTTGGCGGAAGTGTTATTATGGTGTGGGTCATAGATATAATCGCCGAAAAACAGGGGAACAATCTTGTTTTGGAGGTTTCTGTTCTCGAAACCACATACAATTACACAAGAACAGAATTCGGACACCCACGTAAATCAACCAAGTATGTTTTCGAGGACTTGGACTGGGACGCTGAAATTGAAGTTCTGGAAGATTACGAGTACAAGAACTATTATTGGATAATAGACGTGCGTGCAGGGTGTGAGTCTGGTTATTCGTTCTCTGTTAAATGTCCAAAGAAAGGGCTTGAAGGGGATTCCGAAGGTAAATTGAACGACGAGGTTGCATTGGCTTCAAAGATTGCAGGGTGTTTTGCCAATGAAAACGATTGTTGTGGTTGTGGTGTGCAAGGGCCGTTCGAGGCTGACGACTGGAGAATAAACGGCTGGATTGAGGACGCAATAGAAATCAAATTAGATAATGTGTATGGAAAACTAATGGACACCACGGCCGACGGAAAAGGATTGTTTTGATAAATTGGTAACATAGAACAAATGTCCAGCTTTGAACTGTGTGACACAGATTCAGCGGTCAAAATGATAATGGAACAAATATCCAGACTCGGATAGCACTTGTATTTTTAAGTTAGGTTTCTTTGAACGCTCTCTTCGGAGGGCGTTTTTTTTTTCTTTGTTAAAAAATGTTGATTTGTTATATTTATATTGTAAATATTTGCAAATCAACATTTTTATTATGAGTAGAGAAATATGGGTACCGATAAAAGGATTTGAGGGAGTATATGAAGTAAGCTCGTTTGGTAGAGTGAGGAGTTTGAATTACAGACATACAGGACAGACGAAGGTGTTGAGTCCAGGTGATAATGGTTGGGGTTATTTGCAAGTTGGTTTGTGCAAGAACGGAAAAGGAAAATCATATCTAGTACATAGACTCGTAGCTGAAGCATTCTTACCGAACTGGTTTGATTACCCAGAGGTAAATCACAGAGACGAAAACCCTAAAAACAACCACGTTTCCAATTTGGAGTGGTGTGACGGAAGATACAACACAAACTACGGAACCCGTAACCAACGAGCTGCTGAAAAAATGACTAACGGAAAACTTTCGAAACCGGTACTCCAACTTACAAAAACCAGAGAACTCGTTAGAGAGTGGCCTTCAACACAGGAAGCAGGACGAAACGGATTCGACCACAGTCACATTGCCGCCTGTTGCCGTGGTGAACTAAAATCCCACAAAGGATTTGTTTGGAAATACAAGGAGGTTTCATAAATAATACATACAACACAAATGAAAACGAATGTACGAAAAAACTTTGAAAAAGTTCGAGGCGGCGAAATCCTCCGAAAACAGAGAAGAAATAAACAGGCTGTTCGACAGTTTCTTCCGTAAATACCATAAAGAAAACATATCCTACCTTTCACAGAGGGCGTATTCACAGTTCGGAAAGCAGGTGACAACCGAAATGATTGAGGACACCGTTTTCGAAATATATTTCAAAATGCTGATTATGCCGGAGGAACAGCTTATCCAAATGAACGAGACAGACCTGATAAAGATATTCCGTAGTATTGTACTTGGACCAGCTTTCACAGGTGCAATGTATCAGCAGGTCAAATATGCCTCACACGAGGATATAGAAGACTACGAATGATTATTATATATTATATTTAGATAACAAAAAACATAACGAAATGTCAAGAATACCTATAAACGAACAACCAAACTGCAAGTGTGGGATAGGAAGGAAGGCCGGCTCACACAACGCTCTGACAACCCATATAAAAGAGACCATTGCAATGATTGCCGACGAAGAGCTTCCGAAACTGGCGGAGACAATGGACTCAATCAGGAAGAAGTCTCCGGTGAACTACGCCAAACTCGTTATCAAACTGGCCGAACTCATACTTCCGAAGAAACAGGAGGTGGAGATTACCAACGACGAGGCTATCGACGTGAAGGCTACTCTCACCGACCTAAGGGAGAAACTCAAAACCGAAAATGGGAAAGACTCTTGACATTAACCCAGTCTACGCCCGTTTTTTCATTGAAAATATGGAAGAACGGTACATTATACTGCAAGGAGGAAGAAGAAGCGGTAAATCCATTTCCGTTTACCAGTGGGTGACTCTTGTTCTTCTGTCCGAGAGGAAGGAGTGTGTCGTTCTGACAGCCTCCTATCCCGCCTCCACGAATGCAATCAAGGACTTCACTATGGCCACAGGCCTTCCTGTTTCAGGCAACTCCATATACGGAAACTGTCATATTTTCGAAAACGGGTCGGTCATTTCATTCAAGTCATTCGACGAGCCACAAAAGGCTCAAGGAACAATGGCTAACATTGCCATAGTCGAGGAGGCTCTGAACATAGACGAGCAGGTCTTCACCGTGTTCAGTATGTCCGTCACAGACCAGATTTACTTCCTCTACAACCCAACGAAGACCTCTTGGACGGACAAATACCTGAAACCAGACAAATCCAATTACCTTAAAACGACTTGGAAGGACAACCCGTACCTAAAGCCTGAACAGATTCAGGAGTTTGAGCTTATAAGGGAGAGGGCGGAGAGACCGACTGCCACAATCCTCGACATTTACAACAAGAAGGTCTATTACGACGGAGATTATTCCGATATGGCTGGAAAGGTGTTTATGGAGATACACACCTGCACGGACGAGGATTTCGAAAAAATACCTGTAATACCCTCATACGGACTCGACTTCGGTTTCGTCGCCAACAGGGACGAGACCGCTATGGTCGCCGTCAAAATCCACGACAACACCATATATGCCAAGGAACTGATTTTCTCCGGAGAGTTGACGAAGGACGAGGACTTGCATTTTGCAATGAAGAAGGCGGGACTTACGGAATACGACACCATATCGGCCGATATGGGTGGATTGGGAAAGACGAGGATTCTCAACCTGAAGGACACCTACGGTTGGGACATAATAAACGCACGGAAGAACAAGATTCTCGAAGACATAAGGAGGATATTGCAGTTCGACCGTATCGTGGTCACCGAATACTCATTGAATTTGAGAAGGGAAATGGAGGGTTACGAGCTCAACGAGCTTGGCAAACCGAACGGCGAAGACCACCTCATAGACAGTCTCCGGTATGCCTACAACTTCGCCAGAGTCAATCAGTTGTACTAAATTTTGTTATATTTAGTATGTATAAAAGTTGATTTTATGGAAATTTGGATAGACATTAAAGGATATGAAGGACTTTATCAGGTTTCGAATTTAGGAAGAGTGAGGAGTTTGAATTATTTGCATACTGGACAGACGAGGTTGTTGAGTTTGTGTAAAGACAAAGACGGTTATCTTTATGTCACTTTATGTAAAAAAGGAAAAAGGAATAATCATAAAGTACATAGACTCGTTGCCAATGCGTTTTTACCAAATTGGTTCGACGAGCCGGAGGTTAACCACTGTGACGAGAATAAGAATAATAATAACGTTGATAACCTAGAGTGGTGTGACAGAAAGTATAATGCAAATTATGGAACTGCAACATACAGGTCTGCCAAATTAAGGTCAACCAAAGTTTTGCAATTCACAAAAAATGGTGAATTAGTAAAAGAATGGTCTTCGTTGAGAGAGGCCGATAGAAACGGATATAAACATAGTAATGTAGGATTATGTTGTAGAGGTGTGTATAAACAATATAAAGGTTATATCTGGAAATACAAAGAGGTCGTCTGACCTCTTTTTTGTTTCAATTATTATATATTAGAAAAGAGAAATAAACAAATGTTGATAACAGCTTCAGAATTTTTGGATTCAGGTGTAAGAATCTCCAACGATATTTCCACTTCGGAAGTGGAGTTCGCCATTCGTACCGTCGAGGAGTTTTACCTCAAACCGGCGATAACAGACGAAAATTACATTGACCTTAACTCGAACCCTACGACAGAGCCTAACAGGACTCTGATTGGAGGGGGTGTCATAGAAGGTAAGGATTATGCAGGATTGAAATACGCTTTGTACCATTTGGTATTCGCTTGGATTAGTACGGAGAATCAGAGAATCACCCGTTATTCCACGGTCGAGAAGAACTCTGAATTTTCGAAAAATACGGAACGAGAAGACATATTGCAGCAAGCACGTGCCCATTGGGACATAGGATTATCAGCTGTTGCCGAAGTGCAGGGGTATTACGGGCTTGACACAACACATAACAATAAAAACAACCTATTCGAGACGATAGTCTGGTAAAAATGAAAAATAACGGAAAAATGAGTGAGAAAAGCCGTTTCTGGTTGGGTGTGTTTCTTGTTTTCGTGGGTGTTGTACTCACTTTCATAGGTTTCTTCACACCTCCGGTCGGCGAGATTCACGGTAGCGTATTGGGGGCTGTAGGTGAGTTCCTCGCCCTCGGAGGAGCCCTTGTGGGGGCTGACGCCTACGTGGAGCTGAAAGTTAAGAAAATGTTCCACAACAGGAACAAATGGGAAGACAAAATAGAAACAGAAGACAATGAAGATATTACAGAACAAGTGGGTTAAAATGGCCGTCGGAGCCGTAGAGGGAATACTTATAATCCTTCTTATCACATTCGGCGCTGTCTCAAACAACAGGGGAAAGACAATCAGGAACCAGAAAGCCTCAATAGAGAGACTTTGCAGGGAGAACGACTCACTCGTGAAGACGGTGAACCGTTTGGGGGCGGAGGACGTGATTACGGTGAATGTGGCCTTCAACCTTACACAGAAGAACATTCTCTCGTTCAGTCAGAACAACTGTCAGCAAATCGCCCGTGAAGTGGCGACAATGACCCGTTCCGAGCTGTATGACTCCGTTTATGTGAAGAAGAACAAAGAAGACAAATAAATATGGGACTTTTTGACAGAAAAAACAAAGAAAAGGCGGAAAACGCCATTCAAGTGAATCAGGTGAACGAGAATCCCTCGTTCATACCCTGGACTTGGAGTTTCAACCGCCACGACAAACCGATTGGCAACTTTATGTTGCAGTCCATTATGACACAGTTATGGGCCGGAATCAGCAACATAACCTTCAAACAGACTGGGAGGGAAATGATTACCCCCGATATGATTTGCTCGTTTATGGACAGAAACGCCATACTTTTGGTTAATCAGTATATACAATACGGGTATATGGTGGTGTTTTATGACAAAAACGGTAATTACCGTGTTCCTACCTATACGGAATTGAAGTTTGACAGTAACGGAAGGGTCATAAATAAGTTCGCCGTAGTCATTTATTCACCACAGTACCAGACGGAGAGAAAGAGTCTGGCGGCTATGGCCATTCCCGTAATCGCCGGAATAAACAAAGTGGCTGGAAGCGAGGATTATGTGACGGAGACTCTCGGTATTTTGAGTATTTTGAGCGGTCAGGATTTGCCTTCCAACCCTGCACAGAAAGAGAACTTCCTAAAAAATTTCAGTCAGACCTACGGAATAGGTGACGGAAAATACCCGTTCCTGCTCTCAAACCGTGAGATAAAGTACACAGACATATCACCCGACTTGAAAGGACTCGGTTTCGAGGAAAAAATGGAAAGAGGCTACAAATGGCTGTGCAACCTGTTTATGGTTCCTCTGCAACTCATTTTCAACGACGCTTCAACCTTCAACAATGTGAAGGAAGCCCGTGTTTTCTTCTACAACAACACAGTCAGGTACTATGCAGAGGCGTTGTTGAAGGTCGCTCGTGAATTATTGACGGCGAGTTCAGAGTTCATTCCACAGAACACCATAACATACAAGATAGAGAACGTCCCTGAAATTGAAATCACACTTTCTTCCGCTTGCAAGGAAAGAACCGCCCTTCTTGAATATTATATGAAATTGAAGGAAGCCGGTGTGGATACCACAAAGGAAATCAACGAACTCTACGAAGAGTCTAAAAATATGCTAAAAGAAATTTAAAACTATGGAAAACAGAATATATTTGAACGGTCTTGGTATAACCAAGGTTACCAACACAGAGAATTTTGTGAATATTGAAGGATTCGCCGCTCATTTCGAAAAAGCGAACCTCAACCGTGAAATCGTGAATGCAGAAAGTTTCAACGATTTCTTTGAACTCTACAACTCCGGCAAACTCCGCCCACGTTTGAACTACGAACACACGGAACAACTGCTCGGAGGTATTGACTCGTTGGAAATCAAAGACAACGGTCTGTATATGAAAGCACATTTGAACAAGAATGTGAAAATGGTGAGTGATACAATTCTTCCGTTGATTGAATCAAACGACATAAATTCATTCTCAACCGAAGGTTTTATAGACTGGAACGACATTGTTGAGAAAGAGGACGGAAGCTATTATGTGAAGAGTTTTATGCTCACAGGAGTTTCAATTGTGAGCTGTCCGGCAGACCCCGACGCCAAATTTTCACTCAACTCGTTTATAAACGAATATATTGAGTCAAAAAAGGATACTGAAAACGAGATAGTTAAGAACCTGAAATGGTTCAATCTCTAAATTATTATATACTAAAAGGAGAAAACAAAAACTATGAAAAACACATTCAAACTTTTTTTAGACAAGGAGATTGCAAAGTACAACTCCATTCTCTCCACCAATTCTTTGAGTGACGAAGACAAGGCTGCAGTCGAACAGACTATCGCCAACCTCAACGAAGTTGCTGAGGCTCTCGACGCCGAGACCGACAACGAGGCTATCGAGGAACTCCGTCAGAGTGTCGCTACATTGAATGAAAGCCTTACGGCTATTATGGAGAAGATAAACCAAACACAAACAAATATTGAAGATAATAACGAAAACGAAAAAGAAATGGAAAACTACTTATCAACAAAAAATTCAGTTGCTGATTTCCTGAACTGTATCAGAACCAGCACAAACGGTGCAGATTTCTCAAAGAACTGGAGAAACGTGTTGAGCACCAACGCCGTAACTATCGCCGAAGGTTCAGAATTCGGTTATCTTCCTGAAGCTGTAAAAGGTATGATTCAAGACCTTTGGGAAAAGAGAGCCGACTGGTTGATTGACCTCAAAATCGTGAACGCAAAAAGCTATATAGTAAGAGTCAACACTTCCGACAAGAACAACGCAAACTCACGTGCAAAAGGTTGGAAACCTGGCGACACAAAGACTGAACAGTCTATCGCTCTCGCTGCAAAGAAAGTTGTTCCTCAATTCATTTACAAAATCCAGACAATCGACGCCGAAATGAGGTTCAACGACGACAATTCTCTCTTGGATTATCTCGTTGAGGAATTGGTTGGTCAAATCCTCTATGAAGAAAAGAGAGCTATCTTGATTGGTGACGGTCGTGCTTCTGACGCTACCGGTAAAATCGACTCAATCGAGGCTATCTACAAAGGTGAAGACGCCGTTACAGACTCTTACACAACAATTCTCACAGCTGAGGAAAACAGCTTTATGCTCGACAACCTTCACAACCTCGTTAGCCAAGTGAAGGCAGACGGTGAGGAAGTTATCGTGTTTATTGCAACCTCTGCTATCAACGAAGCTACAAGAGTTGCCGCTTCTGATACAAGCACACCTCTTTACTTGGAAGACGAACAGTTGGCAAGACAAATCAGAGCTTCAAAAATCGTTGTTACCGACATTCTGGATATCGCCGAAATCACCGCTATCGCTATGGTTCCTCGTAAATATGTCCTCGTTGGTGAAAACGTTTTGAACCCTGTAATGTTCAACCAGCACGACATTTGGACAAACACAGACGTTTACAGATTCGAATGTCCTGTTGGCGGTGCAATCGAAGGATTGAAATCAACAGCCGTTCTGAAACCTTATTCTGAATAATCAAATATAACTAAAAGAAGAAAGGAACGATATTATGAGTAATATATGTCAGAAAGTTATAACTTCTTGTGTTGGGGCTGACTGCAACAACACAATATTTACAGGAATGGAAGGTAAGGCTTGGATTATGAACAAAACGGAGGTTGATTCATTCACTTTCGACGCTTCAAACCCTAACCTCATTACCGCCATTACAATGAAAGAGAACGAGGGTGTCGCTTATCCTATCTACACTATCGACCAACTTGGTAAGACTCCTTTCACAGGAACCAACACCTCAATGACAGAGGGTAACGTTCAGAACGCTTTCACGGAGACATTCGCCTTCGTTGTTCCGGACAACAGCCCTACTGCAGCTATGTTGCTCGACAACGTGGCTAACGGAAGATTCTGTGTGGTTGTTAAGAACGAGTACACCGGTGCTGACGGAAAAGGCAAGTTCCAGGTTCTCGGAGCGAAGAAAGGTCTCGTCTGCTCTGCAATGGAGCGTGACGCCTACTCCGAAGACACCAACGGCGGTTGGGCTGTGACCCTCACCGCTGAAGGAACACCTAACAGTGCTTTGTTCATTGAACACACAACTAATTCAACAGTCGATACAGAGAGTTATCTCGATTCACTCGTTGATTGTGGTGACTAATCGCTGATTTGCAACTTTTTACACACTCAAAGGAGACTGTTTCAAACGGTCTCCTTTTTTGTTATTTTTAATTGTGTGTTTGCATAAATACATTATACAACAACAATTTTAATTTATGCACAATATGAAAGATTCCTTAAAAGTTGAACAGTCACAATTTGAGAAACAAGACGAACTTTACCGTCAGTGGTTCAACAACAACCCACACAGGATAGACTACAACAAATACCCGGACATTCAGAGGGCTGACATTGACCTCGTGATAAAGAACCGTCAAGGTAATCCTGTAAAAATCTCCGAAAAGTACAGACCTTATGACTATGGTGACATTCTCTTTGAGGTATGGAGTGTCTTTCCAAACAAACACGGTTGGGCGTTGGAATCAAAGGCGGATATTCTCGCCTACTGGTTCCCGACCCGTGTCGTGATAATAGACATTCTAAAAACGGTTGAGATTTTCGAAAGAAATGAAATAAGCAAGCAAATGCACCTAATAGAGGACAGTAAGGAGTTGTGCAGTTTCATTCTTAACAACAAAACCTATTACTTTTGGGTTGTCCGTGCCATAAACCAAACCTATTCCTCGTTATCGGTCGCTCTAAAATACGAACATTTGGATAAATTAGGTATAAAATATAGTGTTATCTCTCTCGGATAACACTTTTTTGTATCAAATTATTATATATAAAAGAGAGATATATTATGCAAAAAGAAGACTTAATAAAGAAAGTCGAGTCGATAACAAATTTAAAGACAGACTACAAACTTCTTTATGAGATAATGGACGAACTCGGTATTAAGTACAAAAGGACGACCTGCTCCAAATGCCGTCAGGATTACCTCAACATAGTCAAAGAAGAGTTGGGAATGATAGAGAGTGCCGCCGAAGAGTCAAGTTTCAACATTACTCCGACCGGTGAATACATTTATCTACGTGACAGGAACTTTATATGGACTAAACAGGACGGAACGAGGGTTAAGATTTCGAAAAACACGCCTGTCGAGGAGATAGAGGAGTTCGTAAAAGAACACAAAGGATTTTACAAGAAAACAGATAACAATGAATAAAATTACGACAGCACAAAAAACACTTGAATACTATGTGGTATTGAGTGGAGAATCAACACCTCCTGGTCCCACACCTACACAGGTTACGATAGACGGAAATTTTGAAATTGAACAGTCCGGTTCCACATACACAATGAGTTTCGGAATCCAGAACTTTGACTGGTCTTCGTTGGAGTCTGGTTGGACAGGAACGGTTGTCTATGGTCAGACAACACTGACATTTGACAGTTCAAACCTAAACAACAACACCATTACCATAAGTGTTAGTGAAAGTCAGATTGACTTGACCGCCACAACCGCCACAATGGAGATAACAAGCGGAACAGACTTATATGAAGGTACTGCAAACGTTGAGGTTGGTTTCGTTGATTATATGTTTGTTGAGAACACCTACAACGGAACGAATACACTGACTTTGACAACAACGACAGCAGGTACTCCAACAACAGATTATTCCACAACAGTACAGTATAGTAAAGACAGGACAAACTGGACTACGGTTACTTTTGACACCTCAACTCCTTACAATATCTCAATGAATCAGGGTGAGAAGGTATATTTCAGAAACAATAATGGTAAGTTCAACTGCTGCAACACAATGGAAACAGTGTATTATGCAACAACAATAACAGGTTCCAAAACACACAAGACTGGTGGTGATATAAGAAGTCTTCTTGACTACACGAACATTCAATCTTCCGGTCCTGGTTGTTTTTACAGGTTGTTCTACAATGACACAAATCTGTTGTCCTCTTCTGAACTGACACTTCCTCCGACAGTGGGATTCGCTTCATTGGCTCAAATGTTCTTTGGTTGTTCCTCATTGGCAACGGTATCTGCAATGCCGGCGGCAACAACATTGTCTGAACGCTGTTACGCCCAAATGTTCTACGGTTGTTCTTCATTGGTAACTGCACCAGCCCTTCCAGCGACGACATTGGCAAACAATTGTTATGACAATATGTTCAGGGATTGCAGTTCTCTTGTTGAAGCACCGAACCTTCCGGCAAACACAATGCAAAGACAATGTTACAACGCAATGTTCCGTAATTGCACTTCATTGACAACGGTACAAAGCACTTTGCAGGCGACGACACTCGGACACGGTTGTTACAGTTATATGTTTGAGAACTGCACTTCACTTGTCAATCCTCCTGCACTTCCTGTCACGAATCTTGGAGAAAATTATGTCTATTATGGAATGTTCAAAGGTTGTACCTCAATGACTACTGCACCGGTTCTTCCAGCAACAACATTGACAAGAAACTGTTATTACCAAATGTTCTACGGTTGTTCCTCATTGAATCAAATAACTGTTTATGCAAACAGTATTTCAGCTTCAAGCTCACATAATCAGTGGGTTTATGGTGTGGCAGCAACAGGAACATTCCACAATTTAGGTACTGCAAGTTGGCCTTCCGGTAACAATGGTGTCCCTTACGGCTGGACTGTCGTGACACAATAATTTATTAGACATATATAAAAAACACAACAATATGAAAACAATTTATCCATTAGACAAAATCTATTCAGACAATGTTGGTGTCACCTATCCAGTTTGTGGTGCCAAGAGTTCAGATACTCCTGAACCTACACCAGACCAAACACCAGACCCGACTCCAACTCCTGACCCAGAACCAGGTCAATAACCGAAAACAAAAACAAAACTAACGCCAAATGGCAGAAAAAATAATCGTTGATTTTAAGATAAATGTCTCCGAAGCCCTCGAAAACATAACGAGGGCTCGTGAGGCTTTGGTAAATCTCCGTGAGGAACAGAAAGCCTTGCAAAAAGAGATTCTGAAAGGTACGGCAACCGACGATATGAAAAAACGATTCGGTGAGCTCACCGTGGAAATCCGTGAACTCACGGGTGTCATAAACCAGAACAACCGTGAAATTCAGAACCAGATAAAGGCACAGCAGGCCGCCGAAGGTTCTCTCGCCGGATACCGTGCCCAGATAAAGAACCTCAAACAAGCCTACGCCGAACTCTCCGAAGAGGAAAGGAACGGTTCGAAAGGGAAGGAAATGATTTCGAAAATGGATTCCCTCACGAATTCGGCGAAGGCGGCAGAATGGCAACTTCAAGGAGTTCCGAAAGGTCTTTCGAAGACAGTTGCTGCAATGAGTCAGGTGAACTTCGGGGCCGGTCGTGCAGCTGCAGGTATCGCCCAGCTCGGAAAGGCTTTCAAGGCTCTTATGGCCAACCCGATTGTTCTTGCCATAGGTGTTGTTGTCGCTGTCCTTAAAAAACTCGTTGATTCGTTCAAGAAGAACGACGAGGCAATGACCCGTCTCCAAAAGGCAATGGCTCCGTTGAAAGCCGTCCTCTCCGTAATCGAGAAGGCGTTTCAGGGTATCGTCAATGTCGTCAGCAAGGTAGTGGAGGGTATAGGCAATTTCGCCTCCAAAATCGTCTCTTGGATTCCCGGTATGGACAAATATGTCAAGGCACAGGAGGACATTGTGACAGCCACAGACAACCTCGAAGACGCCGAGAGGGAATATGCAGTAGAAAGTGCAAAACGACAGGCTCAAATCTCCGAACTCCGTAACAAATCAACCGAATCCGAGAAATACACCTACGAACAGAGAAGGGAGTTTCTCAAAGAGGCGATTGAACTTGAAAAACAGGAGGCGGAGGATAAGAAGGTGATAGCTGAAGAGAAACTCCGTATCGCCCAAGAGGAGGCTCTCGGCGAAATCGGTTATACCGAAATGACACAGGAGGCGTGGGACAAACTCTCCGACGACCAGAAGAACACTCTCACCGAACTCCAAGTGGCGGTCACAAACACTACAACCGAGTTCAACAACGCCACCCGCCGTATGACCTCCCAACTCAACGCTTTCGACAAACAGGAGAAACAGCAGAGACAGGAGAGGGCGAAAGCCGCCTCCCAAGCCGCCAAGGAAAGGGCGAAGAACGAGAGAGACGCCCTCCGTGAATTGGAAGACCTCACTATCGAGGCAATAAAGTCAATGCAGGAGAAGGAGATTGAACAGACGAAAGTGGCGACCAGAAGAAGGATTGAGGACATACAGTACAGGTTGAAGACGGAGAAGAACCTCACAAAGACGGCGAAGGAAGCCCTCAACCGTGAAATCGTCCTGTTGGAAGCCCGGTTACAGGTTCAGTTGGGTGAAATCGACAAGAGGTACACGGAGGACAGACTCACCAATATGAGGGAATTGTACGAGAAAATGTATCAGGAACTCCTTACAAACAAACCTGACGATATTGAACTCCAAGTCCGTATCTCCGACTTCGGTTTTGAGACACAGATTCTCGCCATACAGAAAAGGAACGAGGAAATCAAGAAACTTCTTGAAACAACCAAAGGGGAGGAGAAAATAGCTCTCGAAAACGAACTTTCTCTCAACAACGCCATAATCGGTCTAATAAAGAAGAACTCCACCCTCGCCGCCACGAAGATAAAGGAGGAGGGTATGCTCGCCACTGAGGCGGTAAAGAAGGCCAATGAGGAAATGCTCGCCACCATATCCGACAACAAACTGTTAGGTGAGTACCGTAACAACGAGGTAGAGAAGTCGAGGATTTTAGAGGAGCAGGCGAGAAGGAGACTGCAGACTGCCCAAGACGAGGTAACAAGACTCAAAGGATTGTCAAATGAGCAGATTAAGGCTCTCTACGGTACGGAGGAGAAATACCGTAACGCCGTCCTCAACGCCGAGAACGAGGTTATACTCGCCCAGAATAATGTCGAACAGGCGATAAGGAACACCAACAAGGCGATTGTCGACCAACAGAACAAGGTAATCGACAGTTTCAGTCAGATTGCACAGGCTACTGGACAGGTCTTCGGAGCTTTCGAGGATTTGTTCAACAATATGGCCGAGTCCGACGAGAAATACGCCAAATACGCCAAGGCAATGGCTCTTATGCAGGTTCTTGTATCCACTGCAATCTCAATCGCCAACGCCATACAGGGAGCTACGGCGGCTGCAGCGGCAACAGGACCCGGTGCCCCGATTGCAACACCGATATTCATAGCCGAAATGGTCGCTATCGTGGCTGGTGCAATCGCTTCCGCCGTAGGAATTCTTAAAAAAGCGGACAAACCGTCCAAACCGAAGTTCGCCCAAGGCGGTTACGTTCAGGAAGGTCTCGTTGGAGGAACAACCTCTACAAGAACAGACGACACGGTTGACGCCAAGTTGAGTGTCGGTGAGTTTGTTGTCAGGTCGAAGGCTGTAAAGGCTCTCGGTGTTAATACACTTAATGCTATAAATAAGACAGGTATGATACCAACTTCCGTAACGAATGTGCAACAACAGTTCAATATGGAAGCCTTCAAGGACATTCTTGTTGAAGCGGTGAGTGAGATTCACCCAACTGTAAGTGTCCGTGAGATAAATGCTGTCCAACAGCAAGTCGCTATAAAAGAGGAAATAAGTAAATACTAAAAAATGAGGACAAAAACAGTAAATTCTTATACAATTGAGTACCCTGAATCCACAATATGGCTCTACGACCTGAACAAAGTGAGGATTCAGGGTCCAGCGTCAGGTTTCAATACTAAGATTCTTATTCAGAACCCAAACGGTCAAACGAGCCAACTGGAATACACTACCAGAACAAAGAGTATCACCTTCATTTTGGACGACAATTTGAGGTATCTGTGGGAAAAAAGCAACGGTGAATGGGGTTTTACCGTACTCATAGACGACGTTAATATATTCAGTTGGGGTTCAAAGGTTCTTAACGGAAAATCGTTTTTGAACAAAACACACGGTTCTTCCTATGTGATTTACCATTATGACCTGAACACAGTCTATGACAGCCGTTATATAGAGATTTATTCTCCGAATGACGGTCGTTTGGTCGTCGGTGGTACTTCATATACCGTCTATCAGGGTTGGAACACTGTATATCTTCCTTCAATAGACATTATCAACACAGGGGATTATGACATTCTACTGACAAATAGGAATGACGACTCCATAACGGCGTTTGTGGTGTCTGATTTGGCGAAGAAACCTCCTATTTCACAACTCACTTGGAACTATCAGATTTATTCTTCCGGTGTTACGATAGACGGAGGTACTTTGTATGAACAGAGACAGATTTTCCCACAGACTATTAAACTACACTTTGAGAATTTGTGTCCTTCCGACGTTGTTCTTCGCTACACTAACCAAGACGGCTGCATTAGACAAATATGTGGCAAGTTGATTGAGGAAAAGGACGAGTTTGAACCAACCAGACTGAACAATGTTGTCCGTTCGGAGCGTTTCAAGTTCAATCCTACATTCACGAACAACAATAACAAGAAAACACTTAAAATCGGTTGTTACGACATTGAGGCGGGTGCCGAAGTGAATGACATTATATTCTCCGACACACTCCAAATACTTGATATAGACAACGAATGGCAGGATTGTGTTTTGAAAACTAATTCCGTCACAAATTTCAAAAACGGAGGTTTTGACAATCTTGAATTTGAGATAATAATAAGCGAGTTATAATATGTTAAGCATAATATTGAACGATTCTGAACTTGATATTTTTGAGGACACAGAGATAGTGTGGCAGTGGACGGCTTTCCGTTTTCAGACGGCCATTCGTGACGCTTACAGCAACAACTTCAGCATACCCAAGACCAACCACAACATTCAGGTCTTGGGTGTGTATTCCGTTCTTGACACCCCAGACATTCAGTTCGAGGGAAGGTTGCAGCCGGCGGTTATCAACCTCAACGGGCAGATAATGCCTATTTACATTCAAGTTGTCAGCATAAACGAGAAGGAGATTGAAATCTGTGTGTATGAGGACAGGCTTGTATATACGATAAAAGGTTCCGAACTTGGACAGATAAAGGACACTACGGAGACAATATATGAGTGGAATCAGTACTCATACGAGCTTTACCCAGACGTTTACAAATACTACAACTACGGGGCTCCGTATATGCCACAGTACGCCCAGATACACCCCTCAATCAAACTGAACGACATACTCGACAAGATAGGGGAGCAGCACAACATAAACATACAACACGCCTCCGACTTGTGGAGGATAATTTGCACCAAAAGGTATGTGTGTCCGGAGAACCCGATTCAGGTGGCTGAGTTCAACACGACAGGCTCTCTCGAAGACAATCTCTTCACAATGTTCGGTGGACAGCACGTCACAAACGACCTCTCCGCTGGAGGCGTGACCGAGATTGAGTTCAACAGACACACGGAAGTAGATATGAGGGTGTGGTGGAGTTTCGCCAAGAAAGCTTCCGTAACAAACACATTCTTCGTATATATAAGGAAAAACGACACTACAATAGGAGTGATAACACTTAACTCTTCCTCATATACGAGCTGGAACGGTTACAACAATTACAGTGTTGTGTTCGAGGCGGGTGACAAACTTTCTTTCGAATTCTCAAATGGGAACAAATACAGGAGCGTCAGTTTCGTTGTGAGAATGAGACATTCCAATTACGAGATAAATGAGGACGACTACGGTCAGGAAATGGAATACAAAGGCCGCCGTCCGAGACTCAAGACTTGGAACGGAAACAACTTCACTTACAGTTATTTCAATGGGGACAACATATATCCGGCGACACAATACAACGGAATGACGACCGAGAAACTCTCGTTCGCCTATTTCGGTATGTGGTGCAACCTTCCGAAGATAACCGTAGGCGAACTTCTTTACTCCCTGCAATATGTTCTCGACGCCCGCTGTGTCCAGCGTGAAGACACCATTTACTTTGACCCGTTTGTTGAAAGACAGAACGAGGTTGAGGGCGGGGTTACGAAACTCCTTTTCCATTCACAAACGACAGGGAAGAAGAATTATATAAGGTGGAAGGACGGAGAAGACCAATCTCCAATAGTGGAACTTGACAATGAGTGGTTAGTAAATGAGAAAGACTGGTCAAAGAACTGTTTCAAGTGGATAAAGAACAACAGAGTCGTTCCACAATACACATTGAACATAAACGAAAACGCACAAATTGAAGATAGTGACATTGAACACTATCTTGAAGAACTTTTCCAATATGACTATGACGACTTTGACGAACCCGTTCTTTTGTTCTTCCTTCCTCCACACAACCAACCGGCGACACTTCACAACTTCGGACTTGACCGAATAAATAACTGTAAGGAAATCCAGCTTGAAATACAGGACACTCCTCCCGACATAACAGAGACCGACACAATTTTCCTTGACGGCAGAGAATATTATATAATAGAGGGAGAGAAGAACTTCAAGACAGGAAAAACAACAATAAAAGCACTTTTGATTGTATGATAACAGGTTCAATATTAAGAATATACTCTGATAAATTTTGTCAGAACCTTCACGAGACTGTTACGGTTTCAGGTTCTGAATTGCACGCTGACACCTCCACCCTGTCACCAGGAAAGGCCTATTGGGCGACGGTGGAGGTTACGGATTCCGTTGTAGGTACTTCACCGGAGTCCAACCCTTACAAGTTCTTCTCCCTTCCGAACATAGTGTTGTCGGGAGAGGCTGTCGTTAACGCCAACGGTTTCGTGAGACCTACGACCATAACAACGGACATAGTTGGTATAGTTGATTACGGTCTTGAGTACACAACTGACGAACAATGGCAGCAGTCCAGACCCACGAGGGTTTCAGGAAACACGGTTACAAACCTCCAGCAAAACACTGTCTATTACTACCGTCCTTGGGTGAAGGACGAGTTCGGAAGAATCTATGTCAATGTGGACGACGTTGACTTCATAAGGACTGACTATTCACTTCCTCTCGTAAAGATAACGGAGACATACACCCCGACCGACACCACTTTCAGCGGCAAGGTCGCCGTAGATTCAACAACAACCGTCACGGCTGTTTGGGCTGAGACGACAGCGGGTGGAACGACCATAACGACAAACCTCGTGGCGGGAACTGGAGAACAGGATTTCACCGTTACAGGGTTGCAGCCTTTCACTAAGTACCATTTGGTATGCAAGGCGACCAATCAAGCGGGAACCGGTGTAAGCCAGACAATTTACTTCACAACCGCCCAGCAGCAGGAACAACCGGTAGAGGCTTCCGTCCAGATTCTCAAATGGGGTATTGACAAATCCAACAACGACACGAAGTGCAACGAAATGGTCGAATACAAAGAGGGTTTGTCACTCGTTTCAAACAAGGTCTATCTATACGACAACTCCGAACACAGTGGAGAACCTCTATTCACTTACGACGGTGAGGACAACGACGCTTTCACTGCGTATTTCACAGGTCTTGACGCCGACACTACATATTTTATATTCGGTTCGGCTGTAATTGACGGAGGAGGTGAACAGGAGACATTCTGGAGTGAACCGGTTGAAATACACACATATTCTTTAATAGACATTGGAACGATAACCACAACCAACACAACAGCCTCGTTCACATTCACGGTGGACGGATATTCTTCCGATACACAGATTGAGTATTCACAGAACGGAGAGTCGTGGAGAAGGGTTGTAATAGGAGACCAGCAGGGTGATTCGGTCACTATAACGGGTCTTACAATGAACACCTCATACTATTTGAGGGCGAGGGTAGCCAATTCATACAAGGAATACTGTGATTATGTTAGAAAGACATTCACAACTACTACAACAACGATAGAGATTACAGGTTTCACAGAAGACGGTGAAGGTGGTGTAGACGTAGCAATTTCAATAACACAACAATAAGATTATGATTACAAAGACAGGACTAATATATTCAGACAACGAGGATTTGTCGGTAGGAACATATTCGGGAACAATTGAGGAAGACGGAGAGGTTAATTCAATAAACCTCCCCGATTTCCCTATCAATACTACTGTTTATTGTCAAGCGTATTGTATAGACGACGGAGAAAGGATAGAGTCAGATATAGAAAATTATACAATAATGCCAATAGAGTGGTTCGGTATAAAGAACGAATATTCAGGAACAAATACAGTTTCAATAGTAAGAAGTAATAACACAGACATAAATACAGCCGCCTCTTATCTTGAATATAGTAAAAACGGTGAAGATTGGACAAGAACAACAACTTCAACAACAGTAACATTAAATAATGGTGAGACTTTGTATATAAGGGGAGACGACAGTGGTTATTTAAGTGGAAAAGACAGTAATAACAGTACATATGTATATTGGACTTTAAGAGCTTCAAGAAACCATTCAACTGTTGGAAATATTATGACACTTCTTAAATACACACAGACAGCTGTTTTGACAGATTATTCTTTTTATTTTTTGTTCAGTGGAGACACAAAACTTATTTCACCACCAGTTCTTCCGGCAACAACACTTGCACCACATTGTTATAACAGTATGTTCATGGGTTGCACAGGATTGACAACACCTCCTTCATTGCCGGCAACAACACTTTCTGCCGCTTGTTATAACAGTATGTTCAGTGGTTGTACAGGATTGACCTCAACACCTTCACTTCCAGCAACAACCCTTGCAAGTGGTTGTTATAGTGAAATGTTTAGTGGTTGTACAGGATTGACCTCAACACCTTCACTTCCAGCAACAACCCTTGCAAGTGGTTGTTATACAGCAATGTTTGCTAATTGTACTGCACTTACTATTATATCTTCACTTCCAGCAACAACCCTTGCAAGTCATTGTTATGACAGTATGTTCAGGGGTTGCACAGGATTGACAACACCTCCTTCATTACCGGCCACTACTCTTGCAAGTCATTGTTATAACAGTATGTTTGAGTATTGTACAGGATTGACAACTTCACCTGTTCTTATTGCAACTACACTTGTAAGTCATTGTTATTATCAAATGTTCAATGGTTGTACTTCACTTAATTCTGTTACAACTTATGCAGATACAATAGGAGACTCTTATTATAATTTGTATGAATGGTTGAAGAATGTTGCAAATACAGGAACATTCCACAATCTCGGTTCCGCTACATATACTTCCGGTGTTAACGGAATACCTTCCGGTTGGACGGAGTATAAAACAGACTACTTCTATGTGAAGAACACATACAACGGAACAAACACAATAACATTCACTACAACTACTACAGACCAGGTCACAGGAACGTATGCCGATTCAATTGAATATTCGAAAGACAAGATAAACTGGACAACACTGACATTCGTACCAGGTACCCCACAGACAGTAACTCTCAACCAAGGAGAGAAACTCTATTTGAGAAACTCTTCTGGTAATTTCAACAGTACCGGATACTACACCTACATAAAAGGTTCAGAATCACACGACGCTGGAGGAGACATAATGACATTGGTTGACTATACGTCACAGAACCCAACAGTACCTGAACGCTGTTTCTACTATTTATTTTTTAGCAACACAGGACTTGAATCAGCTTCATTGGTTACAATGCCTTCTACAACGAACAGTTTCTCTTTTACATATATGTTCAGAGGTTGCACTGCACTGACAACCGCTCCGACTCTACCTGCAACTACTCTGTTTTCAAACTGTTACAACGCAATGTTCCAGGGTTGCACTGCACTGACAACCGCTCCGGCTCTACCGGCGACTACACTTGGAGGTTTTTGTTACCGTTCAATGTTCTACGGTTGTACTGCATTAACAACAGCTCCGGCGCTTCCGGCGACAACTCTTGTATCTGGTTGCTACCGTTCAATGTTTAATGGTTGCACAAGTTTGACTGCCGCTCCTGTTCTTCCGGCTACTACACTGGTAAGTAGTTGTTATTATGATATGTTCAACGGTTGCACTTCACTTAATGAGGTTACAACCTATGCAGACGACATATCTGCAACTGACTGCACACAAAACTGGCTTTTCGGTGTTGCAAACAGTGGTACATTCTACAACTACGGTTCGGCCACATATACAAGCGGTGCAAGCGGAATCCCTTCCGGCTGGACAGAAGTTAATTCATAAACAAAATTTGAAAATAATGACTAATTTGATAAACAAAGTATTAGACATACTCAACAACATAGAGTCAATCCAGACCGTCCTATTTGACAACGGTCATTCTTCCAACGTCCGTATAGACAGGAATTCCACACCGGCAGCCCTCCTCTACACTTTGCCCGATTGGACTCTCGACATTTCCAAGGGGACGGCGAGGGAGAAGGCCGACATTCAGGTGTTCTTCTTTGACAGAGTGAATTTTGATTCAAAGGCCGAAGACAAACTTCAAATTTTCGAAAATATGAACTCCCTCGCCCGTGATTTCATTAGTGAACTGCTTTCTGACAATGAAATAAGGGTCTTGGACGACGAGGTGAACATAAAGGCTGTTTACGGTGAGTTCGACGCCTTCGTTTGTGGGTGTGTGGTCAATATAACAATCGAAGAGAAACAGGGAGAATGTTTGTAACAAAGAAAACAAGGGTCAAGGACTTGACTCCGTTCCTTAACAATCAGGACAAAGTAAACGAACTCATTGACCTGTTTCCCGAATATCCTCTTAAAAAGGACGTTCTCCAAATGACTGTAGGTGAGTTCTGCAACCTTTATATAAACGAGGAGGAGTACCTGAACGACATACTAAAACCGAGAGAACGGGCTTATATAGCCTTCGGGAGACTGAAATCTTACCGTAACCAAATGAACAGCCTCGCCGACTATTTCAAAAGGTTTGAAATCAAACTCACACAGGAGGAGAAAGCCGCCTCAATAGGTGTTGATATGCCTGATATGCCGGAAAGGATTCTCCTTGACTGTGTTAAGGCGTATCACCTCCATTCGACCAAAGAGGCGGAAGACCTCCCGATAACTGACTGGATTCTGGTTCTTAAAGACCAGTCCTCGAACGCCAGATACCAGAGGAACTATTCCAAGATAATCGAACAAAAAAGCAAAGCCCACAGGAAGAAATGAAAGAGATAAAAAAAGTCGTAACCGAACTCGGACAGGGAATCGTATCCTCCATTAAAGAGAATATGGATTCATACGGACAGGGTGAGTCAAACCTCGCCAAATCACTCCGTTTCGAGGCCGACGAGGAGTCACTCACAGTATACGCCGCCGATTATTTCGACTACGCCGAGAAGGGTCGTGGACCGGGAGGAGTTCCGAGAAATTTTGAAAACATACTCGACAGCTGGATTAAGAGACATTCCGTTTCTTTAGACGGTGAGGAGAGGGTTTTTATCCAAAAAGTCAAATGGTCAATCATTCGTTACGGAACCAGAATGTGGAGGAACGGTGAAGTGAGGGATTTCGTGAAAGATTCCGTCGAGAAAAACCTCGAAATTTTCGAAAAGGACATTTCGGAGACACTGATAAAAGACATAACAGAAACAACCAAAGAATGAAGTATTTTACTATCGACGAGTTATGTGTAAGCGGTTCATATCCCCGTCTGGTCGTGGTACCGAAAGAGGGAACGACCGAGTACAACAACCTGAAAAACCTTATTGAAAACATGCTCGACCCAGTTCGTGAGAATCTCGGAAAACCGATAAGGGTCACTTCCGGTTACCGTCCTCCTAGACTGAACAAGGCGGTCGGAGGGGCCTCAAACTCAAACCACCTCTACGGTTGTGCAGCCGACATTCACACAGGAAACGACTCCACAGACAACGTTAAGATAATAGAATCCCTACTGAATATCGGAATCACCTATGACGAGTGTATTTCCGAGGGGGCCGTCTTCGACAAAAACGGAAACCTCGTTTCCTGCAAGTGGGTACATTTGGCGTTGAGACCTAACAACAACAGGCGAAAGTTCATTTACACCACCGACTTCAAGACATACCACCCTCTGAAAAAGACAACCAAGATTACAAAATGACAAAAGGAGAACCAACCGGTTCTCCTTTTTTTACTAACCAAAATAAAAAATCCTCCGCTCACATTACTGAAAGCGGAGGCAAAAATCATTTCATTATGAAACAACAAAAAATAGGAAATTAAAGGGGTATATTGTGTTTGTTTTATCTGTCTCTATAAATATAACAAATCCGAAATCAACTGTTCAATTCCACCATTTTATCCAAAAGTTCAACTATCTTCCTTATCACACCCCTGTCCTTCACATACCATTTGTAAAGTATGTGTATGGTATCGTGTGTCTGTTTGTTGAGCATTACGAAGTTTTCCGTGTTTTCAAGGTCGGAATAGTGATTCTCGTCCAAATCCATATGGTGAAGGTTCGCCAGTTTGTTCAGTTTCCCTCCGGTTATCGGGTCGAGCCCTTTCTGCTCGACGTTCTTGTTATGCCTTAATGTCTTCCACGCCTTTGAATTTCGTAGTTTCCTCTTCGCCTTCTGAATATCGTTCATTCGTTTGTTTTCATTTGTATCTGGTCGGCGAAGAACAGAATGTCGGAGGCTATTATACCCTCAACTCCGTCCTCCCCTATAAACAGGGAATCTGTTTTGAACAGCTCACCCTCGTATTCCACTATAAGGAAACCTTCCCCTCTGCTCCTTACAGTTATCGTTATTTCAGCCTCGTTGGTGTAGGTACTGTCTATATAAAAAACAGTATTCCCCTCACAGAACGCCTCCAACTCAAAATCGTAAAGAGCCCTCAAGTCCTCACCCATATTGAGTCTGTTCCTGTAACGGTCGGTGAAGTCCCCTATGAACCTATGAACCTCTTCGTTTGTGAGCCCTGACCTGTTTATCCTGACCTTATAAGGAACACTCTCTTTTTTCATAATCCCTTTTTATTGTATTTATGTCTTCCTCCGAAAGGAAATCGGAAGGAACAGGCGAACCGTTTTTCCTCACCCATTCGTTGTACTGCTTGTAGTACCCCATTTCATAGGCCTGTTTCCTAATGGTCGTCCCCTCTTCGACCGCCCATTTGGCTAAATATACCCACACTCTCGTAATGTCCAGTTCGTAATCATAACGGACGTGTGTGTACGTCCTCTCCAAGTTCCTTCTCTTTTTGAGATTCAGTTTCTCGGCCAAATCGTTCCTTACAACATAGCTGTAGGCGCTTGGGTTTATTTTGGCGAGGTCGGCGAGTTTCACTATTCCGTTTTCCTCGACGATTTCCTTCACTGTTTCAAAAGACCATTTCATTTTCATAATTCCTTTTATATAAAAATAACAAATCTGGAAGAGGGCCGGACGGAGAGCTCCGGAGAAAACTATTTCTATGTCTCTACCTCCAAGAAAAAATCTTCCGGACGGTCGTGTAACCGTTGGGTTAAACAAAACACCATAACTCAACATAGTTATTTATGATAAGACAATAAAGAAACACTCTGCCGAAGAGAGCAGAAAAATTGGGTGCATAAGAAAGCGCCTTATATGTCTTTCTGGGTGCATTTAAAAAATCAAAACCCAACTGACACTCAATCAGTTGAATAACAATATATGTCCCCCGTTAGGGGATATTAAGTTTCTTAATATCAACTAATTGTATTTTATGGGTGTTTTTGTTGGGTGTATATTGAAAATTTTACTATCTTTGCCGCCGACAAAAATACATTTTTTATGAAAACTGACAGACCGACAGTCAAGGTTATCATTGACACCACGAAGGAAAGAAAATCTGACGGCAAATGCCCAATTTACATTCAGGTCACTTGGAAGGGAGCCAGAGTGAAGGAGAAGGCGGGCTTCCTGACAGAGAAGGAATTCAAGAAACGCTCATACAAGACCGACAAGACCCTTATGAAGAGAATAAGGGAGATTGACCGTAGAATTGACGAACTCTCGTCAGACGGAGGATTTGACCCCTTAAACAAGGTTTTACGCTCTCCTTCGCTGACACCTTCCAGAGTGATATCGGAACTGTGCCGTGTGAAGAGACTGTCGTTCCGTACCTGTGAGGGTTATATGACAACACACAGGGTCTTGCAGTCTTATTTCGGCGAGGACTATATGTTGGAGAACCTCACGCTCCCAGCAATACAGGGTTTCGCCCGTACTATAAAGGTGTCGCCTTCAACTATGGCTTTCTACTTGAAGGATTTGAAGAGCGTGTTGGGTTACGCCGCCGAAAGAGGTTATGTGAAGGAGAATGTTATGGAGAACTGGAAGTTCAAGAAGGACGGGTTCAAGGACCGTGAGAAACCGAGAAGCAGAACCACCTATGAGATTAAGGAGTATGTCAAACGCTGGCGTGGCAAGAAGGAGGAGTGTCTGGGTATATGGCTTTCAGGATACTACTTCAACGGTCTGTCTCTGGTTGATTTGGTTTCCGTTGATTGGGGGAAGGTTGAGGAACGCTTCATTGGCGACGGACAGTATTATTCGTTCAACATAGAGAGAAAGAAGACGAAGGAAGTGGCACATATTATGACACCGGTCACGGAACTGACAAAGGAACTGCTCTCTTTTTTGCAGACCAAACCTTGGGAAAGCCACAGTTACGCCTACTATTCCTCCTATATAAACAGCTCACTCAAAAGAATAGACCCGACACTTACCTATTACCAGTGCCGTCATTCTTTCGCCTCGCTGCTGGTCGGGAGCAGAACACCACTCAACACCATTGCAGCAATGCTGGGGCGTTCGGTGACCGGTCTATCCACCTACATTCACCGTGTAACCGAAGAGGAGACTCTGGCGGCGGCGAGCAAGGCTCTTATTGACGAGGAGGTGGTTGTCAGTATGGAAGACGAACTTGCTGTCTTTGAGGAACTTGTGGATTAAAAGAATGGCTCATTTGTTATAATATAGAATAAGAGAGATAAAAGGAGGATAGTTGAACCTAAAAAAGAAATTAAAGAAAGAACTTGAACACACTCTTTAAGGTTACTTGACAGAGAAAATTCCATATCCTCGTTTTAAGAGGAGTTTTTATAGCTGAACGATAACTTATACCTCCGGAAGAAGAAAACCTCTCAAACGGAGGATTTGACCCCTTCCCGTTGATTATTCTTCAATACCTTTATTTGTGGGTTGCTGAAAACAGAATTATGTGAGTAAGACAAAACATAAAAACGGCTCATTTGTTATATTATAAAATAAAAGGAAAAAGGAAAGAAGGGTTGAACCTGAAAACCAAACAATTAAACTATTAAAAGAAAGAAAGATAGACGCTATTTTACAGCGTTTATTTTTTTTTTTTTTTTTTTTGAGAAACGATACTTTTTAGGAAATTTTTGTTATCTTTAAATAAAGAGAACATAAGAAAAATCATTGCTATGGAAAACGAAATATGGTTACCAATAAAAGGGTACGAAGGATTGTATGAGG
>JAEIGA010002700.1_pt1 | contig 28129 bp, 22 predicted proteins | sample 9270691 | NCBI WGS metagenome assembly JAEIGA01 (sample SAMN17057246, study PRJNA624740) | gut metagenome | biome: biome; isolation source: fecal sample | host: Bos grunniens | place: China: Xizang | collected 2019
CCACCAAACGTGACAGGTGTGCTGCACATGGGACACGTACTCAACAACACAATCCAAGATATCGTGGTTCGTCGTGCACGCCTCGAGGGCAAGAACGCTTGTTGGGCACCTGGTACTGACCACGCTAGTATTGCTACCGAAGCTAAAGTCATCAAACGACTCAAAGAGCAAGGCATCAATAAGAGCGACTTGACTCGTGAGGAGTTTCTCAAGCATGCTTGGGCATGGACCGAGGAGCACGGAGGTATCATCCTCAAGCAATTGCGTACCTTGGGTTGCTCATGCGACTGGGATCGTACTGCTTTCACTATGGACGAGACACGCTCCAAAGCCGTGATTGATGTGTTCTGTGACCTATACAATAAAGGTCTTATCTACCGTGGCTTGCGTATGGTGAACTGGGATCCAGAGCGCCAAACCGCCCTCTCTGACGAGGAGGTGATCTACCAAGAGGAACATAGCAAACTTTACTACCTCAAGTACTATGTGGTAGAAGGTTCAGAAGTTCAGGAGTCAGAAGGTGATGTTATCCACAAAGATGAGAATGGTTACTACGCAGTAGTCGCTACTACTCGTCCAGAGACTATCATGGGCGACGTAGCAATGTGTATTAACCCTAAAGACCCTAAGAACCAATGGCTCAAAGGTAAACATGTGATTGTGCCTAAAGTAGGTCGCGTGATTCCTGTGATTGAGGACCGCTATGTAGAGATTGAGTTTGGTACAGGTTGCTTGAAGGTAACTCCTGCACATGATGTGAATGACTACGCACTTGGACAAAAATATGATCTCACAACTTATGATATCTTCACAGCTGACGCACATGTTAATGTAGAAGGACTTGAGGAAGAGATTTATCAGAATGTGGTAGCATACCAAGGCATGGACCGCTTTGACTGCCGCAAGCAAATTGCTGCGGACTTGTTCAATGAAGGTCTCTTGGAGAAGACCGAGGATTACACCAACAAGGTGGGTTACTCAGAGCGTACCAATGTGCCTATTGAGCCACGCTTGAGTCTCCAATGGTTTATCCGTATGCAACACTTTGCAGACATTGCGTTGCCACCAGTAATGGATGATGATATTGTATTCTATCCAACTAAATACAAAAACACCTATCGCAACTGGTTGGAGAATATTAAAGACTGGTGTATCTCTCGTCAATTGTGGTGGGGCCATCGTATCCCTGCTTTCTACGAGAAATCGCTTCTCGCAGAGACTGGGGCAGAGAATTATCCAGAGAATAAGATCATCGTAGCTCCTACCATTGAGGCTGCTGCTGAGAAATCAGGTTTGAGCGTAGATGCTCTCGTACAGGACGAGGGTGCACTCGATACTTGGTTCTCTTCTTGGCTCTGGCCTATCAGTCTTTTTGACGGTATCGAGAAACCAGGTAATGAGGAAATCAACTACTATTATCCAACCGCTGACCTTGTTACTGGTCCAGATATTATCTTCTTCTGGGTGGCACGTATGATCATGGCTGGTTATGAGTATATCGGCAAGATGCCATTCAAGCATGTATACTTCACTGGTATCGTACGCGATAAATTAGGTCGTAAGATGTCTAAGTCATTGGGTAACAGCCCTGATCCACTAGATTTGATTGATCGATACGGCGCAGATGGTGTGCGTATGGGTATGATGCTCTCTGCTCCTGCAGGCAACGATATCTTGTTTGACGACAGTCTCTGCGAGCAAGGACGTAACTTCTGCAACAAGATCTGGAATTGCTTCCGATTGATTAAGGGATGGGAAGTTCAGGAGTTCAGTAGTTCAGAGGTGAATAAGTGGGGCGTAGAGTGGTTTGAGGCTGTGTTGGCTAAAGCGCAAGTGGAGATAGCAGACCTATTTAGCAAATACCGCTTGAGCGAGGCGTTGATGGCGATCTATAAACTCTACTGCGACGATTTCTCTGGTTGGTACCTCGAGATCATCAAACCAGCATATGGTCAACCAATTGATAAGGAGACTTATGAGAAGACTCTTGGCTTCCTCGATACAATGCTCAAGTTGTTGCACCCATTCATGCCATTCATTACTGAGGAATTGTGGCAAAACTTGGCTGAGCGCAAAGAGGGAGAGAGCTTGATGGTAACTCCAATGAATGAAGTTAAAGAGGTTCAAACTTCCAAAGTTTCAGAGGCGGAGGAATTGTTCGAAGTGATTTCAGCTATTCGTAATATCCGTGCACAAAAGAATATTTCTCCTAAAGAGGTGTTGACCCTCGTTTGTCCTGAAGCATTGCCTGCAGTGGTAGTGAAATTGGCGAATGTAGAGTTGGCAGTAGGTGCGGAGAAGAGTGCAGGTAGCGCATCCTTCATTATCGGTACTACCGAGTATAGCGTACCATTGGAGAAATTTATCAACGTTGAGGAAGAGCTCAAGAAACTCCAAGCAGAGTTGGCTCACCAAGAAGGTTTCCTTCGTGGCGTAATGGGCAAACTCAACAATGAGCGTTTTGTGCAAAATGCTAAACCTGAGGTGGTTGAACTTGAGCGCAAGAAGAAAGCTGATGCCGAGAAACGTATTGCTACGCTCAAAGAGGCGATAGCTCAACTCGGTTGAGTAGTGGAGTTCAGGAGTTCAGGAGTGTAATGAAGGACTTGCAGACACTTCGAGAGGAGATTGACCAGCTGGATGAACAGTTGTGGGAGGTAATCGGCAGACGTGCGGACGTAGTGCGCCAAATAGGCGAATGGAAAAGTCAGCACGATGAGCAGATCGTACAACCCGAACGTTGGCAAGAGGTATTACAACATTGCCAGGCTGTCGCCAAGAAATACCAGCTGGATGAGGCTTTGGTGAAGGAAGTGATGGAAACTATACATAACGAAAGCGTCAGGATACAGTCCTGATGCTTTTGTTATCTAGTTTGGCACGGTTTTTGTAACAACCTAACACAGGAAAAATATTTCCTTTTTTGGCGTGTAAATATATAATCCTTAATTAATATGCAAACAACAGTTGATATTCGCGAATTGCAAGAGCGCATCGAGCGCGAGAGTTCTTTTGTAGATGCCCTAACAATGGGTATGAACCAAATGATCGTTGGTCAGAAACATTTGGTGGAGAGTTTGTTGATCGGTCTTTTAGCAGACGGACATATCCTATTGGAAGGTGTTCCTGGTTTGGCAAAGACCTTGGCTATCAAAACTTTGGCACAGTTGGTAAAGGCTGATTTTAGTCGTATTCAGTTTACACCAGACCTTTTGCCAGCCGACGTGATTGGTACACAAATCTACTCGCAAAAATCAGAGGAGTTTAAAGTGAAGCAAGGTCCTATCTTTGCTAATTTCGTATTGGCGGATGAGATCAACCGTGCTCCTGCTAAAGTACAATCAGCTTTGCTTGAGGCTATGCAAGAGCGTCAAATCACTATCGGTGAGGAGACCTACAAGTTGTCAGAGCCATTCTTGGTGCTTGCTACTCAAAACCCAGTGGAGCAAGAGGGTACTTACCCATTGCCAGAAGCACAAACCGACCGTTTTATGCTTAAGGTGGTGATTGGCTATCCAAAGAAAGAGGAAGAGAAGCAAATTATTCGTCAAAATATTACCGGTGAGAAGATTGTTGTGAACCCAATCTTGAGCAAAGAGGATATAATCAAAGCTCGTCAAATTGTACGCGAGGTGTATATTGATGAGAAGATTGAGCGTTATATCGTGGATATCGTGTTTGCTACCCGCGAACCAGAAGCTTATGGATTGGAGAAGCTGAAATCAATGATTAACTTTGGTGGTTCACCACGTGCAAGTATCAACTTGGCATTGGCAGCTCGTGCGTATGCATTCATTCATCGTCGTGGTTATGTGATTCCAGAGGATGTGCGTGCGGTATGCTATGATGTGCTCCGTCACCGTATCGGTCTAACCTACGAGGCAGAAGCTAACAACATCACTACCGAGGATGTGATTACTGAAGTTTTGAACGCGGTACAAGTACCTTAAAGAGGTTATAGGACGCCCTACGGGCTATAGGACGCGGCATTGCCGCTATAGGTTATAGGCTATGACAAGTGAAGAACTATTAAAACGAGTACGGAAGATTGAGATAAAGACTCGAAGATTGAGTCGCAATATCTTCGCGGGCGAGTATCACTCGCAATTCAAAGGGCGCGGTATGCGTTCTCTGAAGTGCGTGAGTACCAGCCAGGTGACGATGTACGCTCTATCGACTGGAATGTGACAGCACGTCTCAACAAACCCTATATTAAGGTATTTGAAGAGGAACGCGAGCTGACAGTAATGTTGCTCGTAGACGTTTCGGGTAGTCGCCATTTCGGTACGCTAACCCAAATGAAGCGTGATATGATAGCGGAAGTGGCAGCTACACTCGCGTTCTCAACCATTGCGAATAATGATAAGGTAGGTGTGATATTCTTCTCTGATAAAATAGAGAAATTTATCCCTGCTCAAAAAGGTAAATCGCATGTGCTGCATATCATTCATGAATTGTTGAGTTTTGAACCTACATCTTCAGGCACCAATATTGCACAAGCATTGCAATATTTTGCGAATGCTCAAAAGCGCCATTGTACGGCTTTCCTTATCTCGGATTTTATAGGCGTAGATGGATTGGAGAAGCCTTTGATGATTGCGTCTAATCGTCACGAAGTCAATGTGATACAAATATACGACCGTCGTGAATCCGAGATGCCAAACATAGGATTGGTGAAGTTTCTAGATGCAGAAACCAAACAAGAAGTGTGGGTGGATACTGCTGTTGCATCGGTGCGACAAGCATACGCCAATGATTGGCTGAAGAATCAAAATTATATAGAGCAACTCTTTACTCGTACGGGAGTGAAGCAGATAAGTGTGCGTACGGATGAAGATTATGTGCGCCCATTGATGCAGCTATTTAAGAAACAATAGAGCTAGAATTTATATATCAAGTAAGATGTTAATGACGATTTTTGCACTCATTGTTAGTGCAGCTATTGATAGTGTAACCTTGTCAATCGGTGATCAAACTGATTTGCACTTGCGTGTGACTTGTGATGCGAAGGATGAAGTGAGTTTTCCAGTGTTGGAAGAGGAATTGATACCTGGTATCGAAATCACAGACCGTACGATCATAGATACTGCTATCTTGAAGGACGGAAGGGTGCAATATGACCAATACATTACCTTGCAATCTTTTTGTGATTCGCTGTTTGAAATAGATCCGCTGGAGTTTAAGGCCAATGGACAAACCTATTGGAGTGATCCATTGACGCTGAATGTTGTACAGCCATTTGAGATGGATACAACGATACAAATCAATGACATCAAGGAACCATACAAAGCACCTATTTGGTGGTGGGGTATCTTAAGATGGGTATTGTTGGCGCTAGGAATACTGCTACTGCTTGCGCTGATTGGATTAGGTGTGTTCTATTGGGTTAAGTATTTGGCGGCGAAGGAAGCAGGTAAGAAGTTTGTGATAAAAGAAAAACCAGTGCCATTGCGCCCAGCTGATGTAGTAGCTCTAGAGAAATTAGATGCTATTCGCCAGAGCAAAATATGGCAGCAAGGAAAGGTGAAGGAGTATCATACAGAACTTACAGATGTGGTGCGTGAATATATCGAACGCCGTTTTGGAGTGAATAGTGTGGAGCAAACTACAGACGAGACATTGCGTGCAATGCGACCATTGTTGCAAGAGCGTAAGGATCTATACGAACAATTGCGCAAGATGTTGACTTTGGCGGATTTGATTAAGTTTGCCAAGTGGACAGCTAGTCCAGATGAGCATGAGATAAGTTTGCGTGATGCCTATACGCTGGTGAAGGAAACGACTGTGCAACCCGAGCCAGAAGAGACAGAGAAAAAAACAAAAAAATAGAGTTTACTAGATAACAAGATATGGTTTTTGCAACTCCCCAATATTTATTTCTGCTTCTGCTGCTAATACCTGTAGTAGGGTGGTATATATGGAAACTACGTAAGACACGTGCTACGGTGCAGCTGTCTTCCACAGCATCATTGCAACGTCAAAAGAAAAGTTTGCGTGTGTACCTTATCCATATACCATTCGTGTTAAGAATAGCGTTGATAACCGCACTATCGCTTGCTTTGGCACGACCACAGTTGAGTAATCATTGGCAATCCGAATCCACCGAGGGTATAGATATCATGATGGCTTTGGATATTTCTGGTACGATGTTAGGTGAGGATTTTGAACCTAACCGATTGGAAGCAGCCAAAGAGGTGGCTACCAGTTTTGTGACTTCCCGTCCGAATGATCAAATCGGATTGGTGGTGTTTGCTGGTGAGAGCTTCACACAGTGTCCATTGACCACGGATCATGCGGTGTTGGTGAACTTGTTCAAGTCTGTGAAGTTCGGTATGATAGAAGATGGTACTGCTATTGGATTGGGTTTAGCTAATGCTGTGAATCGTATGAAGGATTCTGAAACCAAGTCGAAAGTGATAATATTGTTGACTGATGGTAGTAATAACAGGGGAGATATCAATCCTATGACAGCCGCAGAAATAGCCAAGACATTCGGAATACGTGTATATGCCATAGGTGTGGGTAGTGATGGTAAAAACATACCTGTGCCAATCCATACACCGTATGGTGTGCAATATGGAACGATGAGTTCGGAGTTTGATGAAACGACTCTACGTGATATCGCAGAGATGACGGGCGGACAATATTTTAGAGCGAAAGATAAAGACGCATTGCGCAGGATTTATGAAGAAATAGATCAATTGGAGAAAACCAAAATTCGCGTTCGTGAGTATTCCAAACGCACAGAAACGTTTACACCTTTCTTGGTGGCAGCATTAGCATGCTTGTTGCTGGAATTATTGTTGCGTTTCTTTGTGTTGCGTACCGTGACCGAGTGATGGCGCATGTAAATGGTAATGTAATAAAAATCTGAAGTAAGATGTTTCGATTTGCTGATATAGAAATGCTTTGGTGGCTACTCACGATACCTGTGCTTGTGGTAGCGTTTATCCTTTATACTCGTCGCAAAAGACGTCAATTGAGTGAGTTTGGTGATAAGGAATTGCTAGCTCAATTGATGCCTGATGCGTCGAAAAGTCGTCCGATATGGAAGTTCTCATTGCTGATGTTGGCATTGACATCGCTGATTATAGCTTTAGCTCGTCCACAGTTTGGTCAAAACGAAAAAACTGTAAAGCGAGAAGGTATTGAGGTGATGGTAGCATTGGATATTTCAAACTCCATGTTAGCAGAGGATGTGGCACCTAGCCGTCTTGAACGCGCCAAACAACTGTTGAGCAAGGTGATAGATGACATGGTGGATGATAAGTTAGGATTGGTAGTGTTTGCAGGAGAAGCTTTTACACAGTTGCCAATCACTTGTGACTATGTATCTGCGAAAATGTTCCTCAATAGCACTACGCCAGCTCTGATATCTACCCAAGGTACAGCTATCGGTAGTGCTTTGCAAACAGCTATTGTATCATTTGGAAGTGAAGAGAGTGATGCAGGTCGTGCAATTATTTTGATTACAGATGGTGAAAACCATGAAGATGATGCTATTGCTGCGGCTAGAAAAGCCCATGAGATGGGTATTCAAGTGTTCGTAATAGGAATAGGCAAAACAGATGGAGCTCCTATACCAATAGCTGGCACCAAAGATTATATCAAAGATAAATCCGGTCAAGTGGTGGTGACTCGTCTCAATGAAGATATGTGTAAGAAGATAGCTCAAGCGGGTAATGGCGTCTATGTACACTGTGATAATACCAATACTGCGATGCGTGCTCTCACCCAAGAGCTTGAACGCATCAAGTCTGCGGAATTGGAGACCACGGTGTATGCTGACTATAATGAGCAGTTTCAGTCGTTTGTGATTTTTGCATTGGTGTTGATATTGATAGACTTCTTTATCATGACCCGTAAGAATCGCCGCCTAACAAAAATGGATCTCTTTCAAGAGAATAAAAGTAAATAATGTAGATGTTTGTGATTATGAGTAAATTATCTATAAAAAAGATTCTATTGACAATCATCGTTTTGTGCTTTGGTATGGGAGTTTGGGCTCAACAAGAAGCACCAGATGTGCGCAGAGGAAACCGAAACTACAAGCTCAAGAATTATACCGAAGCAGATGTGGATTATCGTAGAGGACTACTTAAGAACGATAGTGCTTTTGAGGCTAATTTCAATTTAGGTGACGCACTTTATCGTCAAGAGAAATATCCTAATGCCATCGAACAATTTGAAAAAGCAGTGGAAGCATTGGAGATGGATGAAAAAATCAAGCCGGAAAAAAAGGCTGAGCGTATGGCAGCTACCTATCATAATATAGGTAATGCGTACTATGAGCAACAACAATATGATCAAGCGGTGTCTGCGTACCAAAAGTCATTGCGTCATAATCCAAAAGATGATGAGACACGCTACAACTTGGTGAAAGCTATGCAGCAGTTGGAACAACAACAGCAACAACAGCAACAACAACAGCAACAAAATCAAGACAAGCAGCAACAGCAGCAACAGCAAGATCAAAACCAAGATAAGGATCAAGATCAAAATCAAGATCAACAACAGCAGCCACAAAATCAAGATCAAATGGATAGAGAAACTGCTGAACAGATATTAAAAGCTTTAGAACAAGACGAACAAGAGACACAAGCCAAACTACAACGTCAGCAAGGCAGGAAAAAGAGCGTAGAGAAAAACTGGTAAGATTATGAAGAAAATACTATCTATATTGTTTACTTTGACAGTTGCAATCAATATGTTTGCAACCGATGAAGTGGAGTTTAAAGCTTCTGCGCCCGCGCAGGTTATAGCAGGCAAACCATTTCAGTTGACGTATTCCATCAATAAGCGAGCAAAAGATTTGCGAGTGCCCGAGTTTACGGATTTTGATTATGTAGCTGGTCCATTCAGTTCCACCTCCCAATCCACCTCTTTTGTGAATGGAAAACGAACATCTACATTTATGGTGACCTATACCTATACCTTGATGGGTAACAAGGAAGGTACGTATACTTTACCTTCTGCAACCATAAAGGTGGATGGTGAGCAATATACATCAAATGGGGTGAAGATAACCGTTTTGCCACCAGATCAACCAACCCAATCAAGTAGCTCATCAACTTCTGGTCAAAAGCAAATTGATGTGTCACAAGAGGTTTCTGAAGGAAATATCTTTATGCGTACGTTGGTGAGTAGCACCAAGGTGCATGAACAAGAAGCCTTGTTGTTGACCTACAAGTTGTACTTTACGGGTGTGGATGTGGCTCAATTTACCAATAACACTCGTTTGCCAGAGTTTAAAGATTTTCTCAAGCAAGATCTAGAGATAGGCGAGATACAAACGGAATTGGAGCATTACAATGGTAGAAATTATCAAACAGCCGTTTTGTACCGTGCATTGTTGTTCCCACAACGCAGTGGAGATATAAAGATTGATCCTGCTTACTTTGAGGCAGTACTCCGTGTGCAAAACCGTGCTCAAGTGAGAAGTATCTTTGATGATTTCTTTAATAGTTATACTACCGTAACCAAACCGCTAGATGCACCAGGTACAACTATTCATGTGAGTGCCCTTCCAGCAGGTAAGCCTAGTGATTTTAGTGGCGGTGTAGGACAATTTGCAATAAGTAGCAATATCTCTACTACAGAATTGCAAGCCAATGATCCTCTAACTTTGACTATAACCATTCAAGGTGAGGGTAATATGAAACTGCTCAAGAATCCAACTGTAGATTGGCCAGCTGGTTTTGAGGTATATGATCCTAAAGTAACGAATAATTTTAAGAATACAACCACTGGTACTAGCGGTACAAAGGTGATTGAATATTTGGTTATTCCTCGTGCAGGAGGTGTGTACAAGATTCCACCAATAAACTTTGCATATTATGATATAAAGGCCGATGCGTATAAGGTGTTAAATACGCCAGAGTATACGCTCAATATTGCGAGAAGCAATACGGATGAAGCGAATACAGCGGTGGTGAATAATTATGTGAACAAAGAGGATATACAACAGTTAAGTACCGATATTCGATACATAGACACCAACAAAGCATATTCTGTTCAGAAGAAACCGTTGTTGATTTTTGGCTCTACGATCTTTTGGCTCTGCTACTTGATTCCGTTCCTGGTGGCAGTGGTGCTGTTTATTATCTTTAGAAAGCGAATAAAAGAGAATGCTGACTTTGCTCGTGTACGTTATAAAAAGGCGAATAAGGTGGCTCAACGCCGATTGAAAATGGCCGAGAAATTGTTGCGTGACAATCAGAAAGAACGATTCTATGAAGAAATAGAGCGTGCAGCTTGGAGCTATTTGAGCGATAGATTGTATATCCCAACTTCTGAATTGAATAAAGAGAATATTTCTCAAATCTTGGCTGATAAAGGCGTGAGTGAGGATTTGATTAATAGAGTTAACCATGTGTTGAGTACTGCGCAATTTGCTCGTTATGCACCTGTGGCAGAACATGCAATGCAAGAGATGTATGATGAAACAACCCAGTTGATCAACGATCTAGAAGGACAGAAATTATAAATAAGAACTTAATTAAACGAAGCATATGAATATTCTATTGATATTGTTATCATCCCTCTTTCTAACTGCTAATACGCATTATGCGGAGGGTAATTATGTTGAGGCGGCTGCAATGTATGAAGAGATTTTGCAAACAGAGCCATCTGCCGAGGTGTATTATAATTTAGGTAATGCGTACTATAAACAAGGTGAATTGGCAAAATCGATTATCTCATACGAGCGTGCCTTACGAATCAAGCCTTTTCATGAGGAAGCAAAGTATAATCTTAAGTTAGCTCAAGCACGTATTGTGGACAATGTGAAGGAGACGCAGTCTTTCTTCCTCTCTAACTGGATGAAGGCTGTACGCAATACGATGAATGTGCAAACATGGACATGGATCTCAATTGTAGCATTCTATGTGATGTTGGTGGGATTTTTTCTGTTTGCTTTCAGCAAGAAGGTGGTGGTAAGGAAGTCCGCCTTTTATATAAGTATATTGGTGTTTGTGCTATCAATATTTGCATTTGCAAATGCATATAGCTTGCACAAGCGTGACAAAGACCGAGCGGAAGCTATTGTGACTCAAGGTGTGGTGAATGTGAAGTCAAGTCCTAATCAGTCGGGTACAGAGTTGTTTACCATACATGAGGGAACCAAAGTTGTCATATCAAAGGAATCAAAAGGTTGGTGTCTCGTGACTGTAGGAAATAATATTGGATGGATGCCGCTTTCAGAATTAGAACGTATATAATTAAACGATTAATAGAATGTCAGTACATGTACAAAATACACGCATGACTACAACTCGTCTGCGTAAAATGAAACAACAAGGTGAGAAAATAGCCATGTTGACTAGTTACGACTTTACTCTTACACGTTTGTTGGATGAGGCCGGTATAGAGATGATTTTGGTAGGTGATAGTGCCTCTAATATAGTATGTGGTAATAAATATACATTGCCAATAACAATGGATGAGATGATCTTCTTGACCAAAGGAGTGGTTCGAGCAGCGGAGCACGCGTTGGTGGTGATAGATATGCCTTTTGGTAGTTATCAAGTGAGCGAGGAGCAAGCTGTGACCAATGCTATCCGTATGATCAAGGAGTCGGGTGCAGATGCTGTGAAACTAGAAGGTGGCGAAGAAATCTTACCTGCTATTCGTCATATGGTGCAAGCGGGTGTGCCTGTCATGGGACATTTGGGATTAACACCTCAAAGTGTGAACCAATTAGGAGGCTACGGTTTGCGAGCGAAAGAGGATGCCGAGGCAGAAAAATTGATTCGTGATGCACAGTTGTTAGATGCTGCGGGTTGTTTTGCCATCGTATTGGAGAAAATACCAGCTGCTTTAGCTAAACGTGTGACCGATGCTGTGTCTTGTCCAACAATAGGTATAGGCGCAGGTAATGAGACCGATGGTCAAGTGCTGGTATTGCATGATATGTTGGGATTAAACGAAGGGTTCAAGCCCAAGTTCCTACGCCAGTTTGCGCAATTAGGTACAGGTGTGAAACAGGCAGTGCAAGATTATGTTGCAGCGGTGAAGGACCAATCTTTCCCTTCGCAAGAAGAGAGTTATTAAGGATAGATTACACGGAATTGATAGAATTTATACTCTGCTCATTGAGGGCAGAGTATTTTTTTTGTTGATTTTGTAACATGGAAACTACAAAAGTGTTAAAGTTTCCTATTTTTTTGGTTATTTCGAAAAAAAATACTACTTTTGCACACTTTTTGTAAAATGGTGTAGTATGGTAGAAATAAAAGAGGCAATATTGAATGTATCAATCACGCGAATGCAACAAGTGGGCATTCGTAGTGTGTCAGTTGATGATATCTGCCATGAACTGGGAATAAGCAAGAAAACTTTCTATGTTTATTATCCTTCAAAAGATGAGTTGCTGGTAGAAATATTGGCAAAGCACCAAGAAAAAGTATCTTCAGAATTAGCTCAATCGCTGGGCAAACGAACGGTAGAGCAGAGTCTGTTAGAATGGGCTAAAATCGCTAAACATGCGGAAAAGCAAATGATAAAAACTCCTCCAATGATTTATGATTTGGAGAAGTACTATCCACAGCTTTTCAAGCAGCATAAGGCTTATATGCGTGCAGCTACGGAAGAGATATTGGTACAATTCCTTCAAAAAGGAATAACTGAAGGTGTATTTCGTAAAGAGATAGATGTGAAGGTAGTAGCGATGGTGTGCCTAGATATTCAATATAGACTAATGGATTTGGTATCCAAAGGTGAGAAACCACGCGAAGAGATCTTGCGAATAGGTCACCAAGGCATGGATATCTTGGTTCGAGGCATACTGACAGAGGATGGATTATTGCGGTTGAGAGAAAAAGTTAAAAATATATAATATTCAAGGTATAAGAAATGAAAAAAACAATTGTAATCTTTGCGCTTTTGGCTCTCATGAGTCATAGCGTATGGGCTAAAGATCATGTGATGGCAGCTACCAAGCCAATGCCTACTCATGATGTACCAGCTCTATTGAACTTAAGCCTCAGCGAAGCTCAAGATTATGCCGTGGCTACTAATCGTAGTCTTCGAAATGCTGATTTAGCTGTGCAGAAGGCTTACGCACAACGTTGGCAGACAATAGCGTCAATGTTGCCACAAGTGGACATGTCATGGGCGTATCAATCAATGATGGGCTATGAATTGATGCTAGGTGGAATGCCTATTGCAATGAATGACAACGGAACGCTGGGTGTTACAGCTAGTGTGGGTATCAATGGTCAGGCTATCGTAGGAGCTCTGCTCAATAACCTTGCTATTGATATGCAGAAGTTGAGTTTGGAGCAATCAGAGGATAATTTGCGTGCTAATGTAAAATCTTCTTATGTGACCGTGTTGGTGTTGGAAGATGTGGTGAAGTTGCTTGATTCTTCGCTCAAGAACATTGAGGACTTGGCTGCCATGACCCAACGTTCAGTGGATGTGGGCGCTGCAGAGCAGACTACTGCGGATCAGATTTATGTACGTGTTAATACTTTGAAGAATAATGTGAATGCCAATAAGCGTTCTACCCAGTTGGCTATTAATGCTTTGAAGGTGTTGTTGAATGTGCCAGTAGAAACTGAACTTGTGTTGAACTCTACGCTTGATGATGTGCTTTCAGCTGAGGCTATTCTGCATTTGTTGAGTAAGGAGTTTGTGCTAGAAGATAATTTGAATTATCAACTTCTTGCTAAAAACGTGGATTTGGCTAAAACCAATGTGCATATGGCTGGTTGGGCATATGGTCCTACCGTGGCTGTGGGATATCAGTATAGTGAAAAAAGTTATTTTGGTAAAGCAGAGGGATTGAATATGACTCCTCCTAATGCGTTGAGTGTGAGTGTAAGTATGCCATTATGGTCATCAGGAAAGCGTGCGGCGGGTGTTGTAGAAAAGAAAATAGCCCTGGAAGAGGCTCGTAATACTTTTGCTGAAACTACCGATAATCTAGGTATTCAAAACCAACAATTGCGCTACAATGTGCAAAATAGCTACGAGACCTATTTGAATGAAAAAGATAATATGGATGTAACTCAACGTATTTTTGAGTCTACCACAAAGAAGTATAACCAAGGTGTGGCTTCTAATCTAGAGTTGGTGAACGCATCTAACGATCTTATTTCAGCGCAATCTACCTATGTACAAGCTGTACTATCGCTTGTAAATGCACAAGTGGAATTGGAAAAATTCTTGAATTTATAATCTCTTAAACGACTAATATATAATGAATATGAAGAAAATAATAATGATTCTAGCTGCGGCAGTATGTATGGTAAGCTGTGGCAATAAAGATGCTCAATCATCTGAGCAAGAGGCAGAGCGTGTAGAGATCGTATCTACAATGACGCTAGTTTCGCAGCCTGTACAACGTTCTATTCAACTTTCTACTAATTTGCAAGGCTATCTTACTCAAAATGTGGCTCCATCACTAACTGGTAAAATAGAGCATATTTATACCGAGGTTGGTACCCGAGTAAAGGCTGGTGATATGCTTGTGCGCATGGATCAGAATCAATATTTAACATCCAAGATTCAACTCGCCAATTTGGAAATAGAGATGGGACGTTTGGAGAGTTTGTTAGAGTCTGGTGCCGTAAGTCAACAAACATACGATCAAACCAAAGTGGCTTATGATCAACTCAAGCAAAATCTTTCATTCCTAGAGTCTAATACTTATGTAAAGGCTCCTTTTGCGGGTGTGGTTTCTGCAAAAACTTATGAAGATGGAGAATTGTATGCAGGACAACCAATCGTAGTGCTTACCAAGGTAGATACCCTAAAGGCATTGATTGCTATACCTGAAACTTATTTCCCACTAGTAAGTGAAGGTATGAATCTTACTGTGAATAGCGAGATTTATCCTGATGAGCAATTTGCAGCAAAGATTGAGATTGTATATCCAACTATCGACCCAACTACTCATACTTTCCAATGTAAAGTGATTATCCCTAATGTCACAGAGCGTTTGCGCCCAGGTATGTATGTGACAACAACATTGCCTTTGGGTCAAGAGCACGCGATTATCGTGCCTTATCAATCAGTGGAGAAACTGAGTGGTTCAAATGAGCGCTATGTGTTTATTAATGAGAATGGTTATGCTAAACGTGTGGGTGTGAAACTCGGACAACGTTTTGATGAAAATGTAGAAATTATTGCCCCTGAAATTCAAGAGGGTGTAGAGTATGTTCATGTGGGTCAACGTAAACTCGTTGATGGTGTGAAACTACAAGTGAAGTAATTTGTAATCATAAATTGTAAATAACTATGGCAATTTATAAAACCGCGATTAAGAATCCCGTAACAACTGTGCTTGTGTTTGTTGCGGTGATGATCATTGGTGGCTTTTGTTTTTGGCAGCTACCAGTGGATCAGTTCCCAGAGATGGATCCACCTTATGTGATGGTAATGACCACTTATCCTGGTGCATCTGCTTCTGAAATTGAGACGAATGTCTCGAAAATCATGGAGAATAGTTTGACTTCAGTGGATAACTTGAAGCATATTAACTCAACTAGTAAGGATAACGTATCGCTTGTAGTATTGGAGTTAGAGTGGGGATGTGACATAACGGAGGCCGTCAATGATGTGCGGTCGTTCTGTGATATGGCAAAGAATAATTTGCCAGACGGCTGCTCGTCGCCAATGGTATTTAAGTTCTCTACTAGTACCATGCCAATATGTCAGTATGCGATTACCGCAGACGAGTCTTATGCGGCGCTTGACAAAATCCTCAATGACGAGGTTATTCCACAACTCAACCAGGTTAATGGTATCGGTAATATCTCTATTTCTGGTGCCCCAGACCGTTATGTCTATGTGGATATAGATCAAGAAAAGCTTGATGCATACGGTATCTCGCTAGAAACAGTAGGTCAAATCATCTCTGCTAATAACCTCAACCTATCTTCAGGTACTGTGAAGATGAACAAAGAGCAATACCAAATGCAGGTACGCTCAGAGTTTATTGAAAGTAGCGAGATTAATGACTTGATGGTGACTATTACTCCACAAGGTCAGCAAGTGTTTGTGCGTGATATCGCCACTGTGCGTGATACCATCAAAGATTTGTCTCTTGATGAGAAAACCAACGGACGCGAGTCAGTGCGTTTGATTGTGGCTAAACAATCGGGTAGTAATACAGTGCAAGTATGTGAGGATGTACAAGAGAAATTGGCTGAAATCGAAAAGCAATTGCCTACCGATGTTAAGATTCAAGAAATCTACAATTCGGCAGATAATATTCGCAACTCTATTAACTCTCTTGAGGAGAGTGTGCTATATGCATTGTTGTTCGTGGTGTTGGTAGTATTGTTCTTCCTCGGTAAATGGCGTGCAACACTGATTATATCCTTGACGATTCCAATCTCACTGATTGTTGCGTTCATTTATTTGAAGATGGCTGATTCTTCTATCAATATCATCTCACTTTGTTCGTTGAGTATTGCTATTGGTATGGTGGTGGATGATGCAATTGTGGTGTTGGAGAATATTACTCGACATATCGAACGTGGTGAAGCACCACGTGAGGCTGCTATCTATGCTACCAATGAGGTATGGGTCAGCGTTATCGCTACTACCCTTGTGCTTGTGGCGGTATTCGTACCACTAACTATGATGGACGGTATGGCCGGTATCATGTTTGAGTCTTTGGGTTGGATTGTGACTGTGGTGTGCTGTACTTCTACAGTTATTGCTATCACACTTACTCCAATGCTTTGCTCTAAACTGCTCAAGGCACGTAGAGTGCGTGTGGAGAAAGGTAAGCTTATTGATGAGGAAGCAAGCCAAAAAACTTGGTATGACCGTACTGTCGTTGCGTTGCTAGATAAGATTGACCGAGCATATGGAAAGTCTCTAGGTTGGTGTTTGCGTCATAAGACAATCACTATCTTAACACTTTTTGTGTTCTTTGCTCTTTCATTATTGCCATTTATATTGGGCAAGGTGGGAACCGACTTTATGGCTGAACAAGATAATGCTCGTTTGAGTGTTACACTTGAGTTGCAACGTGGTACTCGTATTGAGGAGACATTAAAGACAGCTCGTGCGCTTGAGGAGCGTTTTATGACCCTTGTGCCAGAGATAGAGATGATTTCTACTTCTGCCGGTGCTAACGACGATGACGGAACAGGTGCGTTGTTCTCAACGACAATGAACAACACCATCTCAATGACTATTCGTCTTAACAAGAAATGGGAACGTGAACGTACTATATGGGAAATTGCCGAGGTGCTTCGACAAGAGATGTCTCAATATCCAGAAATCATAGAATATCAGGCTTCTATGGGTAGTATGGGTCCTAGTGGTAGCAATACCGTTGATATTGAAGTTTATGGTTATGATTTCGATGTTACCAATCAAATGTCACAACAAATTATTGCTCTAACCAAGGAATTGCCTGGCGCTCGTGATGTATTTTCTGATCGTGATGATGATCGTCCTGAAATTAAGATTGTTGTGGACAAGGAGAAAGCATCGCGCCATGGTCTAACTTCTGCGACTATCTCTACCTATTTGCGCAACCGTGTGAATGGTATGGCTGTAGGTTTCCTCAAAGAGGATGGTGATGAGTATAATATTGTAGTTCGTCTCAAAGAAGATAATCGTAACTCTATCAATGATGTACTTGATTTTACAGTGCCTACACCTACCGGTAAGAATATCAAATTGTCCGAGATATGCTCTGTTGATGAGTATTGGGCACCACCAAAAATTGTGCGTAAGGCACGTCAACGTATTCTTACGATTAAGGTGACACCTTATGAGACATCGCTTGGTGAGTTGGCAGAGGAAATCCAAACCAAAGTTCTACCACAAATCGATAAACCAGCTGGTTATACTATTCGTCTTGCAGGTGCGTATGAAGATCAACAAGAGTCATTTGGTAAATTGATTGCGCTAGGTATATTGATTTTGATATTGGTATATATCGTGATGGCATCGCAGTTTGAATCGCTGGGCAAACCATTTATCATTATGTTTACGGTACCATTTGCCTTGTCAGGTGTGATTCTTGCTCTTTGGATGACGGGAACTTCGCTTGATATGATTGGAGCATTGGGTGTCGTGCTTCTCGTAGGTATCGTTGTTAAGAATGGTATTGTGCTCGTGGATTATACCAACTTGATGCGTGAGCGTGGATACGATCTAAACGAGGCTATTCAGATGTCAGGTGCTAGCCGTTTGCGTCCTGTATTGATGACTGCCTTCACTACTGTCCTTGGTATGGTACCAATGGCTGTTAGTCAAGGTGAGGGTGCAGAAATGTGGCGTCCATTAGGTATTGTCGTGATAGGTGGTTTGACTATATCTACCTTCTTGACACTTTATATAGTACCTGTACTCTATGGCGCAATTTCGCGCAAAGGTGAGCGTGACAAGGTTAAGAAATTGCGCGAGCAATTCATCTTCATGGATATTGACGTGAAGGACTGTGATGAAACTAAAAATGCATAATTCAAATTGTCTATGAAAAGTGTAATGATCGTATTTAATCAAGCAAACACCGAACGTGTGGAATATATGCTTGATATGCTAGAAATAACTGGTTTTACTTTTTTTGAGCAAGTACAAGGCCGTGGAACGAACGGCGGAGAGCCTCGCCGTGGAACACATACATGGCCCGAGATGAACTCTTGTGTAATGACTGTAATCCCAGATGAGAAGGTAGCTGTACTTCTCGAGGCTATTAAGAAGCTTGATAAGCGTAATGAGGAGGTAGGTGTACGTGCTTTCGTATGGAATATTGAAGCTACTGTATAACCGCTGCTGATTATAATCATGACCACGCCTGCTCGTATGAGTGGGCGTGGTTTTTTATACCATATGTAGGTTAGGATGTATATAACAAAAGAAGAAGCATTTTTGCTTCTTCTTGCGGTGCGGACGGGACTCGAACCCGCGACCCCATGCGTGACAGGCATGTATTCTAACCAACTGAACTACCGCACCAATTTTATGTTACTTCCTTTTCGAAAGCGAGTGCAAAGGTACTGCTTTTTTTTGAAATGACCAAATAATTTGTAAAAAAAAGTATATTTTCATCAGTTTTTGTCAAATTTACTTGTCAAAAATAACAAAAACATGTTTTGTAACATATTTTTATGCGATAAAATTTGGTGGGAATGTAAAAAAGCAGTACCTTTGCACCGTGTTTTTCATGGTATTAGATTTAAGGTTAAGTAAAGATTGGGTTGTCGGGAGACAATCCACTTTTTTTTTGTAATATAGTAGTCAGCTAGCTTGACTAGATGGTCTAGTTATATACAAAAAATGGTTACCCTCGCGAGTAACCATTTCTTTTTTGTTTATGCGGCTAATTATAGCGCTTTTAGTGTTGCAAGTAAGTATTCGTAGAACTTACCAACGGATGGGATATTCACTTTTTCGTCAGGAGAGTGTGGATATTTGATGGTAGGACCAAACGAAATCATATCCATACCTGGATAATTGCGACCAATAATGCCGCATTCCAATCCCGCATGGATAATAATGACGCGTGGCTCTACACCATAATTCTCTTGGTAAGTAGTTTTCATTACCTGTAAGATATGGCTATTCAAGTTTGGTTTCCAGCCTGGGTAAGATCCAGAGAATACAACTTCTGCACCTGCCATTGCAAATACTGATTCAATGATAGATTGTAACTCCTCTTTGCGAGACTCAACAGATGAGCGAGTCAAACACATAACGGTTACACAATTCTCTTCGGTAACCAACATCGCGAGGTTATTGCTTGTCTCTACTACGTCTGGCATCTCAGGGATTACGCGATATACGCCGTGTGGGCATGCTGTGATAGCATGGATAAGGAAGTCTTGTACATCCTCTGGCATTTCGGTTGCAGGACATTCTACTTCGGTAGCGGTCAATTGGATATTATCTTCTACTCCGTCATATTCTGCTACGAACAAGTTTTCGTATTCTGCTACAAGATCCATGATCTCATCTAATCCTTCAGCAGGAATGGTGATAACCGCAGCAGCCTCACGTGGGATAGCGTTGCGCAAACTGCCACCCTCTACGTATGCTAATCTCGCTTCGTAGTTAGCCACTGCGTCTTTCAACAAACGGAACAATAGTTTATTTGCATTAGCACGTTGCAAGTGAATGTCACAACCAGAGTGACCACCTTTGCAGCCCTTTACACTTACTTTGACAGCCACGTCACCTTCTTCTACTTCAACTGGGGTGTAGTGGAATTTAGCTGTGGTATCTACACCACCTGCACAACCTACATACAACTCGCCCTCTGCTTCAGAGTCCAAGTTGAGCAAGGTCTTTCCTTGTAGCATTCCACCTTCCAATGCAAAAGCACCATACATACCTGTTTCTTCGTCAACAGTTACCAACACTTCTAATGGTGGATGTACTACAGATTTGTCTACCAAGATGGCCATAGCAGCAGCTACGCCAATACCGTTATCAGCACCAAGAGTGGTACCTTTGGCGGTTACCCATTCGCCATCTACATAGGCCTCAATAGGGTCTTTTTCGAAATCAAAAACGGTATCGTTATTCTTTTGTGGCACCATGTCCATATGGCCTTGAAGAATAACACCAGGGTGATTCTCATAGCCAGGGCTGGCAGGTTTACGGATAATCACATTTCCAATACTATCAACAATGGTCTCAAGACCTAAACTCTTACCATATTCTGCCAAGAATGCAGATACTTCCTCTTTCTTTCCTGATGGGCGAGGAATCTGAGTGAGACTATAAAAATGCTCCCACAACGCTTTTGGTGATAAATTTTTCATATTTGTATTGTTATTTAAAGTATTCGTTATTCATCAATTGCTATTCCGCGGTCAACTCGCCACACAAGGATACGGAAAGCAAATGTTTCACTTTTTCTACATCGTTAGGTATTTCACCCAAAAGATGCATCATCTTTGTCAACAATGCCTCGGTTGTGATATCGTATCCCGATATTACCCCTGCTTTCAATAGGTTCATGCTCACAGCATAATGTCCCATGGCTACGGAGCCGGTGTTACATTGTGTCTTGTTAACCACGACCACACCTCTATCTACTGTATTGCGAAGACGGCGGTATAACCATTCGTGGGTAGGGGCATTGCCCGAACCAAAAGTCTCTAGCACTACGCCTTTCAAATTAGGAATGTCTAGCACTGCTGCCACTACATCTTCTGTGATACCTGGGAAGAGCTTCAATATCGCTACGCGGGTATCAAATTTCTTCATCAATCCCAATGGCATGTTCTCCTTGCTATGTGACTTGATGAATTGTCTGTTGTATGTGATATGTACACCTGCTTTAGCTAGCGCAGGGTAGTTATAGGACTTAAATGCCGAGAAATGCTCTGCATTACGCTTGGTAGTGCGGTTGCCGCGGTACAATTCACCATCCATGTATAGACAAACTTCTGGTACGATTGGACCATGCGAGTCGTATGCTGCCGCAATCTCAATGGCAGTCAATAGATTTTCTTTAGCATCCGAACGCAATACTCCTACTGGGAGCTGACTACCTGTGAATACTACGGGTTTGCTCAATCCATCAAAGATAAAACTCAACGCCGATGCGGAATACGACATGGTATCTGTACCATGAAGTATTACAAAACCATCGTATTGATCATAATGGTCATACACCATTTGAGCCATCTGTATCCAGCTGTCTGGATTTAGGTCTGAAGAATCCAAAAGTGGTTCGAATGGTATCATTTCCACTTGAATATCACCAGCAAAGAGTTCTGGAACAAACGCCTTGAAGGTTTGCATATCAGCAGGGTGCAATGCTCCAGTTTCAGCATCACGAACCATTGAAATGGTACCTCCAGTCAAAATCAGTAGAACTTTCATTGTGTGGTTTTATTAAATTCTTTGCAAAGATAATACATTTTTTTTGCATGTGCAAATTTCTATCAAAAAAGGAGCTCGATATCCCATCGAACTCCTTTCCACTATTATGAAAAACACTATTTATTTAAACACGAAGATCGTGTTTCCGTTTGGCATTAGGTACTTAACTCATTTCAACCATCTTATATCCCTTGCCATGTACACTTAATATCTTGATGGTACTATCTTCTCCTAGGTAGTTGCGCAAATGGTTAACGTATACACTCAATGAACGTGCATTGAAATAGGTGTCTTCACCCCATAAGCTCATTAATATATAGTTACGTTCTACTAGATTGTTTAGGTTTTGGCAGAACATAAGTAATAATTCATTCTCTCTAGTGCTTAAGTGATGTTCCCCTAAAGTTTGACGTACACTATCGAAATGCAAACTGCCTAATTCAAAATACGTTTGATTTTTATTCTCACTGTATTGACAACGGCGTAGAATGGCTTCTATTTGATAAACTAATACGTCTATAGAATATGGTTTGAGTATATAATCATCGCAACCTAACTCGTATGCGCGTATGATGCTATCTTTATCTTTTTTTTCGCTGAGAAATACTACAGGTAATGTTGCAAATGCACTACGGATCAGCTTTAAAAGTTCATATCCATTGATGTGTGGCATTGTAATATTTGTCAATACCATATCATAATGGCGCTTGGCTATCAGTTCCCATGCTTCTTGTCCATCTTTGGCTGTGTCAACCGTAAATGATTTGCCACGCAGATAATCCGCTACAACCATGTTTAGGTTGGCATCATTCTCTACTAATAATATATGATTTGTTTGATTCATTATGTTTAATCTTATCGTCGTATTTCCAATGTTACAAATACCGTGCCAAACTTGTAATGTATTAACTTTTATTGGGTAAAATCAAGATATATTGATATTTTTTTTATATCGTTTTCGGTTAGTTTGTCAATTTTATATAATTCATCTGCACTGCGTATACGGATATGTTTTCGCCTATATTCATATATGGCTTTGGCTTGCTCGAACGTTAAGTATGGATGTTTTGATAGTATTTCGGGACGTAGTTTGTTCACGGCCATTGGTTGGATTATAATGCTATCTAAATAAAAATGAGGTAGTATACTATCAGCGACTGTTTTTTCCATACCTTTGGCTTCCATTATTTGTTCCACATGTGCAAAACCTCCTAATTGCTCACGATATCGAACAATCATTTTGGCTCGATACGAGCCGATACCGCTAATCATCTTCAGTTCAGTAGTATCGGCTGTTCGTAGATTCAGTATCGTGTCTTTTTTAAAGCTTTGCCATTTTTTGAGGGTATCTTTTCGAACCGTATCCTTTGATGTCGAATCTAGCGTTGTGGTATCTTGTTGAATGTATATATAAGGTTCTAGCGCTAGGTACATACTATCCGTCATACCGTAGAGTTTTTTTAGATCCTCTTTCCTGCGATATTTCCCTCCTTTAGTACGATATTTTAGCATGTTTTTTGCTTGCCATGATTTAAAACCTAAATGTACGAGAGTAGTGCTGTCTGCTGTGTTAGGGTCAAATATTTGCATCCGAATTTCAATCGTATCACGTTTGTATCTGTTTTTCCATTTGGCTTTATTGATGCTATCTTGCTTGGCTTGGTAGGCTTCGAAGTTTGTTCTTAGAGAGTCTTCTACTAGAACTACAGACTTATCTTCTGGGTGCAGGTGTTTGATTGCAACCATAGTGCCTATAAATAGCAAAGTGAGAATCAATATTCCCAGCCATTGCTCTGCTGTCAATAAAAATATCTTCTCTCTTTTTTTCATGAACTCTTAATTCTCAATGTTTTTTACTACTGACTCTATGACACCATCTTGCACGTAAGTTTTCAGCACATCTCCTTCTTTTATATCTTCTTTCCTTATCACGGGTTTGCCATTCGAGATAGTCAGACTATAACCCATCTTAAAGATTCTTTCGGGCGAATGTAGTTCGATGGTTTTGGTCCACATCTGCAATCTATTCTGTTCTTGCATCACTAGTCGTTGTGCGGAATAGTTCATGCGTTGTAAGTAAGCTTGCAAGTGGTTGTTCTCTTGTACTACGGCATGTCGTGTAGCTCTTTGTAGGCGCAATACCAGTTGATTAACCGTCTCCACTTGCTGTGCTACACGCTCAATGAGCCATTCTGCTGCTGCAGTAGGAGTTTTTACGGATGTGTGTACTACCATGTCCACAATACTCATATCTCTAGTATGACCGATACCAGAGAGTATTGGCAATGGAAATTGTGCGCAATGACTAGCCAATTCGTAGTCATCAAAACATCCAAGATCTGTAGTGGCTCCACCACCACGGATAACCACTACTATATCCCACTTCTCCTCCTCGTTAGCTATCGTATTTAAAGCTTTGATAATGCTTCTAGGAGCGTTGTCACCCTGCATCACAGCGGCAAAGAGGGAGAGTTCAAATCTAAAACCAAAACGATTGTTTATCAATTGATGGCAAAAATCGCCATAACCTGCTGCATCTGCCGCAGAGATTACCGCCACTTTTCGAACGAGTGTAGGGATTATCAAACTCTGTTGCAAATCCATTACACCATCTTCGGTTAAGCGGCGAATCGTTGCTTGGCGTTGTTTAGCCAAATCACCTTGTGTGTAGGTGGGGTCAATATTCCATATATTCAAACTCAAACCGTACACTGGGTGAAAAGCTACACTCACTTCCACGAGCACTTGCATGCCCACGCGCAATGCCTGTCCTGTTTCTTGGATGAAATAGGCAGATAGCAGACTGTATACATTGCTCCAGCATGTGGCTCGCACTTTGGCTGCAAGCATGTTGTCTTCAGCTTTCTCTACGAGTTCTAGATAGCAATGTCCTCGTGCGCTCAAAGAGGCTATCTCTGCGCGTACCCAATAGCGTTCCAGCAAGTCATTCTCCACAACTTCCTGAATCTCCGTACATAATTCCGATAAACTATATTGTTTCATATTTCTACACACTAAATACTAAACTTGTTCCCAATGCTCCCACCACTCCGATGAGCCACCACCATCTCACCTTATCACCTCGCATCATCAGGATGCTACACACTAATGCCGCATACATACAACCTACTGTTATCTCACTGATTTCCATTTTAGTAGTTGAGTAGGGAAGTGTTTCGATCCATTCTACCGCCTGGCGCATCATCCAAGTGCTCCACTTGGCAGCGATGCCTAACCACTCGCCTAGAGCACACCACGAAAATGCCAAAGTCCCCAAGCCTAATACCAAGACAATAAATGCCATTGGTATGACAATTAGATTTGTCAATGCAAAATAATTACTCGTCTGCCCAAAATAATACAAGGTCAAGGGCATTGTTGCTAAGTGTGCACCGATTGATACTATCAGCAAACCGCTGATGTACTTGCTCCATTTGTTGTGCCATCTTGTATGTTGCTGCATCCATTGAGCAATAACCATAATGCCCATCACGGCTGCAAAACTCAATTGAAAACTGACACTCCATAAAGCCAGTGGGTTGATTAACAGAATGATAACCGCTGCGGATAATATGGGGTTCCAGCGCGATGTATGTCGTCCCATCAAATAAGTCAACTCCCAAAAACTCAACATTAGCGCACTACGCATCACGGATGGACTCAATCCTGTGATAAAGGCATATACCCATAATAGCAGAATCAATATTCCTCCCAACAACCATCGTTTGATCTTCTCTTCGTATAAGGGTTTGCGCCATCCTCCAAACGTTAATATCCACATCATTATACCCCATACGATACCAGTATGCAATCCGCTGACGGCTAGCACATGCATGGCTCCGGATGCAGAGAAACTCTGCTGCACGTCATTATCTAGTTCCTCTCGAAATCCCAATGTCAATGCCGATATTATCCCCAATTCCTTGCCATCTATTCCCATCTTTTGGTATTGTTTATAGAGCGCATGTTGACACTTTTGCGCCGTAGCTTTGAAGCCCTTTCTTGGCTGGTGTCCCACTATTTGCCAATTTCCTCTATGTGCCCATGCAGTACCTACTATTCCTTGACGGCGTAAGTACATACCATAATCAAAATCGCCTAATGTGTCTCCTCTACGTATTGTTGTCTCTACAAGGAGTATATCTCCTTCGTGAGGCATAGGAAGACTATCTTTCTGTAGATAGAGTAGAATATGTTTACTATCTTCAAGGCAAGCTTCATAGCGAATGGTTTTTGTTCGTTCTTGTCCTTCGTTTAGTATGTGAAGGGCAAAGATTGTATTGGTGTCTAGATAGTCTACTTCTGTGTCTTTCAATAAATTAAGCGGCTTACTCCAGTAGCCGCTCAATAGTATTATCCCAATCAGCGGAACCAATGCCATCAACCATGTATGTCCCGCCAACCATTTCATATTTCGCCTAATCGTTTAACCGATGTGGATCGTTTCTCCACTTAATCTTTCTTTAACAGGTCAACCATTGCAATCGGATTTTCTGCGCCGAATACGGCACTACCTGCTACTAATATGTCTGCTCCTGCTTTCCACAATTCAGGTGCCCATTTAGCATTCACACCGCCGTCTACCTCAATCAAGGTTTTTAATCCGCGTCGATCAATCTCCTCGCGTAGGTAGCGCAAACGGTCTAATGACTCCACGATGAAGCTTTGACCGCCGTATCCTGCTTGCACGGACATGAGTAGTACCATATCCACTTCACCTAAATATGGGTCAAGACTATGGATGTCAGTTTTGGGGTTGATTGTTAGGCAAGTGCGCACACTTTTGTTGCGAATCAACTCAATGGCTGGCATAGGGTCATCTACTGCCTCAATGTGAAAACCTACACTCCAAGCACCTGCGTCACAAAAACGCTCTACATACTTCTCTGGATGGGTAATCATTAGGTGTACATCAAGTGGCTTGGTGCAGTGTCTGCGGCAGGCTTCCATCACAGGAAATCCAAACGATATGTTTGGCACAAAAACGCCGTCCATGACATCAATATGTAGATACTCTGCGCTACTTTGATTGATCATTTCGCAATCGCGTTGTAGATTGCCAAAATCGGCAGAAAGTAATGATGGTGATATTGCTCTCATATATTTTCTTGTCTTTAAACTCTAAACAGTAGCCTTCAGGGCTTCCTTAAGATGGAAAAATGTTTCGGACATTTTTCCCCATTCGTATTTTTTCTTTTCCTCTTTTAGGTATTCTGTAAAGGCTTCTTGTCTTCCATTCTTGTAGTAGTCTTTTAAACTCTCGGCTATCGCCTCTACCTTTGGCTCGCAGGCATAACCCATCTTGCCGTCATGGATAATCTCTCCCAATCCGCCTACATTAGTTACTAGACATGGTTTTTCAAAGTGAAATGCCACTTGTGTCACACCGCTCTGGGTGGCAGACTTATAAGGTTGTACAATCAAATCTGCTGCGCCGAAGTATTTGCACAAATCAGCATCGGCTACAAACTCATTCCTCACAATCACCCTATCTTCTAGTCCGTTCTCCACAATTTGTTTGCGGTATTTTTCTTCATCTTCGTAGAATTCGCCTGCGATAATCAACTGCAAGTCCTTCAATTCATCTTTCACTTGACTAAATGCATCTAGCAACCAATCTAACCCCTTATATGCTCTCACCAATCCAAAGAATAGCATATAGTTTTTCTTTTCGTTCAATCCTAAAGCTTTACAAGCGTCTAATTTGCTCATTTGTTCGCCATAGTGGTCGTAGACAGGGTGGGGGGAGAAGGTCTTGGGTTTGTCCCTTTTGTCTAGTTTAGCGATATCTTTCACCACGCTTTCTGATAGGGCAACAAAACCGTCTGTGTGCTTGACATAGAATGGTGCAAACAGTTTGTCTAGGACACTTGGCTCGTGTGGTATCATGTTGTGTACCAATGCAATGCATCGTGTCTTACCATTCTTCTTGACGAGTTTTTGTATAGTGCCGTAGCATGGTGCAAAAAATGCCATCCAGTAGCAGCTGATAACCATGTCTGGTGCCTCTTTTTGTAGTCGTTTGCCTACGCGTACCCAGTTGAGTGGGTTGCATGAGTGGATGGCTCTGCGGATAGTGATACCTTCTGGGGCTGCTTCTTGGCTGAATTGGGTTTTGCCTGGGAAGAGGAAACCAGGATATTGCAAGGTGAAAGTGAGCACTTCTACCTCGTGTCCTTCTAGGACAAATTGTTTGGCCAATCGTTCGTTGAACGCTGCCAATCCGCCTCTATATGGCCATGCCGTGCCTAGTATCACTATTTTCATATCGCCCAGTATTTTCGTTTGTGAATAACTTTGCAAAGGTACTAAAAAAAATGTA
>JAEIGA010002701.1_pt1 | contig 28116 bp, 34 predicted proteins | sample 9270691 | NCBI WGS metagenome assembly JAEIGA01 (sample SAMN17057246, study PRJNA624740) | gut metagenome | biome: biome; isolation source: fecal sample | host: Bos grunniens | place: China: Xizang | collected 2019
GAGAAAGAACAGCTTCCTTGGATGCAGTTCTTGTCTTGAATGAGCCCAAAGAAAAAAGCGGCAGGGTCATACCGAATTATAGTGGCGCTTCTACGTGTTTGGAGATGTATGAAGCGTTTATGCAGGGAAAAAAGATTTACATCCTGTATGACCTGCCAGGCTCGATGCTTCTGGATGAGATAAAGGGATTTGCTCCAATACTCTTACATGGCAAACTGGATAATTTATGACAAAGAAAATTGCGGCATCGATCGATGCCGCATTTTTTTATCTAATATATTATTCGCCAAGAGGCAAGGTGAAGAGATAAAAGATCCCTTTAGGAAGCTCGACTCCAGCTTCAACTGCAATGACAGCATGAGCAGCTACTATAGCACCAGCCTTATCTGCCAGTTCCATAAGTCCTTTTGTCGTTCCTCCTCCACCATAAACATCATCAACAACCAATATGCGTTTTCCTTTGATAAACTCTGCATCATCATCTGTGAGAGACATTATCTGATCTCTTGGAGTAGTAACAGAACGATATACTGCCTGGACCTTATTGCCGTCACTGTTTTTTCTGGCTACCACTGTATATCCAATATCTGTTCCTTTTCTTTTATTCCATCGAAGAGCAATAGCGTGAGCCAATGCATTACTTTTGGAAACAGGATTAAGAATTGTATCGAATTCCACACCAGCCTCATCCAGCATATCTACGATATCATCAGCTGCTGCTTCATTTAGGCTTACCTGACCAGATATATCAAGAAATGCCACTTTTTTTCCTGCCAGCACTTTAAACGGAAGATAGTAATCTTTGCCGCTCATATTAACCCGCAGGTATTCTTTCCCATCTTTGACAACTTTTTCTGTTGGTGTCTGGTTGATCTTGCTCATATCAAATTACTCTCCTCTTCAATTATTTATGATCATTTTTATTATACTCGTATATGAGACAGTGAAACAAGAAACCCAAAACAATTCTACATACATAACAAAAGAGGCATAAATATAAGGCCTCTTTTTCCAGCATTTTAAAGTGTATATGTTCTTTGGACAATGCCTTCAAGATCTTTCCAGCAAAGTATATTCCCGTCTAAAGTCATATAACCTCTTTTGCAATCCCCTTTGGGAAGCGCAACAGAGCCTGGATTACAATACAATATTCCACCAATATCCTCACATGCAGGTATATGGGTATGCCCATGTAGAAGGACGTCGCCTTCCTTCAACGGAGGCATATTCTTTGCATTATAAACATGTCCGTGAGTGATAAACACGGTTTTTTTGCCTACGTCAAGCAGAGCATAATCAGCCATAACAGGAAACTCAAGAACAGCCTGATCTACCTCAGCTTCACAGTTACCTCTGACACAGAACACGTCTTCTTTAACAGCGTTAAGCATAGTTATTACTTCCTTTGGAGCATACTCTTCCGGAAGATCATTTCTGGGACCATGATATAAAAGATCACCTAACAATATCAGCCGGTCAGCGCCCTCCCTTTCAAATGCCTTAAGCATTTCTTTGCAGTATTTTGCTGATCCGTGGATATCTGAAGCTATTAACCACTTCATCATTATTCCTCCCCCGTAATTTTCTTAAACTCAGCCACTATCTCGGATATATCCGATGTATTACCCTTTCTCATTCTTATCGCTTCAAAAGGAAGACGGTATCTCTCTTCAACAACGCCAAGTAAATAATCTGCAACATATGTCTCATAGTATCTTGCAGCAGCTATTACATCTTCCGGCTCTGAATTCAGTACAGTATCAAGTGTTTTGCTCTGCATTATTGCTATATCTCTTCGAAGTATTTCCTCGCTGCTGACAGCTTCACTCTCCATATCGATCCTGCGCTGTATACGTAAAAGCTCACAGTAAACTGTCCACGCCTCACGTATGGCATTTATGAACTCCGCCGTAGGCTGTACCTTTCTCCATTCTCCTTTTTCTTCTCTATCTGGAATAACAGATCTGCAATATGGACATATTCTGTCTTCTCTGCTGACCGGTCCAGCACATGTGGGGCATTCAAAACAATCAGAATCTATCAGATCGCTCTCGATTTTTTTTAGCATAAATAACTGGCTGTCCAGCCTTCCGAGAAGAGTGTTCCAATCTGAATTGGAACGGTATTTGTTCAGGACCTCTATTGTCATTTCTCCAAACCTCAAAGGACATATTTCTTTTTTTACTATAATATACTTTTTCTCACTGCTAACACAATGTGGCCTGTATCTTAAAGGATACAGGCCACAATTATCATTTGATTTATTGGTTAGTGGTTAGTTTTCTTTGTTCTCGCCGATAGAGAGAAGTGCATTAAGAAGGATTCCGAAGATTGAAGCGCCTGCAACACAGGGGATATTCATTCCGAAGAACGGGATGTTTCCGCCAAACGCATACTGTCCTCCAAGTCCTACGACCATGATCGAAGCGATAACCGCAATATTCTTGCTGGAGAACATATCCACTTTCTTGTCAATCATGATTGCAATACCCTGAGCAGCGATAGCTCCGAAGAGATAAACTTCAAGACCGCCTATAACCGCTAGAGGGATACCATAGATAGTCTTGATAAGAGGGGTGAAGCAGGATACTACCATTGCGATCACAGATGCAACCATAAGAACAGGTACAGAGAAGACCTTTGTAATTGCCATTGTGGAGATATTCTCACCGTAGTTCGTTCCTGCAGGGCCACCTACAAAACCGGAAATCATATCGCAAAGACCGTCGCCGATAAGGTTTCTGTCAAGCATGTCGATGAGGCTGTACCCTAATTTTTTCCCTTTTTTCTTGGCTACATCTTCTACATAGATATCGAGCTGATACATATGAGCTGTAGATTCAGGAATCGTAGCGATAGCGATCGGCATGATAGCTACCAATGAGGTGAGAGAGAATTTGGGAAGGCTGAATGCCGGAATTGCGAAAGGTCCGATACTCCAGAGCGAATTAAGTGACTCGTCGGAGATAGCTCTGAAAAGATTATAGTCAGCACCGCCAATCAGATAAATAAGTGCTGCACAAAGGGATCCAGTAGCTGCCCCAAGAAGAAGCGGGATCTGCCCGAGGAATCCAGTCAGATATTTTGAATAAAAGATAGTTGAGAGAAGAGTTACGAGTGATACAACTACCCATGCATTAGCGAAACCGCCCTGATCTTTTGGAATTGCATCGCTAAGAGCATTACCAGCAAGAGTGAGTCCGATGATCATAGAAATAGGTCCGGTAATGGAGGGAGGGAGTATTTTTTCAATTGTCTCTTTTCCGAACTTACGTACTAACAGACCTGCTGCGATAGAAACAAAACCAGACATAATAATACCGAACTGTGCTTTTGAGATCAGCTCTGTGGGCAGTATGCCTGTGCTGTCCCATGCTGCAAGCTGTTCGGCAGTACCTTCTGCCATAGCCATTGAAGCACCTGCAGAAAGATAAGCAAAGCTTGAGCCGTAGTAAAGAGGTATCTTCTTTCCAGTGATGAAGATAAAGCAAAGTGTCGCAAGGCCAGACGCAAAAATGGTTGTTGAAACCTGGAATCCGGTGATAAGCGCGACTGTAATAGTAGCAGGGAACATTACGATGACCTGCTGCAGAGCGTAGAGAAGCAGTTTTCCAGTAGTTGGGCGCTCCTCTGGCAAATAGCCGTAATTGTCTTTAACCATGAGAATCTCCTTTTTTAAATCTCGTTAATAATTACTTTGGTGATTCCATCGGTTTCCGTGAGATTGACAGCCACAACTTCCTTCATGGAAGTCGGGATGTTCTTTCCAACGAAATTGGCCTTGATAGGCAATTCTGCGTGACCTCTGTCGATCAATTCACACAGCTGAACACGAGCCGGTCTTCCCAATACCATCAATGCATCCAGTGCGGCACGTGCAGTCCGACCAGTAAAAATAACGTCATCAACCAAAACAACTGTCTTTCCTTCAATGGAAAACGGCACGTTTGTTCGGCTGATGACGGGATCATCATTGATTTGGGAAAGGTCGTCACGATACAGTGTGATGTCAAGTTCTCCGACAGGAACAGTCACTCCTTCGAATGTTTCGATCAAGTTTGCCAACCGTTGCGCGAGTGGGATCCCTCTTGTCTTTATGCCAATAAGGCAAAGGTCGGATACTCCTTGGTTCTTCTCAACTATCTGATGAGCAAGACGGACAAGTGTTCTTTCAACATCTTGCTGGTTCATGATTTGAGCTTTGAACTCCATGAGTCTCCTCCTTTCCTTCGGCACTAAAAAAGGTCTTGTCGCTCGACAAGACCGCAGTTACCCTAAGGCTCCACTCATATACGAACTTGTCGGCATCTCTGTACCGATTTAAAGTCATCATTAAGATTTAATCATAGCCTTATTGTGTTTTCAAGGGTTTTGTACACACTTTGTTTACTTTTTTCCCATTTGCACAAAAAATAGAGCAAAAAAGCTCTTTCTTTCTCCAATCTTTGATTAATTCCCGAAATGAGTTGTAATATCATATCTTTCGAGATCAAACATCCCCGTTAGGAAATTACTGAGGATTTGCTCTGCGTTCTCTTCCGCTCTATTCAGGATACCATTGTCAAGTGCTCTGCTCTCCTCAATGCGGATCATATCACTTTGTGAAAGTGCAAAATCCTCTACCTCAAACGGATTAAACAGACCTTTTTTCTCACCATATAGGGTAAAGCTATCCTGATCTATCTCTGTTGAAATGATCTCTGCTTTTGGAAAATAGATCTGGATAGTTTTTTTGTCATCGTCTTTTTCTACTGTGATTTTAGTAAAATCCACTCCTGCAAGAATCGTACCGTCATAGCTGTAAACATAGCTAGATTTTGTCCCAGGGATCTTAAGACCAAAAAGGTCTATCTGTGATTCAAACGTTTCAACATGAGTAAAACTATACTCTGCAGTACATAATTTCCCTATATCGCGGATTCCTGATTGTATCGTTTCACCAGATAGTGTTATGTCTTTAAGAAACACCTTTTTTTCTGTTGTCTCAGCTGGCTCGGGTTTTTGAATGGCTTCCTGCTCTGCCTGTTTTTCAAGCACGGCATTTTTATATGTGTTATAAGAACGGATACCAAATACTAATGCAGCAGATATCAACAGCAGCGTAATAATAAGCAACGCTCTTTTCCTATACATCAATCGGATCCTCCTCTTCATCCCCGCCTAGATGCCACCACTCACCGTTAGGCATTACCCAGATGTCCCCGTCGAACCTGTGCAATTCTTTTCCATCAAGGTCCCTGACAATAATTTCTGAACGATAATCCGGATCTTCCTGCCATGACGCAAACACCATTTTTTGGTCTTTCCTAAGGAAAAACGAGTCATGAGGTTCCATCGGTATGCTCTTTCTTTCAGGCCAGATAATATCCAATACATCCTCATGCCCTTGTCTTGTTAAAATGAGCGGTTCCGCATGTATCTTCAGATTATAGCAATCCTTAATTTCGCTTAAACGCATTTCAAGGACAATTTCTGTGTCTTTTGTTTTAACATCGAATTGATGGATTCTTATAAATCCTTTTGGGAAATCAACGCTTAGAATACATATTGCGCCTTGAGAATATATGGGGTCTTCTATAACTACGCCATCCTCTTTTGGAAGAGGTTCGTACACTTTTCCATCGGGATAGCTGATAAGGAGAAGCGTTGTCCCTTTAGGAATTATTCCATCGGAAAACAACTCCTCGGCTTCATAAAGATCACCCGAAGGAAAATCTCTGGAAAAAAACCAGTTGCCATCGCCATACAGTATCTTTTCTAAATATGGGATCCCTCTTGATCTTATCTCTTTCACTGTTTTTCTCCTTGCTCAACTTCTCTTCTGCTATAATACAAGAAGAAATCTCAAAATAGAATTAAGGAGCTTTTAAGAATTTTGGAAGAATGCGCTTTTATTCCTATACCAAAGCGCTGTTCATTATGGATAATATCACGCAATTTTTGCAATAGTAGAAGATAATCAAACAAAACTAGTGAGGCGTATTTAATGGAAAAGCTTAAAAACAAAAACATTGCAATTACGGGCGCTTCCAGCGGTATCGGGCGTGCAACTGCTTTGCGTGTCGCAAAAGAAGGAGCCAATGTAGCTCTGATTGCCCGAAACAGGCAGCGTTTGGAGGAAACTGCAACAGAAATACGCAATATGGGCCGAAAAGCTGTTGTTATTGAAGCCGATATTACAGATGCTGATAAAGTGAAAGAAGCGGTCGATATCGCTATTAAAGAGTTGGGCAGCCTAGATGTTTTCCACTGTAATGCAGGTATATATCTGAGATGCCCTGTAAAAGATCTTAGGATGGATCAGATAAGAAAACTTATGGAAGTTGACTTCTTCGGATGCCTAAACTGTGTTTATGCAGTACTGCCTTATTTTCTTGAACGTAAGAGCGGCACTATCGTCACAACATGTTCGATGGATGGTAAGAAAGGAGTACCTCCGGATGCGGCTTATGTTGCTGCCAAGTTCGCCATGAATGGTTTCTTCCAAGTTCTGCGCCAGGAACTCAGAGGCACCGGAGTCCATGCAGCTATCATATACCCGAGCAGAATGGATACACCCCAGATCCGTCATGTTGATTGCCCTGCAATCACTCCTAAAGGGAATCCTGACCTTGTAGCAAAAGCAGTTGTCAAAGCGATAGTAAAAAAGAAAAAGGAACTGATGGTTCCTTCATTCCCCTGTCACTTGCTTACTTGGGCAGATGCAATAAGTCCTTCACTTAGTGACTGGCTTGTTCGTGTCAATCATCTGGATGGGACAGACAACGATATAGAGCCTATAAACGAAGCAAAATAAGGAGGTTGAGCAGTGAAAAGCAAATACAGTAATATCTTTTATATTGGGTTAGCACTTACTGTCATAGGCGCTATCTTATTCTTTTCAAGAGTTAGGATAGGAAGTTATCTTTTCCCTCGATTCGGTTCTTTTGATACTGCCCCTTTGTTTTTAGTTGGATGGGCTGTATGTATTGCACTGCTGGTATTTCGCCCATCTAAAGTAACTAGATACCTGATGATAGCTGTTACTCTTTGTCTTGTCATAACGGTTATTCTAAGCGCTCATATTTACTTTGTGCAGACACCTATTCTCTATTTCTTCCTTATCTTAATTATGTTGTTCGGGGGAGCAGGGCTAATGCTTAGAGAAGCGACTAAAAAATAGATTAACACACGAAAAGGCGCTGCCTAAAGGCAGCGCTTTCTTTTTTTTTCTTGTGTTATTTAATCGATGCTATATATTTAATTGCTTCTGTCGCAGCTACTGCTCCGTCAGCTGTTGCTGTCACAAGCTGTCTTAACTGCTTCACACGATTGTCACCTGCTACAAACAACCCAGGAACTTTTGTCCGACAGTTTTCTGATGCTATTGCATATCCAGCCTCATCAAGATCGATCATAGATGCAAAGTTTTGGTTTTCAGGGATCTTTCCGACAGCGACAAATAATCCGCTGATCTCAATTTCTCTGACATTTCCTTCTTTATCTGTTACCTCTATTCCTGTGAGCCGTTTCTCGGCAATCAATTTCGTCACTCTGCTGTTCAAAACGAATTCCACGTTGTCCCTTTCCCTGAGCAGTTCTTCCATCTCCTCTTCACCAGGGAAAGAATCTTTTCTGTATATCAAATATACTTTGGCTACCAGATCGGCAAGATACAATGTGTCTTCGAGAGCATTATCTCCTCCACCGACTACAGCTACAGTTCTGTTACGGAAAAAATTCCCGTCACAGGTTGCACAATAAGAAATTCCGCGTCCGACCAATGAATCTTCACCATCTATACCGAGCTTTCTATTCTCAAATCCCGTAGCGAGGATCACAGTCTTTCCACTGTAGCTTCCATAAGGTGTAACTACTTCTTTAGAAGTGCCGTGATCTACTACCTCAACAGCACGCTCATAACGAATCTCTGCTCCCAGTCCTATTACCTGTTCATATAATTTCGATGCAAACTCAGCACCAGATATATGAGCTTCTGCCGGATAATTCTCGATATTGTGCGCCTTGACAATCTGCCCGCCACAAGCCAATGCTTCCAGCACCAAAACTTCCTTTTTTGCTCTGCGAGCATATATAGCGGCAGTAAGGCCAGCCGGGCCTCCGCCCACAACTATAATGTCATACATTTGTTAACCTCTAAGCATTGCCTCAAGTACAGGTCTTGGCTGAACTCCTACTTTACGATCTACTTCTTTCCCATCTTTCATTAAAACCAGACAAGGAATGGAAAACACTTCAAAATCTCCCGCAATTTCCATCTCATTATCTACATTGATAGAAACGATTTTGTAATCCTCGGAGGCTTCAGCTAAAGCATGAAGTGTTGGTTTGAGCATCTGGCACGGTCCGCACCAATCTGCATTAAAGTCAATAAGTACAGGTTTCTCTGATTTCAAAACTTCCTGTTCAAAAGTATCTTTTGTTACTTCCAAAAGTGCCATTTCATAATCCTCCTATTATTTTCTGTTTTGATTATAGCAATGCAATAATGTCTTTTTCAATGTCGGAAGGGTCAGTAGTAGGAGCATATCTCTTAACTGCATTTCCTTCTCTGTCAACAAGGAACTTTGTGAAGTTCCACATAATATCGCCTTCCTTTGTTGCTGTAGTGCTAAGTTTAGAGATCATTGCCATTGCAGTCTTGTTCTTCAAGCCCTTGACTTCTTCATCTCTTATCTGCTGTTTAAGCCACGTATAAACCGGACTTTCATTCTCACCATTTACATCAATCTTCTTGAACTGATCAAACTTTGTATTGTATTTAAGTGTGCAGAATTCATGGATCTCTTCATCTGTTCCCGGAGCCTGATTCAAAAACTGATTGCATGGGAAATCAAGCACTTCCAATCCCTTGTCATGATACTGCTCATATAATTTTTCAAGCCCTTCGTACTGAGGTGTAAATCCACATCCTGTAGCTGTATTAACGATTAAAAGAACCTTGCCTTTCAGCTGATCAAGTGAGAACTCTTCACCATTTCTTTTATTTACCTTCAGATCATATAATGCCATTTGAATATCTCCTTTTGGTTTATCTAAATTTAATTGTACTCAATTTAATTTAAAAGTCAAGCTCTTTTTTGCCAGTCAGTTTATATTTACAGTAATTATTTTATGAAGTTCTCTTCCATTTTCTTTTTTTGGTGTATAATGATATCTGGTAAAGATTGGGGCTTTAATAATATCCCCTACCACATATAATTTGTTTTTTATTTCAAGCGAAGGAGAATAGATTATGGCAAAAATCGACTTGACCAAGTATGGTATCACTGGAACTACTGAGATCGTTTACAATCCCTCCTATGAACTTCTGTTCGAAGAGGAAATGAAGCCAGAACTGGAAGGTTATGATAAAGGACAGCTGACAGAACTGGACGCTGTCAACGTTATGACCGGAATCTACACCGGCAGATCTCCAAAAGATAAATTCATCGTCATGGATGAAAACTCCAAAGACACAGTTTGGTGGACGAGCGAAGGCTATCCCAATGACAACCACCCTGCTTCTGAGGAGACTTGGAAAGCAGTAAAGGATCTTGCTGTAAAGGAGCTTTCTAACAAAAGGCTTTATGTTGTAGATGCATATTGCGGAGCTAATAAAGATACCTGCATGGCAGTTCGTTTCATTATGGAAGTTGCATGGCAGGCACACTTTGTGCGCAACATGTTTATCAAACCAACAGAGGAAGAACTTGAGACATTTGAGCCGAACTTCATCGTTTACACAGCTTCCAAAGCAAAAGTAGATAATTACAAAGAGCTGGGTCTTAATTCTGAGACAGCAGTCGTTTTCAACATCACAAGCCGTGAACAGGTTATCCTGAACACATGGTATGGCGGCGAGATGAAAAAAGGCATGTTCTCTATGATGAACTATTATCTGCCTCTTCAAGGTATTGCATCAATGCACTGCTCCGCAAACACAGATATGAACGGTGAAAACACCGCTATTTTCTTCGGATTGTCCGGAACAGGCAAGACCACTCTTTCAACCGATCCTAAGCGCCTTCTTATCGGAGACGACGAACACGGCTGGGATGATAAAGGAGTCTTTAACTTCGAAGGTGGTTGTTATGCAAAAGTTATAAACCTTGACAAGGATTCTGAGCCGGATATCTATAACGCTATCCGCCGCAATGCTCTTCTTGAGAACGTTACTGTTGATGAAAACGGAAAGATCGACTTTGCTGACAAGAGCGTTACAGAAAATACACGTGTCTCCTATCCTATCGATCATATCGAAAAGATCGTTCGCCCTGTTTCTTCAGCACCAGAAGCAAAGAATGTAATCTTCCTTTCTGCAGACGCATTCGGAGTGCTTCCCCCTGTATCTATCCTTACTCCTGAACAGACAAAATACTACTTCCTGTCTGGATTTACAGCAAAACTTGCAGGTACTGAACGCGGAATCACAGAGCCTACACCTACATTCTCAGCTTGCTTTGGCCAGGCATTCCTTGAATTGCATCCGACAAAATACGCAGAAGAATTAGTAAAACGCATGGAGAAGAGCGGAGCTAAGGCATATCTGGTAAATACTGGATGGAATGGAACAGGAAAGCGTATCTCTATAAAGGATACTCGTGGTATCATAGATGCTATCCTGGATGGAAGCGTTCTTGATGCTCCTACAAAGATGCTCCCGGTATTCAATTTTGAAATTCCTACAGAGCTCCCTGGTGTCGACACCGGAATTCTGGATCCGCGTGATACATATGCTGATCCTGCAGTATGGGATGAAAAAGCAGAAGACCTCGCAAAGAGATTCATCAAGAACTTTGTCAAATATGAATCCAACGAAGCCGGAAAGGCATTAGTTGCTGCTGGTCCTCAGCTCTAAAAATTGTCATTATTAAAAGCCCGGTAAATCCGGGCTTTTTTTATACAAAAATGGCTGTGCATAATGCACAGCCATAATGTCTATATCTGGAATTACTCCTCTGCAGGAACTTCTACTTCTTCTACAGGAGCTTCTGCTACTTCTACGGGAGCTTCCGCTTCTTCTACAGGAGCATCTGCTTCTTCTACAGGAACTTCCGCCTCTTTGGCTTCTTCCGCAGCTGCTTCCTTTGCAGCACGTTTAGCAGCTCTTGCAGCTTCCTTCTCGCCTTCTGCAAGCATTGAGAGAGAAATGCGTTTTTTCTCTTCATCTACGCCGATCAAGCGGACCTTGACTACATCACCGACCTTGACAATCTTACCAGGATCATCAACATGTTCTGTAGAAAGTTCTGAAAGATGGATCAAGCCATCCAGTTCAGGAAGTATACGAGCAAATGCACCAAATTTTGTCACAGAGACGATGGGTGCTTCAAATTCAGAGCCAATCTCATATGTTTTGATCAGATTCCAAGGATTATCTTCTTCACGGCGATATCCGAGTGAGATACGTCCTTTTTCTTTGTCAAAATCTTTTACAAAAACTGTAATCTCGTCACCAACTTTGAGCACTTCAGCAGGATTATGAATTCTCTTCCAGCTTAGTTCGGAAACATGTACCATTCCATCAACACCGCCGAGGTCTACGAAAGCACCATAGTTCTCAAGCGACTTAACAGTTCCAGTATACTCCTTGCCGACTTCAACAGATTCAAAGAACTCTTCTCTCTTCTTTGCCTGATCACCCTCAAGAACTGCACGGATAGACCCAATAACACTCTTGCGCTCTTTTTCCACTTTTGTGATCAGGATTTTCTGTGTGGTATGAAGCAATTCATCAAAAGATTCACCGCGGCGAAGCGTAGCCTGACCACCAGGAATAAATACGCGAACGCCTTTAACGCTAGCCACCAATCCTTTGCTTACATTATCTTTTTTGGAAATACCAGTGACATATGCGTCTACCGGCTCACCATTTTCATAGGCAGCCATAAGCTCTGCCATGTTGGTCTCGTTAGCAACTCTCTTGCGAGAAAGAGTTACGATACCCTTTTCGTCTTCAACTTTGGATACCTGAAATGTATAGGTCTCTCCCAATTTGATAGCTTCTTCGGGGTTCATCGCTGCATCATCCAAAACTTCGTCCATCGGAACGATACCTGTTTGTTTTCTGCCGATGTCAACAACAATTTCATTCGGTCTGACTTCGATGACAGTTCCTTCGACGCGCTGCCCGCGATGTACAGGCCTCAATGATTCCTCCATCATGGTTTCAAAGTCTAATACTTGGTTGTCCATTTCGCTCATCCTAGTGAGCACCTCCTTGATTACAAGATACGGTGTAGATGCACCTGCGGTAACACCGATCTTTTTATATCCGGCAAGCATTCCTGGTTTCAGCTCACCGGCATTCTCAATGCGAAATGTTGGAACGTACTTCTCACACACTTCCTTGAGTTTTTGGGTGTTCGAACTGTTGTGCCCCCCGATTACGACGCAACAATCGCATTCTTTGGCAATTTTTTCCGCCTCAGTTTGCCTCATATTTGTCGCACTACAAATTGTATCAAATGATGTCAAATTTGTATAGTATTTTTTTGCACAATCCTTTATTTCCCTGTATCGCTCCACGCTGAACGTTGTCTGAGCTACAAGAGTAACAGGCCTATCACTTGGTATATTCAGTTCCGCTATCTCCTTTGCTGAACCGATAACACTATATGAGCCACCACAATGACCAATAATTCCCAAGACCTCATGGTGATCATGACTGCCAGCTACTATCACGTGCCTTCCTGCTTTGCTGGCTTCTGTCACTATCTTATGTATCTTTGACACAAACGGACATGTAGCATCCTCTATAGGAATACAAAGCTCCTCACACTGATCCATAACAGCTTGCGGTACACCATGTGAGCGGATCACAAGGACTGTATCAGGAGGAGTATCTTCCGGAGAATCAACTATTATGCATCCTCTTTCTGCAAGAGAATTAACTACACCATCGTTATGAATAATAGGGCCAAGCGTAGCGACCTTTTTTCCATCAGCCAGGAGATCTTCACACAGTTTTACAGCCCTATCAACTCCAAAGCAAAAACCTGCTGTTTCAGCCAGTTTGATTTCCAATTTCAATTACCCCAGTTTTCTCTTTACGATATCTTTGACCCAAGCCACAGATTCTTCTAATTCCAGGCCGGAAGTATCGACCTCAATGCCGTCCTCTGCAAGTTTAAGAGGTGCTACCTCTCTGTGAGAATCATCCCAATCTCTGCGTTTGAGGTCCTCAAGAACATCCTCAAAAACAGCCTTGACTCCTTTAGCCACCAGCTCATCATATCTGCGTTTGGCACGGACCTCAGGTTTGGCAGTAAGGAAGATCTTGCATTCTGCATCCGGAAGAATGACTGTTCCAATATCTCTTCCATCCATAACTACGCTGTATTTGCGCGCAAGACCTCTCTGTGTCTCGAGCAAAAAAGTGCGCACTTCCGGAACAGCAGACACCGCTGAGGCAGCCATAGAGACAGGCTCTGTCCTTATGAGTCCATTTACATCCTCTCCGTTTAAAAAGACGTGCTGTTCATCACCAACATATTGTATGTCGACCTGAATCTCAGGAAGAAGGTTTATTACTCCTTCTGTATCGTGAATATCTACACCCTTGCGAAGCGTGTACAGGCCGATCGCACGATAAAGTGCTCCTGTATCCACATATATAAATCCCATATCCTTCGCCAATCTCTTGGCAATAGTGCTCTTTCCTGCTCCGGCAGGTCCATCAATAGCTACTGCTCTCACTGTCTATTCTCCTTGCAATACAGAAATTCCGGCAGCATGTCCGGTTGAAAACGCTATAGTCATATTATAACCACCCGTAAGTCCATCTACATCCATAATTTCTCCTGCAAAATATAATCCTTTGATGAGTTTGGATTCCATGGTCTTCGGGTTAATCTCTCTTGTATCTACTCCTCCTGCGGTGACTATTGCTTCATTGTACCCAGCATCACCGCAAATAGTAACTGGCAAATGCTTGAACAGCAGGACAAGCTTCTTTCTCTCTGCAGCTGAAATCTGATTGACTTTTTTATCTGACGGTATCCCAGACAGTTTAATCATTACAGGTACAAGAGAAGAAGGGAGCAGCTTCCCCAGGCTGTTCTTAAACTCTTTATTTGACTGCTCTGAGAAATCTCTGATCACCCTGCGATCCAATGTGTCTTCATCAAGTGCAGGTTTAAGATCTATCCATGTTTCCAGACCGTCGAAACTTTCACCTGCAAGATATGAAGACAATGACAAAGCTATAGGGCCGGAAATACCATCTTTAGTAAATAGCATCTCTCCCTGTTCAGAGTATATCGTCTTTTTACCTCTTGCACAGTCTAGTCTAACGTTTCTGAGCGAAAGGCCTTCCACTTCAGTAATCCAACTTTCCTCACAACGTAATGCTACAAGAGCAGGCGAACATTTATTAATAGTGTGGCCTACATGTTCTGCGATTCTGTACCCGTCACCATCGCTTCCTGTCTTAGGATATGACAATCCTCCTGTTGCAAGCACAACCGTTTTTCCACGTATCTCTCCTGAAGTAACAGATACCCCACGTACTTCTCCATTTTCAACAAGAAGAGCTTTTACAGATACATGCTCCAATGAGACGCCGGCTTTTGCTGCAAGATCCATCAGCGCTTCAGCTATATCAGATGCTTTGTCACTGACAGGAAACACTCGCCTGCCTCTCTCTGTTTTTAAAGGCACACCAGCTTGTTCAAAGAAGGACATTATATCTTCCGGTCCAAATCCTGCTATAGCACTGCGCAGGAACTTGTCTCCGCGAAGGATGTTTTCAAAAAACTGAGCAGAGGTACAATTATTTGTTAAATTACAGCGCCCTTTTCCAGATATTTTAAGCTTGGTAAGTGTAAATCTGGTCTTCTCAAAAAGAATAACAGACAATCCGCGACGAGCAGCAAAGATCGCTGCCATATATCCTGCAGGACCTCCGCCAACAACAATCACATCCCATTCTTTCATCGTAACCTTATTTTCCATCCGGGAAACTGGTGAATTCACGAACAGCCTCAACTTCAGGCAGTCCGAACTGTTCCTTTCCTAAAGATATAGATCTGACCAGAAATGCGATATTCCTGCCCAAGACCCTCATAGTCTGAAGTCCTTCTTTGTCTTTCAAGACGTCTTCCGCAGTGAAACCATGAACATTGTTCCAATAATTAGAAGATGCTACCGGCATCTGAGAAATCGTGAAATACTTGTTAAGCACATCAAATGATGCAGTGTTGCCTCCGCGACGGCAGGTAACAACCGATGCTCCTACCTTCATCCTTAGGTCAATCTTCCCTTTAGAATAAAACAGTCTGTCCATAAATGAAATAAGGTTTCCGTTCGGTGATCCGTAATAAACAGGAGAACCGACGACCAACGCATCTGCTTCTGCAAGTTTTGGTCTTACTTTGTTTACCAAATCATCTAATACGCATCCGTCATGAGAACCGCAGTACTCACAAGCCATACATCCTCTGATAGCCTCCCTGCCTATTTGGACGATCTCTGTTTCAATACCTTCTTTTTCAAGAGTATCAGCAACCTCTTTTAAGGCTGTAAATGTACATCCATTAGAATGTGGACTCCCGTTGATCAATAACGCTTTTGCCATATTTCCCTCCTACATAAGCGGCGCAAAAATGCGGACAATACTGAATATCAATGTATGAAGCAGATTGTGTCTGCTCTCTTCTAATGAGACATAATGTGACACTTTCAATGTGTCAATGACATCCTGCTTAATTGTGAGGACTTTAGATGAATCAGAAATATATACACCGTTTTCAAAATGCAGATACAAACTTCTGTAATCCAGATTCAATGTTCCCACAGTAGCGATTCTGTCATCACAAACGAACACTTTAGAGTGAATGAAGCCAGGAGTATACTCGTATATCTTGACGCCGCCAAGAATGAGCTGATTGTAAAATGATCTTGTAATGTTATATATCAGTTTTTTATCAGGGATTCCAGGAGTGATTATCCTAACATCGACTCCCCGATTAGCAGCCATGATAAGTGCATTTATCATATCCGTATCGATAATAAGGTAAGGCGTGAAGATATAACAGTAATCTTTTGCCTGATTGAGAATGTTTTCATAGATGTTCTGCCCCACATTAACGTCATCTAGCGGCGTCTCTCCGTAAGGCGCGATCCATCCATCACCAGGATCAATACTGGCAATTTCTTCATCTGAACGGAACAATGAGAAATCATCATCTTCTTTCCTTAATGCATTCCACATTGTAAGGAACATAAGTGTAAATGACCAAACCGCATCACCCTTAACACGAACAACATTGTCTTTCCAATATCCGAAGCGTTCTTTCAAATTAATGTACTCATCAGCAAGGTTGATCCCGCCAGTGAAAGCCACCCTCCCATCAACTACAAGTATCTTCCTGTGATCTCTGTGATTCTGGATACCATTCAAAAACGGATTGACTCTGTTAAAACTTATTGTCTTTATCCCATTTTTTTCAAGATTATCAGCATATCTGTAAGGCAATGTGTTGATTGAACCGAAATCATCATATATTACTCGAACATCCACTCCCTGAGCCGCTTTCTCCCTGAGAATATTCAGGATACCGTTCCACATCCTGCCTTCCTCAATGATGAAATATTCAATAAAGATAAATTCCTCTGCGGCACGAAGTTCATGAAGTATTAACGGATATGCTTCTTCTCCAGAGGGATAGTAATCAAATCCTTCATTGCTATAGATGGGAAATCCAGCTGTTTTAGATATATAGTTGATCTGCCCCGAATAGGGTCCGGCACTATCACATGCCTTTTGAAGGACCCCTTCGTCCTGATCAAACAAAAACTGACACTTCTGTGTTTCTGACATTATATTTCTGAATGTCCTGCTAGGAAACTTCCCTATAGTGCTCAGCATTGCATATACAATCGTTCCTGGGATCGGAGCAAGAAATATCAGGACTATCCACATCAAATCTGAAGACAGATGTCTGCTGCGATTGATTATCCAAAGTATTATGAATACGCTCGCCACCTGAAGCACGCCGGTAATCCAGCCTATATACGGACTTAACCATTGCAAAAGTGAAATGAAATAAACGATCTCCAGTATTACGAGCATCAAAGTTATTCCAAGTCTGCTGAATAGAAGTTTAAAAATTTTCATTCATGTCTCCAAAACATTTTAACTACAACGATTATAGCATATCAGAGAAAAGCAAAAAGAGGCGGTGATTTCACCGCCTCCTTAATATCACTCTTTTACTTCAGATATGTTTCTATGATATACCTTGGTCTGCCTTTCACCTCAGCATATATCTTTCCGATATACTCACCAACAACGCCAAGCGCCAGCAGCTGTATTCCGCCAAGCAGCCACAAAGAGTATGAGAAGACCTCTATTGAGGACGGAGCAGTTCCCCATATGGCTCTTCCTGCACAAACCAATAGGAGAACAGCTGCTATTACCATCAATAACATACCTACAGTGACGATCAGACTTAAAGGCTTTGTGGAAAAGCTGGTAATACCATTCCAAGCTAAAGCGAGCATTTTTTTCAAAGGATATTTGCTCTCTCCCGCGAAGCGCTCATTCCGCTCATAAGTGACTACTGCTGTTTTATAACCTAAAGTAGGAATCATCCCGCGCAGGAACAGATTTACTTCTTTATACTCTGACAGAGCTTCTACCGCTCTGCGTGAGAGGAGCCTGTAATCCGCATGGTTGAACACGACTTGGGCACCCATTATCTCCATGACTTTATAAAATCCTTCGGCCGTGAATCTCTTAAAAAACGTGTCTGTCTTTCTTGCGCTTCTGACACCGTACACAACATCAGCTCCAGAGATCCATTCATCCACCATCTTATCTATAGCATCGGGATCGTCCTGTAAATCCGCATCAAGCGAGATCAGTGCATCACAATCATCCTTGACAGTCATCATGCCGCCAAGAAGTGCATTTTGGTGTCCACGATTTCTGGAAAGCTTTACTCCGGTAAATACCGGTTCTGCTTCATGCAGATCCTCAATCATTTCCCAAGTCTTATCTTTGCTTCCATCATCCACAAAGCAGATACGGCTGTCAGGGGAAACTTTGCCTGCAACGACCAAGCTTTTCATTTTCTCATACAGTCGCTTGGAAGTTTCAGGAAGCACCTCTTCCTCATTATAGCAAGGGACTACAAAATAAATCGTATTGCCCATGTCAGTTATCCTTCCCGTCAAAGTAGATCAAGTAGTGACGCAAAAGCCACAAGATCGCAATGCCCATAAGCACATCGCATGTCAAAACCAAAATACGCACTTCCCTGGGAAATACTTCACTCCTCAGGAACATTAGAAACAAAAATGTACAGACTGCCAAACCTGCCAGGGCAAGTAACACCGCTCCTGACTTGTTTAAAACGTCTTTTGCTTTGCCGCTTTTTCTCTTATTTGCCATGCTCACAGTTGCTCAGCCTCAAGAGCCATGATCTTGTCTACACGGATCTTGTGCCTTCCGCCTTCAAATGTTCCGCTGAGATAAGCATCTACCAGTTCATGAGCCAGCCCTGCCCCGACTACTCGACCGCCAAAGCACAGGACATTTGCATCATTATGAAGTGTGACATAGCGGGCAGTGAATGTGTCGCTGCAGCAGGCGGCACGAATGCCTCTGCACTTATTTGCAGCCATACTGATACCTACGCCCGTACCGCATATGAGAATGCCTCGCTCGCATTCTCCCGATTGAATTTTTGCGCATGCTGCCTTAGCAATATCAGGATAGTCGCATGATGCCGTTGAAAATGTTCCGACGTCTTCGACATCATATCCCTTCTCGATCAAGTACTGCTTAACATCTTCTTTTAATTCGTAACCGCCGTGATCTGAACCTATAACCAGTTTCATTTTGCTTTCTCCTCAAGTTTTTTTCTTTCTCTCTCTGCCTGTGACAGCTGGAGATATACCGGGGCAAGCTTGTCCGGAGTTATATATTCGCCTTTACGGAACGACTCATATGCGACTTTCCCAACATCAGCCGCATGCACATCTAATCCGATTGGGTCACATAAGACACTGTCCTCCACAGCTTCATGTGCTTCAATTGCAGCATCTCCAACAACTAGGGGTCGGGTGATACCCGCTGTTTTCAAAACATCATTGAGGTCTTTTATCGGCAATATCTGTCCATCAATGATCTGCACAGACTTTCCATTCTCCACATGATATGCTGCACAGTATACCCTTCTCTGCCTTGCGTCCATGACACAGAGTATATCCATTCCTAGTTCAGCTACCGGATATGCAAGTGCATCAAATGTGGAAACAGGAACACATGGTGTGTTGTTGGCAAATGCCATGCCTTTTATAAGGTTCAGACCTATCCTCAAACCAGTAAATGAACCTGGGCCGGCAGTTACAGCATAGCAGTCTACATCTGAGGGGGTATACCCCGTTTTTTGAAAAACCTCATCGCATCTCGCAAGCAAAGTCTCGCTATGCGTAAGTCCCTCTTTTGCAAAACATTCATAGACGGTCTCGCCGTCACACAAAAGAGCTGCGCTTCCAGCCACAGACGATGAATCAACACTGAAAATGATCAAAACTCAATATCCCTTGGGGAATCTATCCGTATATAGCGAATATCCCCTTCTCCTTTTTCTATAGTAACACGTATCGCCTCGTCATCGATGGCAAATGGGATGTTCTCACTCCACTCAATAAAAAGAATTGATCGTCCGTCAAGATAATCATAAAAACCTGTATTATACAGTTCCTCTTCTGACCCTATACGGTACATGTCAAAATGAGCGACCCTGCATTCAGGACAAAGATATTCATTCACTATTGAGAACGTAGGGCTTGATACATATGTATCCATACCAAATCCCTGTATCGCTCCACGCACAAAAGCAGTCTTCCCTGCCCCCAGATCCCCATACATAGCTACAATGTCTCCGGGTATAAGAGCAGACGAAAAACTGGCTCCAATTTCTTCTGTCTCTAGTTGTGAGAAAGTAGTAAAGATTCTTTCCATGTATTTATTGTACCACGTACAGTTTGTGAGTGAAATCCTGACCAACAGGCAGTGGATGAGTAAGGTTAAGATTGTAAAAATCTGTAGCCATTCTCTCTTCTTCAGCATAGATCTCAGCAAAAGGAGATTTTCCGGACAAGACCCGCAAACTCTCTCCAAATGGGATTTCTGCGTTTTCTTTCATTCTGGACAAAACCTCTTTTCCATTCTTGCCTATAGCAAGGATCCTGGCATAAGGAGGTTCCATGTCAGACGATGAACTCAAACCCAGTGCAGCACACAGGATCACTCTTTTGATCCTGCTCATGGTATATCTTTTAGTCTTAACGTCATTAAGCAGTTCTTCCATAGAAGCAGCTGTTCTTGAAGATCTGTAAAGCCGCATATCCAACCCGCCCGATATGTCTTCCAGACATGAAAACTCTCCCTGTGACATCTCACGAAGTTTCATAAGAACGGACCGTTCAAATATCTGTCTATCGATCAGATTCCCAAAAAGACAGGCTTCATCAGTTCCAACAGGAAGAAGATCCAATGCTGTTTTCCCTTGTTCAAGCAGCGAACGAACTGTGTGTGCTTCAAAACCGTCTTTCTCTCTCAAGATCACTTTAGGCTCCATTCGCGATTTGCTGCTATGTAGAGCTCTTAGATACTCTATTCCGAGTTGATTATTCCCGCCTGCTAAACAATCCGCTTTTTCTCCTAGCTCCTCTCTGCATACAGTTTCTCTTGCAGCGGGATATGACATACCTTTCTCCTGTAGCAACCGTATCTTCTCTTTACTCTCTTCTCCGTCCAGGAATGACGCGACCTCTGTCAAAGTCTCTAAAGAACCATTTTCACTTCCAAACAACAGCACATCTGCTGCTCCGGTACTGTTAAGCAGGTTAACAGAAGCTGTTGCAAATCTTTGCGCGGATGACAAAACAAAACGAACCGGAAGTTCGATCACAAGATCAAATCCGCTTCGCACCATCTGTTCAGCACGTATAAATTTGGATATTATTGCCGGTTCACCGCGCTGCACGAAATTCCCCGACATCACTCCTACAACAGCATCTGCCCCGAGTTCATGAGCATGATTTAGGATTCGCTGATGTCCGCGATGAAATGGATTGCATTCGCATACGATTCCGTATACTGTCATCCGAATATCCTCTTTCAATACCATTTATAAGTTGATATAATTATATGGTTGAACAAATCGCTTTGTAAAGCGGACATGAGGAGAGATAAACCATGAAAACATTGGTCATTAACGCAGGATCCAGCAGTCTAAAATATCAGTTGTTTGAGATGGATGACGAGAGTGTCATCGCAAAAGGCAACTGCGAACGCATCGGTATCGATGGACTCATCACCCATAAAGTAACAGGAGGCCCTACAGTCGTTAAGGAAGTTCTGTTCCCCACTCACAAAGAAGCTTTTCTTGAAGTAGTGTCTCAGCTGACCTCAGGCGAAGGCAAGGTCATCGATGACGTGAAAGAAATCGTTGCCATTGGCCACCGCGTTCTTCACGGAAGTGAGATCTATAAAGAGTCTACTCTGGTAAATGACGAAGTAATCGATACAATTTATGATTTGAGAGAACTTGGTCCTCTTCACAACCCTCCTCAGGCTGTAGCTCTCCGCGCATGTAAAGAAGTCTTCGGCGAAAATGTTCCGATGGTTGCTGTTTTTGACACTTCATTCCATCAGACAATGCCACCCAAGAGCTATATCTTCCCAATTCCATATGAGTATTATGAAAAATACTCCATCCGCCGTTATGGTTTCCACGGTACTTCACATCGTTTTGTCAGCAAACGCTTCTTCGAGCTTCAGGGCATAAATCCTGAAGGGACCAAGATAATAGTGTGCCATCTCGGAAACGGAAGTTCTCTTTGTGCAGTCAAAGACGGCAAGTGTTTCGACACTTCCATGGGCCTTACCCCTCTTGACGGCTTTATCATGGGAACACGATCCGGAGGAATCGATCCTTCAATCGTGACCTATATAGCAAATAAAGAGAATCTCACACCCGATCAGATGAGCGATCTCCTCAACAAGAAATCGGGTTTCCTGGGTGTAAGCGGAGTTTCCAGCGACTGCAGAGATATTCAGAGCGCTGCGGCTGCAGGAAATGAACGTGCAAAACTTACCATAGATATTCTTGTACATCAGATCAAACGCTTTATAGGCGGTTATGCTGCGGAGATGGGTGGACTTGATGCAGTTATCTTTACAGGCGGAATTGGTGAGAACGACAGCACCATTCGTGAACGCATCTGCAGTGAGATGGGATTCCTTGGACTTACAATTGATCCTGAACTGAACAAAAACGCCAGCCGTGAAGAAGCAGTATTTTCCGCTCCCGATAGCAAAGTTATCGCTATGGTCCTTCCTACCAACGAAGAGATCATGATAGCACGTGACACTTTGGAAGTCGCTGGTCTTAAATAATTGTTTAAACATCAAAAAAGCGGATCGATATCGATCCGCTTTTCCGTTTTTGTGCGAAATATGCTATTCGTCATTCCCAGCAATAATCTTGTCTTTTTCCTCTGTTTTCGCTATATATAAATTATAAAAAGTAATAAGAAGGTATTTACTGATGGTACTACAGGAATCTGGTGAAATGTATCTGGAAACTATTTTACTCCTTTCTGAAGACGGAAAGAGTGTACGTTCCATAGATATAGCAGAACATATGAATTATTCTAAACCTTCAGTCAGCAGAGCAATGAGTCTGCTTAAACAGGGTGGATACATCATAATAGATAAATCTGGTTACATTACACTGACCGATTCAGGAAAAGCGGTAGCTGAAACTATTTATGAGCGTCATGTTATCCTATCCGAATTTCTTAAAAAGATAGGGGTTAATCCCGTCACAGCCACAAATGATGCCTGTAAGATCGAGCATGCCATCAGCGCTGAAAGTTTTACTGCACTGAAAAGTTTTATTGAAAATTTGACATAACAGTTTGGAAACATCTAAATAAACTCAAAATAAAAGCCCGGGAGAATATGCTTCTGCATATTCTCCCGACTTATTATTTAAATACATTATTCTACATCGGGAATATCGATGTCACATATCTTCATCATTTTTCGAATCAGATCTGCCTGTTCCTCAAAAAAGTCATACACCTCATCTTGTGAAAGCACTCCTCTATTCAGATCATCCGGCAGCAATCCTGCTTCATCAGAATTAAAATCTTCCCACCAATCTTCACTTCCATAATATGCTTCAAGCTTTTGTATGGACTTCTCCAACGACCTATAGTTTTCCAATGCTGTCCTCAGTTCAGAAAGAACCGGTTTAGCCTCCTGAAGTATCCTCTCCATCTCATTGATTCGTTCTATCTGCTCCATCTTTTCCCCTTTCCGTTTTCCCAAAGCAATTATCTTGGATCACAGCAACAAAAGAATCTTCAATGCAATTCACAGCTAAAATGCTTTAGCTATTATTCCTACTCAATCAGAAAACAATTCTGTTGATAAATAGCGATCTCCGGTATCAGGCAGTAAAACAACAATATTCTTACCTTCATTTTCAGGGCGCTTAGCGATCTGAATAGCCGCCCACAGGGCAGCTCCTGATGATATTCCCGCTAAAAAGCCTTCCTTGCCAATAAGCTTTCCTGTAGCGAAAGCGTCCTCATCCGTTACAGCTATGACCTCATCATAAATCGAAGTGTCTAAAATCTGAGGAATAAATCCTGCTCCGATCCCCTGAATCTTGTGCTGTCCGCTCGTTCCCTCTGACAACAGCGGAGATCCTTTGGGCTCGACAGCTATTATTTTTATTTCACTATTCTTTTCTTTAAGATATCTTCCTGTACCAGTCAACGTACCTCCGGTTCCGACTGTAGCAACAAAGATATCAACATTTCCCTCAGTATCTTCCCATACTTCAGGTCCAGTTGTCTCATAATGCGCCTCAGGGTTAGCAGGATTATCAAACTGTCCTGGAATGAAACTTTTAGGATATAGCTGAGCAAGTTCTTCCGCCTTCTCAATAGCTCCCTGCATTCCTTTACTGCCATCAGACAATACAACTTCTGCCCCATATGCTTTAATAAGCTGTCTGCGTTCTACTGACATGGTATCCGGCATTGTCAGAATCATATGGTAGCCTCTTGCGGCAGCAACAGATGCCAGTCCAATACCCGTATTTCCGCTTGTAGGCTCAATTATTACTGTATCTGCATCTACCAATCCTCGGCGTTCAGCGTCATCAAGCATTGATTTAGCAACACGGTCTTTTGATGATCCAGCCGGGTTCAGATATTCCAATTTAGCTATGATCTTGGCTTTGATATCAAACATATTCTCGATCTTTTTCAGCTCCAGCAGAGGCGTTCTTCCGATGATCTGATCTAACGATGTAAATATTTTAGCCATGTATTTTTAGCCTTCCATATATTTTTAATTTTCATTGTTTTTGCTGGAATAATCGTACTATTCTACCGAAACATCGTCAACTGTACACCTACTTGTGAATCTGTACAGTAATTCTCTTTTTAATCGTCCTAGAATTGGAATGATTACTTATTTCACGCACATCAGGATTTTGGTAAACTATTCTTACAGACAAAAAAGGGAGGGCAAGAACTTGAAACTTCTTGAGGAGCGTATTCAGAAAGAAGGAAAAATCCTTCCAGGTAATATAGTTAAAGTTGACGGGTTTTTGAACCATCGTGTTGATGTTAAACTGATGCGCGAAATGGCTAAGGAATTCGGTCGGCTTTTTGATTTGGACGGATTGACTGCTGTTCTCACTATTGAAGCTTCCGGTATAGCACTTGCTGCTATTTGCGCCGAGGAATTCGGAGTTCCAATGGTGTTCGCCAAAAAAGCAAAGAGCGATAATATTGAAGGCGGATTATATAAAAGCGAAATCTATTCCTATACTTACAAAAAGCAAGTTACGCTGATCATGAGCCAGCAATGGCTGTCATCTTCTGACAAAGTATTGATAATAGATGATTTTCTTGCTAACGGTGAAGCTTTAAGGGGTCTTGTTGATATCGTTAATCAATCCGGAGCCGAACTGATCGGTATCGGTGTAGCTATAGAAAAAGGCTTTCAATCTGGGGGCCAAAAACTCAGAGACGCTGGATATAATCTTCACAGTCTAGCTATTATTGATGAAGCGAGTGAAAATGGTTTTGTTTTTAGAAAACAGGAGGAATAAAGATGAGCGGTAATGTCCGTCCAGAATCACTGGAAAGAATCGTTACAGAAGAGCAGGCTCTCGTATTTATTGATGATCAAGTGAAAGAATTGCAGCAGCAGATCGGAGGCGGCAAAGTTTTGCTTGCCTTATCCGGAGGTGTTGATTCATCTGTTGTTGCCGCTTTGTTGATCAAAGCAATAGGAAAACAGTTAACATGTGTCCATGTCAATCATGGTCTTCTCCGCAAAGGAGAGCCGGAGCAAGTCATTGAAGTGTTTCGCAACCAGATGGATGCAAACTTGATCTATGTTGACGCAGTTGACCGTTTTCTTGATAAACTGGCTAATGTGACTGATCCTGAACAGAAAAGGAAGATCATAGGAAAAGAATTTATTGATGTGTTTGCCGAAGAAGCAGAGAAACTTGACGGCATCAAATTCTTAGGGCAAGGTACTATCTATCCTGATATCCTTGAGTCAGATGGTGTAAAAGCACACCACAATGTTGGCGGTCTTCCCGAAAATCTGCAATTTGAACTTGTTGAACCGGTTAAGTTCTTATATAAAGATGAAGTACGCGTTGTCGGTAAGGCTTTGGGACTGCCTGACAATATGGTATATCGTCAGCCTTTCCCTGGCCCAGGTCTTGGTGTCAGATGCGTTGGAGCAATAACTAGAGATAGACTTGACGCTCTTCGTGAGGCAGATGCCATCGTTCGAGAAGAAATTGGAAAACTAGAGAAAAAACCATGGCAATACTTTGCTATAATCCCTGATATGCAGTCCACCGGAATAAAAGACGGTAAACGCTACATGGGATGGTCAGTGGTAATCCGTGCTATCAATACTGTAGACGCAGTTACAGCAGAAGCAGTCGTTCTTCCTTGGGAAACACTTCGTACGATCCGTGACAGAGTAATAGCGGAAGTTCCTGGCGTAAATCGCGTTCTGTGGGACATGTCAGACAAACCAGTATCTACTATTGAGTGGGAATAACAGATTCAATGGCTCCACATCTGTAACAGATTTGACTCCATCCACGCAAAGGGCAATGAATTCTAGTGTGACTGCGGCATGAAAGCAGTCTACGACGAGTACGGCTATCTGCACGGCAACAAACTGATTGATATGGACAACACGATCAAATGGAACCTGTTCCAGAAACGCTGGCTCACCCGCCACAAGAATGAACTCAAGGCCCAGACCGACATGCCGATCTCTCAGGACGAGGGTCTCCGTTTCAGCCAGGTCGTCAATAATGAAAGAGTCCTGCTTGGAGAACACATCACAGCGAAGCTGTTCGGCGATCGTATCCTTCTGAAGAACGGCAGCAAAGATGAAAAATCATTCTTCTGGAACAAGATCACCAAAATCGGTATGTTCCGAAACAACAGACTGTTCTTTACCTACGTGGGAGAACGTTACGAACTGGACAGACCGTCCGGCTTCTCCCTGATCAAGTATTTTCCCCTGTGGCGAATCCTGACGGACAAGTCCCTGGTATAAAAACATCTCAGCGCTCGAAATCCTTTAGCAGGAAGGAGGATCCCTTGAAGATCGCCGTTATCACCGGAGGAGGCTCCGGCCTCGGATCTGTTTATTTATCCGTTATCCGGGAACGCTATCCCGAACTGGATGAATATTGGATCCTCGACATCCAGAAAGAGAAACTGGAAACTGCTGCAGAGGCGGATCCGAAGATCCGTCCCGTCGTGCTCAATCTCGCCGATCAGGATTCCTATCCTGTCCTGAACGATCTGCTTTCAGCGCATCAGGCAGATATCCGCATCCTGATCAACAACGCCGGTGTCGAGACCGTTTCACCTTTTGTGGACGCTCCGGAATCAAAACTTGTGAATACTGTCCGGGTAAACGCCGAAGCAGTCATGCGGATCGACAAGACATGCATTCCCTTTATGGGGAAAGGGAGCATGATCATCCATACCGCTTCGATCTATGCTTTCTCCCCTGTGCCCGGAGACGCGGTCTATGCCGCATCCAAAGCATTCGTCCGTTCCCTTTCCTTTTCTCTCCATGAGGAACTGAAGAAAAAAGGGATCAGCGTGACGACACTGAACCCCGGAGGCATGAAAACAGCCCTGGACAGAAGCGACCTGCGCAGGAAAGGTTTCTCAATGCCGTATCTGGATATGAGGAAAGTCGCCGAAGGCGCGCTGACTCAGGCGGAGAAAGGAAAGGCATCCTACACGCCGCACATCTATTACCGCTGTTATTCCCTGTTCTGCAAACTGCTTCCCGCTTCTCTTACTGCCCGCATCCTCGGGAGAAAATACCGGTAATCCTTTAAAAAATCAAAAAGTGTTTCCGTGCCGCTTTCCTGTACGGAAACACTTTTTTTGATTATGCACTGCGCTCACTCGTGTTCCAGGACACCTCCGCGCAGATAGAGGCGCACGTCTGCGCGTTCCGGAAGGAACATGTCATGTGTGACGACGATCACGAGTTTTCCATGGTCATGTGCCAGCGAACAGAGGATGTCTGCGATCGCCCTCGATGTCCCTTTATCAAGGTTTGCCGTGGGCTCATCCGCAAGGATCACAGGGTTGTTCAGCGCCATCGCCCTCGCGAAAGCAACGACGAAGCCCGTTCTGCCCATCAGGAACATCTATTTCAGAGACAGGAGGTTTTGAATCTTTTATCTTCTCACATGAGGAAAAAAACAGTATGACAGCTGATAACAGGAATATGCTGCATATTTTATGTCAATTACTCATGACTAAAGTCACGAGCTTGTGCCTGTCCGGTGGTATTTTAATTGTCGGCGGTAAGCCTCCCACCTTAGATATAAGCATATCTGGACCAGCTGTTGGAACAGCGGGCTGACGGCACATCGTGGGGTGATTGACGGCACCCCTCCTGAAAGAGCCTGCTCTTTCAGTTCGGTATCGTTTTCCGACACCACTGCCTTCAGGAGGTACTGCTTTCCCATCCGCTGAAGGTTCATCGCTGCTGTACGGTCATCATTTGAGGTATAA
>JAEIGA010002702.1_pt1 | contig 28106 bp, 33 predicted proteins | sample 9270691 | NCBI WGS metagenome assembly JAEIGA01 (sample SAMN17057246, study PRJNA624740) | gut metagenome | biome: biome; isolation source: fecal sample | host: Bos grunniens | place: China: Xizang | collected 2019
CTCTCCCCTTTTTCGTGTTGCTCATTAATCAAATTTGGTAATAATAATATAGACAATTTTGATAGAATTTTTAATCCAACAACTGACATTTTTTTCCGTATTTCATAAACTCCTTAACTTGCTCTATAAGTGCTGTTACAGCAAATTGTAAATCAGCCAAATCCATCTCCCCTACCTCGTTGTTGTATTGTTTCCGTAGGTATGTGGTTATGTCCTCTACCTCACGTTTGAACCATACTTTAGACCAAAGCAATGAATCACTCTTCATTAAAGTACATATCCGTTCAACGTTCTTTTCCTCTGTGTCCTCTATCTCACCACTTGTTACGGCTTGTAGTAAAGCTCTAATACCTCCATCGATGGTGTGACGGTAGAAAAACGATAAGCCTTGGAAAGGTCTGCCTGTGATGAGGCTTTCTACCACGGCTACTTTAGGCAATTTTAATGTGTGGCATAGTTGGTTTATATTGCTGTACGTAATAGGGTTTATTTTTTTACAGTCTGTTACCGTAACTGGTTTGTTCTCCAACACCTCGTTATAAAACATCTTTGTGTATTCGGTGTAGTCCTTATAGTACTTTTCACTCAGCTCTTTGTTTGTAATAATATTATCTATCTCCTCTTCCTCCATCTTTACTACATACTTTAAGTAATCATACAACTCATCTAAATAATAACTATAGTTTTTATTCATAGTTCTAATAATTTATTTTACTTCAATAATAAGACCGAGGTGTGGAAAAATTAAGTCTTTTCTGAAAAAAGTTTAATTTTTTTTCGGTGTGGATAATAAACCGTAGGTTTTGGAGTTATAAAAGGAGTAAAAATAGGCTGTTTTGAAAGGCAAGGGATAACCCAAGGGGGAAAATGCCCGACAAGGCGGTTTTTCTTTGATTTAAGCGGTTTTTCTGTGGAGGGTGGTATAATATATTAGAAAGGGGTCTTGAACGCTTAAAACGCAAGAAAATACCCTTAAACGGCATCGGCTAAATTTGTATGATTTAAGAGAGGTGAATGGGTGGAACTAAAAAAAAACCCTCTACGATTACAAAGGTTGTAAAAGTAGAGGTAAAAAATAAATTTATGAATAAATTTGTATTATACCATTCGGTGTAAAAGAACCCACATTGGAGTGGGTTGGAAAATATAGCTTATTCGATTGTAGTTTTAGTCGTTTTAACCCTCAACTACCACGTGGTAGTTGAGGTAACAAAAAAATTTTATATCAATGGCATGATTAAAATATGAAAAGTTTATGAAGAATTTAATCTATAGTATAGTTTTTTGTTGAAAAATTGTATGATTTAATCTTCGATTTTATTCGTTCCTGTAGCTTTTCCCAGGTCATGTACTCTAAACAATAATCCAAAAATAACTGTCTATAATAAGTTACTAATTCAAGCTCAAAATCTCTAAATTCACCTTGATTAAAGCGTTTAAGTTGGTTTTTAAGTCCTTCTTCTATGTACTCTTCTGTTACATATACTGTCTCAGATAATCTATAATTCAACAAGCCACTTTTTTTAGCAAGTTTTTTAGCCAAGTCAATACCGCCGTTCAACATACACAAATTATATGACAGAGCAACTAAAGTTTCATAACGTAAAATGTTCCCACATACAGAATCAATACCAAATTCGGAAAAAGATGAGTGCGGTGAGAAAAACTCTGGTTCATCTAATGTTAAACCTAAATCGTTTATAGCTAAATCAGCCAATACCGAGTGTACTAAAAGAGATTTTGCGTAAAATAATTCTTCTTGAGTAAGTTTATTTATTTCCATTTTATTAAAGTTTTATCGTGTTACATCAATATATAAACGAAACAAGGAAAAAATTAAATCCAAACAGTAATTTTTTTTGAAAAAAAAAACCCTCGGTATATTTCAACCAAGGGGTAAAACATTAATTTATTACACTATATCATGAAAACAATAACCACAATTAATATATTCAATCTATCTAAAAACTTTAACAGGCTCTTCATATTTTTCCCACCACTTATCTCCAAACTTCTTTTTAGCCATACCCTGCCACTTCTTATGTAGTTCATCACTAAAACCTGTTGCTTTACAATTATCGTACTTTTTACGTATTACGCTTTCATCATCACGCCAACGTCCGTTGTTGCTCAATTTATAAAACAAATCGTAGCCGTCCTCAAAGTTTTTCATCTCACACCCTAGATGATACCAAACACCATAACTGTTTGTAAACCCTTCACAACTATATCCACTATTTACCATCAACCACATTGCTTTGTGTGTCAATTCAATAGTTTTATCCTTATAACATGGTTTTATAAGGTTTATAATTCTAAACGGTTTATCATGTTGCTCCGTTTTGACAAAATCCTCTTGTATCCACTCTTGTACATACTCCTTTGTATATAACATCCACTTTGGGTCATAGCTTATAAACCTTGCTCTATTTATGTTACAAGCTACAGGGTCTATATTTATATTGTAGTGGTACTTCCACACTTTCAGCAACTTGTTGTAGTAACTTTTAGTTTTGTAGATGTTGGGTATTGGAATGATACAATACAAGCCTTGTCCCGAACAACTCTCGTACACACCCATAACATACGGTAAGCGGAATATCGTATCTCTAACCTCTTTAAAGTCCAAGTGTTCGTTGTCCTTTTTATCTATATCAACAATCATTAAATTGTTTGGGTCAGTAAGTTTTCCCAAGCTGGTACTACCGTTTAGTTTACCACATATAAAATATTGCGGTGTTTCTAATTTCATTGCTTTTTGCTCCTCACTATGGTAGGGTAAACTCTTTAACTTCATTAGATGTTCTTTATATGCGTGTGGGAGGTCTCGCAAGACCTCCATCAATGTACATTGTCGTAACCGACACCGACCGTCTTTATAAATATGAACATCAGGACTAACCGTTACGGTGCTATTTAGCAACAAATCCATCGTTTCTATCATCTTATACTAACCTTTATTTTCTACTCTAATATAACAATCTTTTTCAACATTTTTACGTCCCTCTTTTACTTTTCTCGTTGTTAATACCCAGTCATAAGGTAAAATGTCAGCTATATATTGTGCCGGTAACATTTTACGTTTCATTTCAATCTCACAATAAGCCTTCAAAACACTATAATCTACACTTTTCAACCTTGTATAATTATCATCTCCGAGACAAGATTCATCAATAAAATCAAGCAGCGTGTTATCATTGTTTCTTATATACTCTTGGGTTTTCGTATTCTCTAACATACGTTTGAAGGTACGATAATCAGTAACCGTGTCAGTTTCGTAATATAACTCATTCAATAAATAAGCAAAAGTTTCCTTCAATACATCATCGGCATTAGAGGTTTTGAAACGTTTTTGAACCTCACACAACTCATCACGCTCGTTTGAACTTAAACCGTTGTATATGAAATTCTTATCGGTACAATATAAATAAAACGCCTCGGCTAAAACCTGTTGTATATATTCATCTGTCAATAATTCTTTATCCGTTCTATCATCCCATTTTATACCCCGTGCCTCCATTATCCAATACCTACGTTCTAAATTGGTAGTATAATCTTTTAATATCATTCTTGTATTAGTGGTTCCAATAAACACACAGTGTCGTTGAAATGTATCACTATTGCGAGCATAAGGTAAACGAACAACATCCTGCGTTTGTGTTATTAATTGTTTAGCTTTTTCGGGTGAGGATTTCAAAAACTCGGTCAACTCCTCTAAACTTATAATCCAACTTTGGTTCATTTTTATGACATTATCCTTATCACTTGTATCACATGTCAAAGTTGTACATACGGCATTGTTTATACCTAAACATTGGGGTATTCTTTCAATTATCTTACTTTTACCAGTACCCTGTTGCTTATCGTAAATAATCAACATATAATCAAAATTACATCCGGGTTCGTACAAACGTTTTATCAAACCGTAAAACCATTTACGTGTCATACTACGGTTAAGTTCTGTATCGGCAACACACAACCAACGAATGAAAAAGTTATCTAACCTATGTTCCCCGTCCCATTGTAAGGCTTCAAGTTTCGTTTTAATAGGGTGAAAGGAGTGTTCGTGACATATTAAATCAACGGCACTATTTATAGTTTGTGTATTAGATATGTGTAAATCCAATTCACAATGTTTATATATTTCGTTCATTGTTGTATCACATATATATTGACCATCAATCAAATTTGTATGCGAAAATAAATCGTGTGAAAATATACTACCACCTTGCTCATCTTTATATTTAGGGTGGTATGTTAAGTAACGTTGAACGTTTTCAATGTTTTTGACTATTTTACCCTCATCATTTAATATCAATTGCGAAAACCAATCATCAACACTATCCTTATTAATAGGGTGTTGTTTAGCATAATCATCAATAAAAGAACGTATAAGACTCATCGAAATCTTATCTTCGGGTAAACTTTGTTTCATTGTCAAATGTAAGAAGTTTATATCACTTTTTAATATAGCTTCACCACATATTTCATTTCTACGTGTCTTGTAATTGTAACACAACGTACTCCAACGTTCGTCCGCCAAAATAACCTCTTCAAATTTAGCCACTATGCTTTTATAAGAATTAAAAACATCGGTATTCCATTTCTCAATATCAATCTCATCAACATTATCGTTATCAGTAACAGCAACTGGTTGTAAACACTTAATATCTTCATCCGTAGCAATACTAAATATAAACTCATCTTTATAAACCTTACCACTTTTAATATAAGTATTTAGCGTTGGAGCAGTTATTTCAAACTCATTTATTACATTGTTCTTACCTTCTATTAACTGTGTTTGGTTTGTTTTTACATTTGTAATTTTAATTTTTATAGACTTCATAATATATATCAACGTTTTTTTTTATTATCTATTTATTATTTTTGGGTTATAATCACCATACCCCTCCAAAAAACAACATACATAAACAGCGTATATATTCCAATAATAATGTTCATTCTGAATTTTGTTAAACATTTCCTCCTCGGAACGGAATTTAAAGTACCGTTGGCAAAACGCAACATAAGGTAAAGCCTCATAACGAAGGTAATTTTCACGACAATGAAAGCGTGGATATTTATCATTATATTTCTTATTAATAATCTTCGAATTTATAACACTACCATCATTGTAGCAAAAATCAATAACTGGTGTTTTATAACCGGGGTTGTTAGCAAATATAATTTTTAATTCGTTTATGTACCATAGTATTTGTGAAAAGCTCATTTTGTTCATCAAAGATAATAATTCTCTCCTCTTAGTTCTCATACTATCCAACAAGGGTCTTATATTATCTTTAATTACGGTATCACATATATGTTCATTATCCAATAAAAGAGGGTAGTTTTTACTCAAAATCTCTCTTACATCATCTTTTACAAGGTTTAACGTTGATTGATGTCTATGTTTTTCATTACCTATACGGTTAAACCTACAAATAACTTTTACATCAGTTGCTGTATATTTGAATATTTTACCAATAGGTAAACCCCACCATCGTACGTAATCGGGAATCTTTAAACCGAACATACAGTTTTGATTACGGTTACAAATGTAATACTTATCATAATACTTAATAAGTATTATATTTGAATATTTCTCTTTATACCCTCCGTATTGATATTCTTCTACATCGGATAAATCTGTCGGTTTAAAATAAGTATTAAAACTAAAATTATTCTCCTCTTTAAATAATGCTCTCAATTCAGAATCCTCAAAAGTTAAACCACAATTGAGGACGTTATATTTCCTATTTTCCATCTGTATTTTTAATATGTTTTACATATAAAATAATAAACGATAGTAAAAATTTTAATATCGTTTTTTTAATATCATTGGAAAACATCTTAAAAAACTATGATACTAAACTATTGAATATCAATAAAAAAAAGCACTTTAATATATATTAAAGTGCTTATAATATAATGTTGTGTATATCAATAAGTTAATGATAATTTTAATATGTGAATATAAAAATTTTATATTGATTCAATGTAAAATCGAAGGTATTTTCAACGGTTATTTTAATATCCATTAGAGGTGTTTTTCGGTTGAAAAAGCCAAAAAACGGCATTTTCATAGTTATATCAAGGGGTATTTAGGGGGTTTTAAGGGGGTATTTTCATAGATAACATTTTTTATATCAGCTATTTATCTACTTTCTTCTTCTTCTCTCTTTATAAGTAGAAATTTATATATATATATATTATATTAAAATATAAAATAAGTTGAAATTGATCCTATATAGGGGGAATTTTGTTTTCGGGGATGTAAACCGAGTTCTAAAGGCTGTTTATAGTGGGATAAAAAACCAACTTGGATTACACCTCAAACAGCCTCCACGTTACTCCAACACCAATGTATGGTTTTATCCCGTCACCGTTCCAACCCACTCCAACAGTCGGTCCAATACTAAACCTTCGTTTACGCTCCACTCCTACCCTTTCCAACCTTACACTATCTACCCTCACACCGTAACCGCTTGTATTAATATCAACCATCCAACGTTCATCCTTCAAACGTACCGTATCTGTAAACTTACTTCCCTCTATAGGTATTTCAACATATATAGTATCTGTTACACCTCCCAATGTAACAACCTTCCTTATGGTATCTACTCTTTCCAACCAAACGGTATCTTTTATAAACTCCTTAACCGTTATCGTGTCCCTTACTATTATATCCTCTCTTACAGGCAACTCAACCCTATTACAACGGTCTATTGTAACAGCACCCCAAACAACAATAACTACAATGATGAACTTCTCGAAAATATCTTTTATCATACTCTTTTCCTTACTTTTTTTACAGCCTATGTATAACCCCAACGAAAAAAATGCCATTTAAGCCCCTTTTCAGGCGATTTAAGCGGTTTTCTGACGGTGGGTGGTATAATTACACCACTGAGGGGTCTCGACGGCTTAAAACGCAGAAAAACGCCCTTGTCGCGCATCTGCTATTTTTCACCTATTTTAAAGCCCAAATTTCTGCTTTTTTTCATAGTCTGTATAACGGCTCAAAATACCTCTTCTATACATATCATATTCCTGCTCTCTCCGTTTACTCAAACCAGCCAGTACCTTACCACCAGCCTTATTCCAACGCAACCACTGCCGTTCTATTTCTTTTAAGTCATTCGCATCCTTCCTTAACACCTTGTACAGCGTTGATTTAAAAAAGGCTGTAATACCTATGTTGTAAGCCAAAAGTGTTAAAGCACTAATACAAACGGGTGGCAGTACCGTTTTATTGTCCTTAAAGGCAATTTTAATTGCGTTTTCAAATTCGAGTACCGAGTACAACAACAATCTTTCGGCTTCCTCTTTTGTTATTGTATCGCCTTCTTTGACCTTTTCACCGTCCTCATATCTTGTATTACCGTAACCAACCGTCCAAACACCGGCGGCACATTTATAAGCCTTATCCCTAAAGCCTTCAAATTCCTTTAATAATCTTAAACCCTCATCAGTCATTATATTTAAAACTTCTTTTTTTAAATCCTCTTGTTTCTACATAACTTACCTCGCAGTGTTTTGTTCTACGTTTCCGTTCATACAACCAATAATCAGGTACTTTTTCAACATCACCACCCAGTAACCATACAATGACACACTCTTGGAATGTTTCCAAGCAACGCACCGTACGGAAAGGATAACCAAGAGCCTTTACTTTAGCGGAGAATTTGTTTTGGTAGGTGCTTTGAGGGGCATAGTTTTGTTGTATGTTTATAAATAACACCCTCCCATCAGCCACCAATATTAAATCTGCCACACCTCTATACAAACCGCTCTTTTCGTAATATTTCCAACGAGCCGAAGCGGTGTTATTCATAGTAGAAAACAACACATAGTGAGGGTATTTTTCACGAAACCACTTTACACACTCACACTGTATTTTATATTTTTTATCCTCAGTCTCTTCCCTGCTCATAACTTTAACGTTTGTACTTTTTACTTTTATAATATACTTTATAAATATTTTTACAATCCTTTACCCCTCCCCTACAAACATCCAACTATATAGTTTATAAACAATTAAGTGTAAATATGTTTTACCTTAACATCAACCAATTTGTAATCATTACAGATTTGTAATCATTAAAATTAATTTTTTTCGACTTTTTTTCCATTGTCTATTAAATTTTTAGATATTTTTTATATTATTATATATATAGTACTAGGTTAAAAAAATAGAGAGGTTTTGGCATGTCGAAAAACGATATTATTATCGAATTATATGAAACAAGTTTTGTTGACAACTATGTAAGAAAACTGTTGAGAAACAGAGGGAATATAGATGTGAGTGAGGCGATACAACACTGTTGGTTACAAATAGTAGAATTGAACGAGGAGAAGCTGTTTTGTTTTTACAATAAACGTGGTATTAAAGGTGTTATCAGTTTTGTAAGCGGTTTAATACATCGCCAGTGTCTTTCTAAAAATTCTACTCTATATTACACACACATCAAACATAGTTGTGAAAGTGTATTGAAAAAAAGAATGTGTTATGAGCAATGGGGCGAGGCAGAGGGTTGGCAAAAATAAGTTTTGAGGAGTTACAAACGGATTACGATGAGAATTTTTATGAAGATGAGTGGGTTGATTGTTTAAACGCTTTACCGGCTACGGATAGAAACTTGATGATACAATTTATTGAACATGGTTGTTTCTATAGCAAATTAGCACGTAAACACAATATTTCAACACCACTGCTCAAGAGCCGTATTGAGGAGATTAGACAAAAGATAAAAGAAATATACGAGAGGCGTTACAGATGATTTATATAAACATGTTATGTGTTGCTTTGGTGTGTGTGGTGGTTATTGACATGAGTGGTTTTGTGGATAGTTTTACCAGTACACTACGAAGTTTATTGACACGTGGAAAGTTCAACACACCGATGGAATTGAAACCGTTTACGTGTAGTTTTTGTATGTCGCATTGGATAAACCTTTGTTACATTCTGGTACTGAGTGAGTTTACAATTGTAAACTATCTTTACATTCTTATACTCTCACTTTTTACGCCTGTTATGAAAGATGTATTGGAAAAAATCATATCGAAACTACAACAATGGATAAATTGACAAAAGAACAAAGAAAAGCGTTACAAGTGTTTGAGAAACACTTACGTACGGCATACTACGGTAGTTATATACATGGTATGACGCTGATGGAGGCAAAAGAGTTGTTTAATATATATAATGAGGTGTTTGGTAAAAAAGAAACAGCATATAGTTGTTCACACTGCCGTTTACGCATTACCAAACTGTTAGGACAAAAATATTATAGTAGTACTTTAAATGGCAAAAAAGAGACACGAGATAGAACTCAAAGAAGAAATAATAGAGGAAATGACCGAGCAATTCCTAAGGGGGTACTCAGCGAGTAGTATAAAATCCCGTATGATAAAGAATAAACTCATTAGATATGATGAGTGGGGTTATTACGAAAAGGTTGTAAAAGAAAGGATTACATCAGCTACAGATATATATGACACAATAGGTAGAAACATTCAATTGATGCGTTTGAACAACTTATTAGTTGCGGCACACCAAGCCGATGACAACCGTTTGTTGTTAGATATAAACAAAGAATTGGATAGAATATTATCATTGTACACTCAAAAAGTACAACTGGATACAACAACATACGAGTTGGAGTTATAATGGCAAAGGTAACAATAAAAGCAAAGCCACTACACAGGTGGCAAAGGGACGTTATAGAGTGTTATGATAGCCACCCAAACAATAGTATCATTGTTGTAAAAAGCCCACGACAACGTGGAAAAACATATACAATAATGATTTTAGCCTTGAGACAAGCTATTAATAATTCGTTAAATCGTATCTATATCATTGTACCCACTTATGCTACAGCTCGTAAACAATTTAAGGATTTCTGTAAGGCGTGTGGTAAAATTCCGTGTATAGGGGCGAAAAACGCAGGTCATTTCGAGATAGAATTTACCAACGGAAGTTTCATTCAGTTCCTATCGGCTGAAAGTGGCGACAACTTGCGTGGGAATACTGCTGATTTATTGATATTTGACGAAGGAGCTTTCATAAAGTTGGAAACCGCTTTAGAATGTTTTAACTATACGAACACAACCAACGGTAATATCTTAATTTTTTCTACCCCTACATTCAAAGATAGTAATAATCTCTTTTACAGATACTTCTCTCAGGGTCTTCGGTGGGGTGGGGGGGAGGCTGATAGCCAAAAAAACCCCTCCCCTCCCCTCTCAAACGGCTCAAAACCAGACATTTCTGCTCAACATAATGTAAATTATGTTGGAAATGTATTTTCGATAGATTTCTGTGCCTATGACACTTCACAATTATTAAGTAAAGATAAGTTAGAAACGTACCGTAAGACGATGCCACACAAGATTTTCTGTAATGAAATTCTTGGTGAGTTTATGACAGCTGACAGCACGGTGTTTGGAAAATTTGAAAAGGTTGTACACAGCCCTCGTTCGGTCTCTACAGAGCTTTTTATGGGCATTGACTTTGCCACCGGTACCAATAATGATGAAACCGCTATCGTTGTAATGAACCAAGCACGTGAAATGACACACTTGTATCACTTCAACGACAAGGACAGCAACGACACAATTGAGTTTATTTTGAACTTGATAAAAGAGTTGAAACCTACTACTTGTACCGTTGAGGTCAACAGCCTTGGTAAGGTCTATTATGATTATTTACGTGAAGGTGTCTCCTATAGAGGTTTACAAACGTATATAAAACCGTTTACAACAAGCAACACCAGTAAACGTGATATTATACAGAATTTACAAATAAATATTCAAAACGAAACCTGCTCACTGTTAGATGATACACACTTGAAATTACAATTTAGTGCCTTTGAGGTAAAGACAACACCGAGCGGTTTAATAACCTATGGAAATAGTTCGGATAGAATACATGATGATATTGTAATGGCTACTGCCCTTGCTCTATCAACAACTAAAAATAAACAATACGCAGTTCGATGAATTGGAACGATATTACATTAGAAAAATACTTACAATTGGAAAGTATTGAAAAAGACACGTTAGATGTCTTAGATAAAAACAGTGCTATAATTAGTGTAGTCTTTGATAAGGAATACACAGCAGAGTTACCCCTAACCGAGTACCAAACATTGACACAAAAACTTAGGTTTCTCTCCCAACCTATACCCACCAACGAATTAAAAAAACAATACGGTGAATTGGTTTTAGATAAGAACCTAGCTAATGTTACACTGGCACAATACATAGACTTTAAAAACTTTACTTTACATAATGATATAGCAGGGTGTTTGAGTGTGTTCCTTATACCCCAGGGTAAGAGGTACTTAGAGGGTTATGACGTGGAGGAAGTAAAACATTATGTTAACCAAATGCCTATAACCGATGTTTTAGCTATACAAAATTTTTTTTTACAATATTTGAAACGCTATACAATACTTTCCCTAATCTATTTACACCACAAAACCAAGAAGAGCCAACGGAGGGCGAAACTGAGAGGGTTGTTGAGGAAAGTAACGAGAATGAAGCTGAAACATACACGTTGATGGCGTTGAAAGTTGCCAAAGAAACAAATTTATCATATTTTCAAGTCATGGCAATGAGTGTTTTTGAATGTTTTTATATTATTAGTATAGTAAGTAAGCGTGAGGAACGTGAAATGAAAAATATAAAACGTCATGAATAATAATATTGAAACGGTAAAGGTAATAAACATAGAGACAAAGAAAGCCGAGCAGTCAGTCAAAACCTTGAAACAACGTATGAAGGAGTTGAAAGATGAGTTGGCAGAATTGGACGAAGGTACGGAGGAGTACAAAAGGAAGTCGGCAGAGTTGGGTGCTATGATGCGTACACAAGCCGATATAACAGAAAATGCGAGGTTTGCCACCGCTGATTTAGGAGACCAATTGGCGGCAGGTACTAAGTTGTTACAAGGTGGTATCGGAGCTGTTACCGGTATAACTGCGGCACTGAATTTGATGGGTGTTGAGATGGGTGATGACACAAAGTTACAACAGAAACTAACAAGTGCTATTGCCGTTTTGGCTTCCATCGATGCCATTGACACAAGTATAAAGGCTTTCAAAGGTCTTGCCTCGAGTATTAAAACAAGCACCATAGCACAAAGGGCGTTAAACATGGTTATGAAAGCCAACCCGATAATGTTAGTAGCAACGGCTGTTGGAGTATTAGCCACGGCGTTGGGAGGTTATGCTTTGGCAACAAGAGGAGCAAAAGAAGAGACTGATGAATTGGTTGAAAGCAACGAAAAGTTGAAAAAGGCTTATGACGACTTAGGTTCGTACTTAGACACCTACGCAGATACTGTTGATTTACAATCAAGTAAATGGTACAAAACAGTACAAGAGACCTATTTAAAGATGTATAAAGAGGCTAAGTACAACAGCGAACAAATGTCGGAAAACATACGTCTTTCAGCCGAAGAGGCAATAAAGGCGGGTGATAAAGAAACAGCAAGTTTGTTGAGTGCCGTCGATGCTTATAACGATTGGGCACAGGCTTATAAGGTTGGTGCTGAGGAGGAACAAAAGCAACAAGCGAGGATAATAGCGTTGTGGAAAAAACAAACAACGGAGGTAAACAACAACAAAAAAGTTGTTACAAATACTATAGAGGAAACAACAAAGGTTTATGATGAGTTTGAAAGAAGGAGAAACGAGAACCAAATAAAATACAACGATAATTTGCTGACCGAGTATGAGTACATGAAAGGCAAATTAACGATAGAACAAGACTACTTAAAAACCTTAGAGGCTGGAACTGAGGAGTACGACAAACAATTGATACGTTTACAAGAGTTAGGAAAGGAACTTTCGCAATACACCATTGAAAACCAAATGAACATGAAAGCTCTTGACTACGATAGTCTATACTTCAACAAAAAACTACAGCTGTTAGAGGACTATTACAAAAAGAAAGAGGCTTTAGAGGCTGATGGTACAGCTAGTATGGTAGAAAGGAAGCAACTAGAGGAAACGCTAACAAGACAATTGTACGATTTGGAACAAAGTAGTTTACAATATAACATGTGGTTGTTACAAGAGCAACACTCGGTAGGTCTTTTGAGTCAAATGGAGTACAACAACGAAATGAGACAACTGGAGATACAACGTACCGAAAACGAGATAGCCGAAAGTGAACGTAGAAGACAAATTGCCGAGGAGGAAAAGAACGCTAAAATTGAAATAGAACGTTTGTTGAATACTACAAAATTACAACTGGCTAATGAGTTAGGTGGTTTGTTTGGTAGCTTAGCCGAGGGACTGAGTGAGGAAACAGAGATGTATAAGAACTTAAAAGCCGCAGAAGCTATTATCAACACACTCTCCGCCTCCGTTGCGGCTTTCGCAGGTATAACTTCAAGTACAGGCGGTTGGGGTATCGCAGTCGCTATAGCACGGGCGGCAGGTGTTATTGCTACCGGTATGGCTACCGTTAAACGTATATACGCTGTAAATACATCAGGGACAACAAACGCCACCTCCTCTACCCTATCCACCTCGGTTCAACAATCGATTGGAAGGAATTACACCAATACAAGGTTAACGGACGGTAGTGGCATGGAGGTTGATTTGAGCAAGATAGCAAATGAGATTAATGATAAAAAAGTAGTGTTAAGTCTAAACGACTTTCACAACGCAGACAGACGCTATACAGGCGTTCAAACTAAAAATACGTTTTAATAAAAAATGAGTTTACAGATTTTTGATATAGCATTGTTAGACGAATGGGACGAAATGCTATGTGTTAGCTTGGTCGAAAGACCTGCTGTTGAATGTAACTTTTTAGTTTTCAATGAACAACCTAAGTTGTTCCAATGTTTTGAAGCCGAGGAGGAACATAAGATATTGGGTGTAGCAATACGTGCCAATGTACCTATTTACCGTGGTGATTATTATGTTAGGTTTACACCCGAGGTTATTGAGGAAATTGTACAACGTTATAGTGAAAAAGAGTTGTGGAATAGCGTAAGTTTACAACATAGTGGTGAGAATATTGGGGGTGCTATCTTAACACAGTACTTTATAAAAGATACAACGAAGGGTATTTCACCTGTTGGTTTTGAGGAAATTGAAGACGGTAGCCTTTTTATGGAGTTTAAAATAACCGATGAGGTGCTTTGGAACGAGATAAAAAACGGTAAAGCTAACGGTTTCAGTATTGAAATAATTTCAAGCCTCATTCCAACCAACGAGTATAAAAACGAAGATGAGTTTAGTGCTTTTATAGATTGGTTCAGTGTAACAACACGTGGTGATGTAGAAGATGCTTTGAAAACAAATAGACAAGTTGATTTAAAGATAGGTGAAAGAACCTTAACAAACCAACAAATCTATCAACTTGGTTCAAGGGGCGACCACGATGTTATGTTAGTTTTTGACCCTAATACCAACGATTGGGAGTATTATGACTTAAAAGACGTTGAAAACATAACGGTAACAGATAACGAATTAGTGAACTATGACTTCAACGCTAAGTGGAGGGAACTGGTTGAGGACGATACTGTTGTTATACGTACTACCAAACCAACGGCACAAAAAGGAAAAAACGGTTTGGATTATATTATGGATAGGAACATGTATGCGATGATAAGTTACCACGATAACACCGATGAGCCAGCAACAGGTTTTAGAACGTGTTTTGTAAGTAGTTGGGGTTATACAACTGCGGGTAACGAATGTATAAGAGTGTATGAGTATAGTGGTGATACAAAAAGTGGCTTTGAGGAAGGACGTTGGCGTTTATTGTTGACACGTAGGATAATGGATTTGAAGGCTGTTGATTATACAGAACCGATACGAAGTGCCCCACCGCAATACAACGGTGAACGCAAAGCAGGTACGGGTCGTAACGGTACTATGAGTAGAGTTAAACGTACGGCAGAGTTCCCACCGAAAATAACCGACTAAATAAACTATGAATATGGATGCTTTCATAGAGCACAGCCCTAAATTATATGACTTAGCTCGGGAGGTCGCTGAGGTGTATAGAAACGAGTTAAGAGACCGTGGGGCTGTTGCTCAAGGCGATTTAAAAAACTTCAAATACGATGTTGAAATGACCGATACGGGTTTAGATGTGGTTTTTAACCTACCCGAGTATTGGAAGTGGATAGAGTACGGAAGACCGCCTACAACAGCCACCCCAAAACGTGGTCCGAAACCGTTGAGGGACTTGATAAAAGAGTGGTTAGAAACGAAAGGTATAAACCCGTATAAGATAAGTAGAGACGGTTTGGCTTATTTGATAACTAGGAAAATACATAAGACAGGTTATAAAGCACGCCACCCACTCGAACAGGCGATGCGTATGACACAAATACAACAGGAGCGTATGGCTGATATTGTATGTGAAATAATGTTAGAGGATATAAAAAAAGAGGAAATATAAATGGACACATTAATTAGAATGATACAACGCAGAGACACTGCGGCTAATTGGAGTTCGGCAAACCCAGTATTGGAGGCTGGAGAGTTTGGTTACGATACTACTAACAAGGTTATAAAGATTGGTGACGGTAGTACACGTTGGAACGCTTTAACGGCTATTACTGGCAGTAATGTTACTGTTGGTAACGGTACTATTACAATAAAACAAGGTGGTGTTACTAAAGGTACTTTCACGGTAAACCAAAGCGGCAATACAACCATAGAGTTGGAAAAAGGTGGTACAACAGCGTGGCAGGATATAACAGACAAACCACAAATTGGTAGTGGAACAGTGACTTTCAAAGATAACGGAGGAACACAACTTGGAAAAGTCCCTTTGAATAGCACCGATGATATTGAAATAAAATTCCCTGTAAGCACACAATACAAAGCTGGTAAAGGTATTTTGATAGAGGAAGGACAAATAATGATAGATGAAAATTACATAAAAGGATTGCTTGGGTAATGGAAAGAAGATATGATTGGGTAGTAAAGTTCAAAGAACTTGAGTATAAATATTATAGGTTGGCACAAGGGGTACAGCCTAAACCCGATGAGCCTACAGTGGGAAGTGAATTTTATATTGAAAATATAGACGTTGTGCCAGGTGTTTTTAGTATTACTAAAAAAGGTACACCAACAAACACTCCAAACATAGAGGTTAAAGTAAATAACAGTAATTGGATGCCTTATAACATTGTTGAGGGTGGAACTACTGAAATAACAGTACCTGTGGGTGGAAAGATTTATTTGCGTGGTGATAATAGCTATATAAATAATTCTAACACTAAATATTACATGATAAGATTCACAACTAAACATAATATTGGAGGTTATCTTACATCATTATTACAGAAGGAAGGTTTTGCGGAGGTAACAAGTTATAACAAAGAGAATATTTTTAATTATTTGTTTAATAAAGATTTAACTTTAGTAAATGCTAAAGATTTAATTTTACAAGCTACAACTTTAACATCAAGATGTTATTCATCTATGTTCTCTGAATGTAAAGAGTTAGTAACGGCACCAAAATTACCAGCTACAACGTTAACAACCCAATGTTATTCATCTATGTTCAGATGGTGTACATCGTTGATTACAGCACCCAAACTACCTGCTACAAAGTTAGCTAATAATTGTTATATGTATATGTTATCCGGTTGTACTTCACTTGAAAGTGTTACGGCTTTGTTTGAAACTTATATCGAAGGTGCTTGTTCCAATTGGTTATCTGGTGTTTCTGAAACAGGTACATTCTACAAGAAAACAGGTGTTGAAATACCAAGTGGTGTGAGTGGAATACCCGAGGGTTGGACTGTAGTAGAAGTATAAAATTTATTCAAAAAATAGAGGGAATTTGGTAGATAATTCCCTCTAAGTTATATTATATATATAGAAAAAAGAGTAATAATACATAATGATACAGAGAAAATATTACAAAACAATTAGAGTTATAATAGATAGTGACGGAGGTGGAACACCTTTTTATATAGAAAATGTTGATACGGTACCGGGGGATTTTGCGTTGTATAAAAGTGGTACAACAACATATACACCTAATTTGAACTATAGAATTGACAACGGTGAGTGGTTTGAGTATGATATGACAAATCTACCTTTAATTGAAGTACCTATAGGAAGTAAGATTTACTTAAAAGGTAATAATCCGAATGGGTTTAATCAAAACAGTTCAGCTTATTATGAAATTAATTTTTATAAATCTTCAACATATAGTTATTGTAAATGTAACATTGGTGGTTATATTACTTCATTGTTAGCTTTGGAGAACTTCCACTTGATTGATAATATACCCAATTATACGTTTAATCATTTATTGGATGGAAATACAGGGTTAAAATCAGCTGAAACTCTTATTACAAGTAATATTACAAGTGTAGGAAATAGTAGTTTCAAATATTGTTTCAATAATTGTTCATCCTTAGTTACAGCACCAACGTTTGAGAATGTTACAAGTACTATGGAATCAAGTTTTGAATGTTGTTTCCAAGGTTGTACCTCCTTAGTTACAGCACCAATGTTCGAGAGGGTTACAAGTGTTGGAAATACTTGTTTTAGCCAATGTTTCATAAATTGTACCTCCTTAGTTACAGCACCAACATTTGAGAATGTTATAAGTGTTGGAAGATATGGGTTACAAAGTTGTTTCCAAGGTTGTACCTCCTTAGTTACAGCACCAAACTTTAGAAACCTTACAAGTGCTAGTGAAATTTATTGTTTCAGAAATTGTTTCAGTAACTGTATTTCATTAGGAATAATAATCGCTCCACGTCCATCATCATGGAGTACATCATACTTCACAGACTGGGTTAAAGATATTCCTTCAACAGGTACTTTCTATAAAAAGAAAGGTCTTGAAATACCAACCGGTACAAGTGGTATTCCCGAGGGTTGGACTGTAGTAGAAGAGGCTTAACCTTTTTATAATACACAACAAATAGTACTTTGTCCATCACCTTAAATTTAAGGTGATGGGCTTTAAAATTAAAAAAGCGAATTATGATAGAAAACAAAAGAATACAGATAAGAAGAGATATAGCACTAAACTGGACTACCAAAAACCCTGTGTTGTTATACGGTGAGGTGGGTTTTGATATGACCGCAAACAACATTAAAATTGGTGATGGTATAACTCCGTGGAACAGTTTAGAGTACATTAGTGCTAAAGTTGACCTATCGAAGTACTATACTAAAGAGCAAGTTGATGATTTGATAGAGCGTATAGACATACCCGAGGTTGACTTAACACAGTATTACACTAAAGAGGAAACTGAAACATACGTACAAGAACAGATACAAGGCATAGAGATACCCAAAACTGACCTTACAAACTATTACACTAAAGAGGAAACTGAAACAAAGATAGAAGAGGCTGTAGAAGGCATTGAAATACCTAAAACCGACCTTACAAACTATTACACTAAAGAGGAAACCGAAACTTTAGTAACTGATAAGATTGACAAAAAACAATGGTTTGGTACACAAGAGGAGTATGATGCTTTAAGAGACAAAGACCCCGATACTGTGTATTACGTTGAGGGTGTACAACAAGATGTTGACCTTACAAACTATTACACTAAAGAGGAAACTGAAACTAAGATAGAAGAGGCTGTAGAAGGCATTGAAATGCCCGAAGTGGAAACACCAGGTAAAGGTAACATCATTATAAAACAAGGTGATAATACACAAACGTTCAACGTAAACCAAGCGGAAGACCAAACAATATATCTTGGAGGTGCTGAGGAATCGGAGTGGTTCGGTTCTCAAGCGGAGTTTGATGCGTTAGGTGAGTACAACGAAGAAACAATTTATCACATCTCTGACTTGGAATATAAGGAACTTAAAAACAAGGCTTTCATACCAAGAAAAACCTCGGATTTAGTAAACAACGTTGATTTTACTATGCCAAGGGACGTTAAACAGATTGTAACACAACGTGAGTGGTACGGTACACAAGAGGAGTTTGATGCTATTGAAAACCCCGACCCAGATGTTATATATCACATTGAGGTAAGTCAAGATATGACTGAATATTATACCAAAGCCGAGGTCGATGCGTTGTTAAATGAAATAAGAGGTTTGATAGCACAATGATATATATTAATACTGAAAACCCTGGTAAAATCTCCTTCCCTATTTGGCAGGATGTGGATATAAACGTAACCGTAACAATTATAGATGCTAACGGTAATGGCTACGATGTTATTGATTGTAATGAAAAAGCCGAAGATGTAATAGATGGTGGACTTTCATCTATTCCCGAGGCAGTTTCTACATTAAAGATTGTAATAAAACAATACAACCGTGTCGTATTTACAAGTAATGTTGTACCGTTAGAGGAGAATATTAGATGTGTTGACTTTGAGTTAATGTTTAACCAGTTAGGTGACTTCACGGCTGAGTTGTACCAAAATGATGAGGTTGTCGGAGTTGCTAGTGTAAGAGTTACCGAGGGTGAGGATAGTTGTAGAAAAAGATACATTATTAAAGGGGAATGAAAGAAAAGATGAATTTCAAGTGTTGTCCTACTATAGACAACGAGGTTATAGATGTAAGACCTGTAGAGATTGTATTAAGTGGTAAAGATTATATCACATTTGGAGAACAAAATGACATGCCCACGATATACTACGATGCTTATTGTGAATGTTCCACCTTACAATCTGTTATAAACACGGTTTCGGATTATATTTACGGTGCGGAATGGAACTGTGATTTGAACAAGGTTGTAAACCGTAAGAAAGAAACTTTATCAACACTTGTAAAACGTTGTATATTGGATTATGTAATTTTTGGCAGTTTCGCCGTTCAAGTTATACGTTCTAAAGACCGTCTCATTGCTGAGTTGAATTACGTTGATGTAAGACACGTAAGGTTGAACGCCGACGGAACAAAGGTTTACCTACATAGCAATTGGGGTCGTTATAGTAAAAATATACATTGTTACGAGGCGTTTAGTGGTGCGGAGGAACAAATGAACTCGGTTTTTTACTTCAAGAACCCACGTTCACGCTCTTTATACGGCGTACCGCTATGGAGTGCTGCGTTGAAAGACGTTCTTACCTTAGTAGAGGCTTCAAAGATAAACTTTAACGCCGTACGAAACCAATTTACTCCAACTACAATGATTAGTTTTACAAACGGTGTTCCGACTGAGGATGTACAAAGTAAGATAGAGGATATGATACATCAAAAGTTTACCTCCTCTAACGGTAATAACATATTGTTGAGTTGGTCAGACGATAGAGAACACATGCCCGAGATTAAGAGCTTTGAAACACCCGATTACACAGAACGGTATAGTAAGGTTATGGAAAGTTGTCGTAACAACATACTTGTTGCTTTCCGTTGCTCGGGTCAGTTGGTTGGTTTAATCGAGGGGCAGACTGGTTTCAACGATGTTGAGTTTACAAACAGCTTTTCACTCTTCAAAACCACGGTTATTAAACCACTACAACGTGAGGTAGAAAACGCCTTCGGTTGTTTGGGTATAGATTTGAAACTAAACGAGTTCAATGTTGAGTTCATAAACGGCGGTGATAAGAATAATATATAAAAAGAAAGTTTTTTATTAGAAAACAGTCAAAAACGTAAAAAAGTTATATTATAATATTGTATGAACATAAATGTTTTATTAATATCACCCAGTGAGGTTCGTTCTATGACAACAATGTCAAACAACTTAGACGATTGTTATGTCATAACCGCTATAGTAGATGCTCAGCTGACAGGGTTACAACCAATTATTGGAACTCCCTTGTATGATAAGCTGTGTACTTTAGTGGCTGATGGGACATTGGGGGATAACGTTCTATATAATGAGTTGGTTGAAACGTACGTAAAACAGTACTTATTACAACAGGTACAAGTTGAGTTGTTGGTACAGAGTATTGCTAGGACACACAACGCAGGTACGGTACAATACGTTGATGCCTCTTATCAAACGGCATCTTTACAAGATGTAAAATATTTGAGGGATTACTACGCAACTAAAGCGAGTTTTTTTGGGGAAAGAATAATTGATTTTTTAACAAAACATTGTAACGAGATAACCGAGTACAGGGAACGTACTTTTGAGATGGGAAGCTGTGATAAAGCAGATACATATAGGTGTGGAATAAAATTATAGTAAAAGGAAGACGTGATGAGAGATTACTTAGAAATACAGAAAACAATACTCAACGCATTATTAGAAGATGAATTGGTGAATAATGTCGCAACATCCGTCGCAGAGGTCAATCAAAAGCACACACTATATTGGACTGCTATCATAGAATGTAACGGTAGAACGGATTACGAGGATTATAGTGTATATGATTATAACATGTACTTCGTAAACAAACAAATGACCAACAAGACGGAGGTAAGTGAAAATACCGTTGATTGGAATTATAGTATGGGTATGTTAATAGCCAAAAACGCCTTAAAGAGGTTAGAGGAACAAGATATAATGACACAATACCCGTTATCATTCTCTTTCGCATCGGTACGTTTTGCCGATGTATGCGATTGTGTAACCTTGAAGGTTATGTTACAAGTGGAAAATGAAATAGATTGTGATTGATGGTATTAAAAACAATGAACCGTAAAGTGTTTTGGGTTTGCCTCATCTCCTCTTTAGCACTTATCATAGGTGGGTTTTTTGTTCCACCTCTTGGTGTTATTGATGGCTCAGTGCTGACGGCTGTAGGTGAGATACTCGGTTTTGTAGCCTTGAACGTTTTGTTGTTGGGGTTGGATAAAGGCACTGATTTAACGGTACGGAAAGGTGATTTTGAAGTAGAGTTAGACGCACATGAAGGGGGAGCACCTTGTGGAAGAAAACAATGTTGTAAAAATAAAATTGAAACAGATAATGAATAAACAAAAATTGTTAAAGTTTGCCAAGATGTTACATGCCTTCGCAGAACTACATACAAAGGAAGGTGTCTTGATTTCGGACGCTGAAATTGTAGTAGGTAGTGAGGTATTTGTAGCCAATGAAAATGGGGATATGGTAACACCCGTAGATGGTGAGTACAATACTGAATCGGAATGTTATGTTGTTGTTGGAGGTATTGTAACGGAAATTAAAGCACTGGATATTGTAACGCCTACAGACGTTGAGCCTGTAATGTTGGAAGATGTTGAGGTGGTAAAAGCCGAAAACGAAACATTGAAAGCCGAAAACGAAGCGTTAAAGGCTGAAAACGAAACAATGAAAGCGGAGTTAGAGGAAATGAAGGTTAAGGTTGCGGAATTGGAGGAAAAACTGAAAGAACCGGTAGAAGAACCAATAACAATGCCTGTTGTAACAGAAAAACTTAGTGCTTTATCAGTAGCATTTAAACGATAAAAAAAATAAAAAAAAAAGTTGATATAAAGATGGGAACATTAAATTTAGAAGGAATAAAAGGTTATATAAACGCAAATAAGGACGTTATCGTTAGTAAGGTTATCGCTTTAGCCGATAGTACAAAATACTTACAGATACAAAACAGTGTAACAACTGATACCTCAATACACGGTTTAATCACTGAAATTACCGTACAAGATGGTAAATCGTGTGGTTTTACAGCTGACGGTTCTCAAACAGTTACAGATAGAAAACTTGAACCATCGTTCTTAAAAGTAAACCATGAGTATTGTCCTAAGGACTTCTTAAACACCTATAAACACTATGAAACACAAGTTGCTATGGGTAAATCGCCATTGCCTTTAGAAGAGGCTTTAATCCAAGATGTTTTGGTTTCTATTGCTAACGAAAACGAACACTTGATTTGGTCGGGTAATAAAGCAAGTGGAGACTTACTTGACGGTTTGACTACTTTGATAAACAAAGACGGCGAAGTTACTACTTTGACTAAGAGTGGCACTGTTTATGAAAGAGTTGTTGAGTTGTATAAGAACATAAAAGATAAACGTATGGTTGCCGTTCTTTCAGCTCCTTTGTATCGTGAGTTGGTTATGGAATTGGTTGAAAAGAACCTATACCACTACAACACACAAGAGGGTGATGAGATGGTTTTGACCTTCCCCGGTACTAACTTAAAAGTTTACGGTATAGAAGGCATAAAAGATACTGATACTAACATATACGGTTTGATTTGGGAAGAAACATTTGTTGGTATGGATAACGCCGACAACGCTTCTCAATTTGATTTGTTCTGGTCTAACGATGACCGAGTTTACAAATTGGTTGTTGAGTGGGCTTTGGCAGTTAACTATATGTTTAGCGAAAAGATAATCGTGGTTAAAAACGCATAAGTACCTATTTATTGAGTATTGAAAGTGTGTTATTGGGAGTACCGTTAAAATAGATACTCCCAAAACACGAACGAATAAAAAAATTAGAGTAAAAATAAGATGAGTTGTACACAAACATTAGCAAATATATCAAAACCTTGTGGTAATGGTAAGGGTGGTTTACGCTCAACTGTTTATGTTGCGTTGCGTTCAGCGGTTAACTTCGATGACATGACATTCGTTGAAAGTGCCAAACCTTATAACACAATACAAACGTTGACCGCTTCCACTTGGTATAAATTTGAATTCGGTAAAAACGCCGCTGATTTTACCTCAGAGGCTCAATACGATGGAACTACCGGTGAGTTTAGTTATTTCAAAAATACCCTTAATATTTCGTTCCGCAAAATGGATGCTTCACTTCGTCTATCCATCAACGCTCTGTTGGCGGATGAATGTGTTGTTGTATTCCAAGACGGTAACGGTGTAAACTATGTATTAGGTATCGAGGAACCTGTAACAAGTGAAAGCTGTACACATACAACGGGAACTGCTAAAACAGATAGTAACATGGTTAGTATAGCACTGTCGGACACTACCGCTGAATTGCCTTTACATTTGAGTGAAACCGCTTTAGACACAATTAGACAGTCGTTTGAAAGCTAACCGAACGGTAAAGTTTAACAAGTAAATTAAAAGCACAAGTAATTATAATATTGCTTGTGCTTTTATATTATATATAAAAAACGAAAGGTAATGAACATTAGAAAAACGATATATGTTAGTAGTAGTTATGATAGTAAGTACTTAAGGTATGATGTTAGGCTGTTGTTTACTAATACAGGCAATAGTATAAGAGTGTACCGTGGCAAAACGTTGGTAATGGGTGGTAAGACAACCGTTGATTTAAGCAATGTTTTGAAGGATTATAAGGTTAGAGACGGTTTTGTTTATGACGAAGCAACGTTCGGTTATAAACCCACTCGAGTGTACAACGTACCAACAGAGTCGGTACAAAACATAGAAAGTACAAATAACATTGCTAACATTTGTATTGAAATAAAGTTGTATGAGGACAACGAAAACAGCGTTTTAGTGGCTACCGATAGCGTAACGGTAAATTGTTTTTGTAGAGAAATTCCCGACCCTTATTTGGGTACAGGTAACGGTTTAGAGGATTACAACAACGGGGTTTTAATAAACCACATACCTTACCTTTTAACCAATAATTATTGGTTGGGTTTGTGTTATGCTATTACTAATAACGGCAGTAGTAATGTTGTGGGTGTTTTAAGTGATAGGAACGGCGGAGGCTTTAAGTTAAGCACTCAAACACAATTAGGTAACTATGTGTATAACATACCGTTAAAAACGTTATTTAATGGATTGGTTGAAGAGGGTGGAAATAGCAATGTAACGGTTTATATTGGTAGTAGTACGACGGATAGATTAATAGGCGGTAGTGCGACGGTTGTTGCCGAGGGTATTACTGGTGTTGTAGGTGCTGATTTGGAGCGTTATGAGGGTTTGTACGGTAAGGATAAACTGTATTTAGATGTACAAGTTGGTAAGAACATTATAGAAGCTAAAAAACCGATGGTTGTAATAGATGAATGCCCAAAAGAGTGGTATGTTGCGTGGTTAGACTGTAACGGTTGGCATAGTGAGGGTTTAGTACATGCTTTAGAGGTTGTGGAGAGCGATAAACGAACAGTTATAAACATATACAACGAAAGGACGGTGGTACACAATAATAAGGTTAAAAGGTGGCAATGTAAAAGTATGAAGGTCAATAAGGAGGAGTATGAGGTATATAAAAACATTGTTATGGCTGATTACGTTTGGTTGTACAATAGCAAAACAGATACGTGTTATTGTTGTACGGTTGAGGATAATAGCGTTGGTTATAGTACAGAACGGTTTTGTACTTGGGAATTAAGAGAAATAAAAGGATAAAAGGATATGGAATTGTATTTATTAGTGAATGAAAATTGGGAGAGGGTTGATGTTGAGAAAGGTAACGATTTGGCTTTTAACTACACTTTTTCACAACTCTCCAACCCTACACAATATGTTAGTGAGTATAGTTATACAATTGTACTACCTAAGACACCAAAAAACAATCGGTTGTTTAGTTTTGTTGGGTTGTTAGATGCCCAATTAAACCAGTTTAATAATAACTTTCCGTACATGGCTGTCGCAGAGGGCAACATTGTAAGTCGTGGTACTGCTTATATTGAGGTTATTGATAAGGATGGGTATAGTTTACAATTAAGTGGTGCTTTATATAACATCTTCAAAACACTGATGTCGTGTGGTTGGCACAAAGGTGCGGAGAGGGTAATGGCGGAGTTGTGGGGTAACGTGAGTTTAACCCCTAGCATAATAAACAATTCGTTTAACACACCCGAACCGCTATGGGACACCTCTAACCTTCCTCAATTTCCCTTGTTTCTATTCCCACACTTCGCTGGTTTTATGCCCACAAACGGCTTGGAGATGGAGGGTTTTGATGAGACTAAATGTTTGAATAACGATGTGTTTGAGCAAGTTGCTAACGGTAGTAAGGTAAGCGGACAACAAATGGCTGAGTTCCGTTGCTCACGTTTACGCCCTTATATATACATAGATAAACTTTGGCGTGCTTATAGAGGGGTATGTAAAGATGCTACGGGGTATGATATGGTATTAGATGATAGGTGGTTTAATGAGGGGAATGATTACTTAAAAAACGTATGTTACACATTGCCGTTGTTAGATGATAAAAGTAATAGTACTGCCAATCAACATGTTGTGTCGTTCAATACAAATTCTTATACCGGTTGGGCAAACGACGTGAAAAACATAGTTGTACCACACACTGTTACGGCTACAAAACCGAATAGGGTTAAGTTTGAGTTTAGTTTACCGGTGGTATTTGAATTCGACGGTAACGGATTGTACCGTTTAGCACAGGAAGGTACAAAGATATGTTTTGATAGAACGTATTATTACATAATAACAGCCAAGGTAACAAACGGTACAACGGATTATTTTGAACAAAAGTATGGTTTTATGATTGAACCGGGGCATAAGGGTGATAACGGTGCGTTGTTGTTTCCCGAAATAGAACAATCGGTTGCTAACCGTCTTAGTTCTTTAGTTGGCAATTCTAACGTCCGTGTAATACGTTCTATACCTCAAATAACCTATAACGGTAGTCGTACAACGGTTGATTTTGGTGAGTTGTTCAAATCCATCGAGTTACCCTCGAGTGTTACATCGGTTGAGGATGCCCATTTGGAGTTGAATTACGAGATTAGACACATCGTTCCTACCAACCCACCGTTTTATGATAGCGGTTGCCCTGTGAAAAGTATTGTAACAGGTGATAGAGTTGATATTGATGCCGATTGGGTAATATACCCGATTAATTATTACTACATGAACCCTATGTATTACCGTGTTGATATGTTGATAGATACTATATTGACCGTTGTCAGTGGTAGTGGTAGTATGTTAAACATGACACGGCTGATGGGCGGTACGAAGGGTTTCGAGGTGCTTTTGAAGTATAGTAAACTGATGGGTTTGTATTGGGTTGCTAACGATTTCAAAAAGGAGATAAGGGTTGTTAAACGTGAGGATTACTTCTATGACTGTTTTAACGAGGGTATAATACCCAAAAGTGATGTTGAAAACGGTTTTGTGGATTTAAGTGATTGTGTTGATGTTACAACAATGGAGGTAAAACCTTTGAGTTGGGATGCTAGAACGGTGGTGTTGAATTACGAGGTGGGAACATCGAGTTACGCCAAGGAATATAACGATAAGTACGGCTTAAGCTACGGCTCTATACGCATCCATACGGCAACAGATAGAAACAATGAGGTTGTTGAATTGTTGGGTACAACGGATTATGATAAAATCGTTGCTCCTATCTTCTCACAAGAATGGATACAACCCTATAGGAGTTACAACGGTAGAGTGTACAAGGTTAAAGATGATAGGTATATGGTTGATGAGGGTAATTGTTTTGTCTTTCGTTTACCTAACGGCACTTATAACGCCGTAAACCGTGATGGTTGGAGAGTTACCGACGGCGTTGCTCAGGTGTTGCTCTCGGGCGATACAGAAAAGGAATTGATTGAGGGTGTACGTTGTTATCACTTAGCAGCAGAGAGTGGTGATTTGTTGACTTCGGTTCGCCCCGTGTTTAGTGATAAGAACAAAAACGGTAGAAGTTTTTTAATGGGTGAACCTGCTGAGTATTACAGTGATAAAGATACTACTGAGGTTGATAGCTTCAAAGGTCTCTACAGTGAACGTTATGAAAGTTACTTCAAGGAGGTTTACAACCCACGGAACAAAAGTGTAAGGATTGGAGCTTGGCTCGATGTTGGAATGTATAACCGTTTGAAATATAACCCTTTTGTAACAATGGGTAATGTTGGTTATATTGTTTTAGAGGTGAGCAGTTGGAGTGATGATGGTTTAACGTGGGTAACAATGAGGCAAATAGATAACTATGAGGCATTGTATAAAGACGGTAACAACACTATTATAAAAAGACCTATATTGGATGGTATTGTTATTGGTGGTTTAGTACAAAAAGGCGATGGAACATTTGATAGTGTTACAGAGGGTACTGAACTGCCCGGTGAAGGTAATGATGATGAGGTGATACAACCTATGTAAACATAGTTTGTAGGCAACCGATGTAATCGTTTGTAGGCAACCTATGTAAATTTGAAAAGGGGAGTTTGGTGGAACCTCTCCCCTTTTTCGTGTTGCTCATTAATCAAATTTGGTAATAATAATATAGACAATTTTGATAGAATTTTTAATCCAACAACTGACATTTTTTTCCGTATTTCATAAACTCCTTAACTTGCTCTATAAGTGCTGTTACAG
>JAEIGA010002703.1_pt1 | contig 28104 bp, 25 predicted proteins | sample 9270691 | NCBI WGS metagenome assembly JAEIGA01 (sample SAMN17057246, study PRJNA624740) | gut metagenome | biome: biome; isolation source: fecal sample | host: Bos grunniens | place: China: Xizang | collected 2019
GGTTGTTCCGGATTTAAAAGTTGGAACATATGATGTTTCAGCGGTTTATAACGGTGATGATAAATACGAAAGCAGCAATAATTCAACTGAATTCGAAGTATTAAAACAAACTACTGATGACATTAAGGTAATTGATCAAGGTAATGGTACTGTTGTTGTCATCGTTGACGATAATGCTACCGGTACTGTTGAAATTAAAGTTGGAAATAATACTTATAATGCTACTGTTAAAGATGGTGTTGCTGTAATTGACATTACGAATGAAACTCCTGGAACACATGACATTGAAGTCATTTACTCCGGTGATGATACTCATCAACCTCAAGCAGTAGATTCAGAAGTAACAATTCCAAAATATAGCACTCCAATAAGTGTGGATGTAAGTGATATTAATGTTGGAGACACAGCTGTTGTAACTGTAACTCTTCCGGATGATGCTACTGGCAGTGTAACCATTGAAATTAATGGTAAATCTTACACTTCTGAAGTTAAAGATGGAAAAGCAGTATTCAATGTCGACGGATTAGAAGCAGGTAATAAAACTGTTGCTGTAAAATATGATGGCGATAATAACTATGTGGAAAACTCCACTACTGGTCAATTCACTGTATCAAAATGCCCATCAAATGTAACTGCAACCGGAAAAGATATAAAAGTAGGTAAAGATGAAATTATTACTGCTACTGTTCCTAGCGATGCAACAGGCCGTGTACTTGTAGACATTGATGGTGTAGGATACTATGGTACTATTGTAAATGGTAAGGCAAAAATTATAATTCCAGAGCTTCCAAGCGGTAAATACACAGCAAAAGTAACCTATGAGGGTGATGACAAATATTTACCAAGCACAACAACTACTCATTTCACTGTAACAAAAGTTTCCACTCCAATTTCTGCTACTGGTGATGAGATTGATCAAGGTAGTGATGCTACTGTTGTAGTTAAATTGCCTGAAGATGCAACCGGTACTGTAACAATCACTGTTGATGGTAAAAAATACACTTCCGATGTTAAAAATGGAAAAGCAGTATTTACTATTCCTGGATTAACCAAAGGTGACCATGATGTATCAGCAAGTTACTCCGGAGATAAAAAATACGAAGCTAATGATACAGTAACAGATATTCTTGTTCATTACAAAGAATCTCCAAATCCTCATAATGGCGAAGGGGATAATGCAAAACCTGGAAGTGTCAACTTGACTAAATATCCAACCGGTAATCCGATATTGGTCATGTTGTTAATCCTATTGCTTATGGGATCAACTCAAATCAGAAGATTTAGGAAATAATTTTCCTAATTTTTTATCTTTTTTTATAAAAATTAGCTGCGACATGTAGATTATCAGATATCATCATATTGATTTTAAAGACAACTATTAATTTAATTAAAATATTGACTGATATTTTTCATAGTTTGATGACTTATTTTAATATATTTATCCAAATTTTAAAGTAAATCGATAGAAAAATTTCTCCGGTTTTTTCAATAAAAATAGAAATTTGTAATCATCAGTTAGGAGCGTAATTTATAAAGATTTTTAGATAAATTTTAAAAATTAATTGTATTTTTTTGTTTCGAGAGACGTGATGTCATTTGTCATGTAAATCTTTTTATATAATTTAAAACATAAATTTATTAAAACCTAAAAGTTTGTTGATATTATGGTTCAAGTAGGATTAATTAATTGGGTTTATGTAATTCTTTTATTTATTTTAGGATTTATTACATATTATAGGAAATCCCTAGATAAAGTTGGCTCAGCAGTAATGGTCATTATGGGTATCATTATTATTTTCTCAGCTGGTGTAAATTGGCTTTTATTAATTGTTTTATTCCTGATCATGTCTTTACTTGCCACCAAATACTCTAAAAAATACAAGCAGTCATTAGGTGAGTTTGAAGGAAGAAGGACTTCTAAAAATGTTATTTCAAATGGTGTTGTAGCTTGTTTCATGGCTGCATTTGGAGGTTTTGTCCCGGCATTTGCCGGTGGTTTTATTGGAGCAATCGCAACAGCAACTTCAGACACATTAGCTTCAGAAATAGGAGTATTGGACCCACATCCTAGGTTAATTACAACATTTCAAAAAGTAGATCCGGGTACTAATGGTGCAGTATCTGTATTGGGAACTACTGTGGGAATTGTTGGTGCAGCAATTATTGGTATTGCAGCATACTTATTGGGCATTATGCCAAATCCTCTTTTATCAATTGCAGTTGCTATAATTTCTGGAACTGTCGGTTGTTTTATGGACAGCATTTTAGGTGCTATTTTTGAAAACAGGCATTTATTGACAAATGAGCATGTAAACTTAATTGCTACAATTGTGGGTGCGCTTGTTGGAATTTTAATATTATTATAATCTTTTTTTACTAAATTCTATTTTATGTTTTTAAACTACTTTTTAAACAAATTATTTTAACTATTAAACATAAAAATTATATCATTATATTTTAGGTGATATTTATGAAAGGTCTTATTTTAATTATGGATGGTATGGGTGACCGTCCAATTAAAGAATTAGGAAATAAAACTCCTCTTGAAGCTGCACACACTCCAAATATGGATAAAATGGCTGAAGAAGGAATTACTGGTATTATGGATTCAATAGCTCCAGGCATTATTCCAGGTAGTGACACAGCACATTTATCAATTTTAGGTTACAACCCTTATGAAGTATATACTGGCAGAGGTCCATTTGAAGCAAATGGTGTAGGTGTGGATGTATTGCCGGGCGATATTGCATTCAGATGCAACTTTTCAACTGTAGATGAAAATTTAATAGTCACAGACAGACGTGCCGGAAGAATCAAAGAAGGAACTGATGAAATTGTTGATGTATTGAACACAATGGTTTTGGAAGATTATCCTGATATTAAAATTATTTTTAAAGAATCCACCGGTCACAGGGCAGTTTTGGTCTTGAGGGGTGAAGGGCTTTCAGGAAAAGTAAGCGATGCTGACCCTAAAGTCGAAGGAAATAAACCTAAAGAAGTAAAACCGTTGGATGACACTCCTGAAGCGGCAAAAACCGCTGACATCCTAAACAAATTGGTTGTAAAAACATATGAAATGGTCAAAGACCACCCTGTTAATGTTAAAAGAATCGAAGCAGGAGAACATCCGGCAAACATTGTCATTCCGCGTGGTGCAGGTGAAGTTCCTAGCGTAGAGTCTTTAAATGAGAAATATGAAATTAACTCTGCATGTATTGCCGAAACCGGTTTGATTATGGGTATTGGAAGATTTGCAGGTATGGACATTATTGAAATGGAAGATGTAACTGGTGGAGTTGACACTAATTTGGACAACATTCGTGATACAATAATTGACCAAGTCAAAAACTCCGACCATGACTTTTTCTTGATAAACATTGACGGAGCAGATGAAGCAGGCCACGATGGCCAAACTATCCAGAAAAAGGAATTCATAGAAAAAGTAGATGAAGTAGTAATGAGTGAACTTATAAAACTTGAAGATGTCTACATTTACCTAACAGCAGACCATTCAACTCCAATTTCTGTTAAAAATCACTCAGGAGACCCAGTACCTGTATTGATCAGAGGTCCTGAAGTGAGAGTTGATGATGTATGTGAATTCTCCGAAAGGGCATGTGCAAAAGGCGGACTTAACAGAATCAGAGGATCCGATGTGATGAACATCATGATGGACTTAATGAATTACGCTCATAAATTCGGAGCATAGGTGGTAGATATGGTAGCTAAAAAACTATTCGGAACATCTGGAATCAGAGGTTTAATAGGCTCTGAAGTAACCTGTGAACTTGCATTAAACGTTGGAAAATCACTGGCTTATTATTTGGGAAATGAAGGTACAGTTGTAATAGGTTATGATACCAGAACTACAAATGAGATGCTTGACCAAGCAATATGTGCGGGACTTTTGGAAAGTGGAATTGATGTAGTTAAAATAGGCATGGTTCCAACCCCATTAGTTGGTTATGCTACCGAAAAAATTGGTGCTGATGCCGGAATTATGCTAACCGCTTCACATAATCCATCCCCATATAATGGAATAAAATTGTGGAATAAAAACGGAATGGCATACACATCCGAGCAGGAAGCAAAAATTGAAGAGATATATTCAGAAAAATCATACATTTCAGTTTCATGGGATAAAATCGGGAAATTAAGTGTCAATGAGCAAATCAAAGGACAATATGTTGATGATTTGGTTGACATGGTTGATATTGAAGAGGGTCTAAAAGTCGTAATTGACTGTGCATCCGGTGCCGGAAGCGAAATATCACCTTTAGTATTTAGAAAAGCAGGATGCGAAGTGACCACCTTGAACTCACAACCGGACGGATTTTTCCCAGGAAGAAATCCTGAACCGAATGCAGAAAACTTAGGTAACTTAATGAAAACTGTTGTAGCTATTGGAGCCGATTTGGGAATTGCTCATGATGGTGATGCAGATAGAATGATTACTGTTGATGAAAAGGGTAACATTTCACCATTTGACTCACTTTTGGCATTAATATCAAAAGAATTCGATGGGGATGTCGTAACAACTGTCGATGCAGGATTATGCATGGATGAATCTGTAAAGGGTGAAGTTTTTAGAACTCCAGTTGGTGACGTTAATGTTGCTGAAGTTATAATTGAGAAAAATGCGGCATTTGGCGGTGAACCTTCAGGAACCTGGTTGCACCCGGACTTCTGCATGTGTCCAGATGGAATTCTATCAGGTTTAAGGATGGCTGAATTGGTATCTAAAAAAGGTAAATTGTCAGATCTTTTAGATGAAATACCATCATATCCTAATATCCGTGAAAAAATAACATGTTCCAAGGAAGCAAAAATCAAGGTCATGGAAAATATGGAAGAATTGTTAAAATCCGAATTTGATGATATCTCAGATATAAATTCAATTGATGGGGTAAGATTGACATTTGATGATGACAGTTGGGTACTTGTCAGACCATCTGGAACTGAAGATTATATTAGAATAACTTTAGAGTCAAGAGATGCTCAAAGAGCGGAAGAAATTAAAGAAACCTGTGTAAAAATAATTAATGAAAATTTATGAAGATATAATTATCTTCAAAATACTTTTTTTTTTTGATTGTGTTTGTTTTAAATATTAATAAGGATTATTCCTTTTTAAGTTCGTTAATTGATGCCTGCAGCTCATCTAACTTTTCATCATAGTTGTCAAGTCTGTTTTTAAAATGACGTATCATCACAGCTGCAGTTAATGTTGCAGTAGCAACTCCCGACAGTATATATCCGCTCCAAACCAAAATGATACTGTTGATTTTACCTCCTGTAGTATCACCTAAAATGGCATAACCATTACTGGTAAAAGCATTGGAAACCATAACCATGGCATTCAAAGGATCTTCATTTTCAATAAACATTGTAATAATAATGCTTAAGAAGAGTATTGCGAATAAAAGAATTATTGAAAAACCTAAATTATACCGGTCTGTATATATTTGAAATTTGTCATAGAAATATTTCATTAGATATATTAAAGCAGGAATTCTCATAAAGTCCCAATATTCAAGTAAAGATTCTCCGAATAGTAAAAATGCAATTGATGCAAGTGGAAATAGGAATAATATTAATATCATGCTTTTTTTCGAGGTTTTATCATAAATGATGGAAGCAATATGAACTGAAACAATGATGTCTAAAACAGAATGGAATGCATAAAACTCGGGACCATTGCTTAAGATGATGTTGTTGTCAAAAAAGAAGTTTATGATTATAATGAATAAAAGCAACATCATTGCCAAGTAATAAACTTGTTTTAAGGTTTTAATTTCTTCTTCAGGAAGAAATTTTGTAGGATTTATAAATTTAAAAGAATTATTGTCATATCTATTCTTAAAAAATCTCCCAACATAAAATAGCATTGCAAATATCAATATTGATATGAAAATTTGAATAAAATAGTTATAGATTTCCATAATTGTCCTTAATTAATATTGATTTAAATAATTTATAAATATTTGTGCAATTGTGTAAAAAATATTTAAAAATGACTCAAATTGACCAGTTATAAATTGCTTTTTTCACAATTAAAAATAGTTTTTTTGACAAAAAAAGAGAATAATAAAAAAGGTTTTGAGAAGAAGAATTATTCTTCTTCTGCAATAAATGCTTCAATACCTAAAGCTGCGCATTCTGGACAAGCCCAACCTTCTGGCATGTCTGCAGGAGTTGCTCCAGCAGGAATGTCATAAGCAGGGTCACCTTTTTCTGAATCAAATCTGTATTCACAGTGTAAACAAACATATACAGTCATTTTTTTAATCTCCTTTTGTGTTTTTTGCTATTAGCATAGCTAATATGGTTCTACTATATTCTAACTATTATTTAAAATTAGTCATTTGTTTTTAGAAAAATTAATTTATAAGATGAGAGTAAAACATATAATATTATTAGATAATTTTTATGGGGATAAAAAAGTGAAAGCAATTATATTAAGTGCTGGCGAAGGTTCTAGAATGAGGCCATTAACACTTACAAAGCCTAAAACCATGTTGCCAGTGGCTGGAAAACCAATTATCCAATATAACATTGAATCATTAAGGGATAATGGTATTAAGGACATATTATTAATTGTTCGTTATAAAGAAGAAATGGTTAGAGCTTACTTTGGAGACGGCAGTGAGTTTGGTGTCAATATATCCTACGAAACTCAAGAAGATTTCCTAGGAACAGCTAATGCTATTTCTTATGGTGAAAATTTTATCGATGACAGTTTGATTGTTTTAAACGGAGATATCATTTTAGACAATGAAATCATCAATGAAATCATCAAAAAATACAATTATATGGAACCTGATACATTAATGGTTTTAACTGAAGTGGACGATCCTTCCGCTTTTGGTGTGGTCGAAATCGAAGATAGCAACATCAAAAAAATTGTAGAAAAGCCAAAAAAAGAAGATGCACCAAGTAATCTTGTTAATGCAGGTATCTATATATTCAACAAAGATATTTTTGATAAAATTAAGAAAACAGAACTTTCAGAACGTGGCGAATATGAAATCACTGATTCTGTAAGTTTACAAATTGCTGACGGTAGAAAAGTAATTGGTCACAAAACAAATAAAGATTGGATTGATGTAGGTCGTCCATGGGAGCTGATTGAAGTTAATGAAGAACTTATCAGTAATTTAAAGACAGAAATTAAAGGAACTATTGAAGATGGAGTCCATATTCATGGTGAAATATTTTTAGATGAAAATAGTGTCATAAGATCAGGAGTATACATTGAAGGAAACGTATACATTGGAAAGCACTGTGATATAGGTCCTAATTCATATATTAGAGGCAATTCCTACTTCGGTGACCACGTACATGTTGGTAATGCTGTTGAAATTAAGAATTCAATTATTATGGAAAATACAAATGTCAGTCACTTAAGTTATGTTGGAGACTCTGTAATCGGTTCTAATTGTAATATTGCAGCAGGAACCAACATTGCAAACCTCCGTTTTGATAATAAACCTGTCAAAACTAAAATCAAAGATATGATGATAGATAGTGGAAGGCGTAAATTAGGTTCAATTATCGGTGACTCTGTTAAAACAGGTATTAACTCAAGTTTCTCACCGGGTGTTAAAGTAGGCCACAATTCTACTATCGGTTCAGGGGTTTTGTTATATGATGATGTACCCTCTGATACACGCGTATTAGTAAAACAAAATCATATCATTCAAGACAAAAATAAAAAGAAAGAATAATACGGCGATATTATGGAAAATAACAAAGACTCTATTGTAATATGCCCAGGTGCACAGGTACTCGGAAATGTTGAACTCGGAGAAGATGTCTCCATATGGCACGGTGCTGTTGTAAGGGGAGATACTGACTCCATTACTATTGGTAACAACTCAAATGTTCAGGACAATTGTGTTGTCCACTGTACTAAAGGATTTCCAGTGGTCATTGGTGATAATGTTTCTGTTGGTCATGGTGCAGTTGTTCATGGTTGTAAGCTAGATGATAATGTTTTAATTGGAATGAATGCAACAGTTTTAAACGGTGCACATATATCTAAAAATTCAATTGTGGGTGCAGGTGCTGTTGTAAGTGAAGGTAAGGACTTCCCTGAAGGTAGTTTAATTTTAGGAGTTCCAGCACGAGTTGTCAAGCAACTTAGTGAAGAACAAATCCAACATATTAAGGAAAATGCAGACAATTATGTTAAACTTTCTAAAAGATATAAGGAAGATTAATAATGAAAGCAAGAAAAATTGTAGATGAAATGGATTCATATGTTCCCGGAAAGTCTCAGGGAGAGATTGCAGAACAATTTAATTTAAATAAGGATGAAATCATCAAATTGGGATCTAATGAAAATCCATGGGGTCCCTCTCCAAAAGCTATGGAAGCTATTAAAGAGGAAATCAAGTCAATTAATAGGTATCCTGAATCTCAACTTCATGAACTTGTGGCCGAAATAGCCAAATATGCAGATGTCAAGGAAAATCAGGTAATTATTGGCGGTGATGGTGCTGATGAAATCATTGATGTGCTTGCAAAAACATTCATTGATGAAGGTGATGAATTTATAGTGCCTTTGCCATCTTATATGTACTATGAATACTTGCTTAAGCAGTATGGAGCTAATCCGGTCTATGCAAGATGGGATTTAGATAAAAATGAGCTGGATGCGGATTCTATATTTGATGCAATCACAGATAAGACAAAAATGATTTTTTTATGCAGTCCGAATAATCCTACAGGTACTTTAATCGATAAAGAAGTTCTAATCGATATTGCAGAAAAAAATCCTGAAGTATTGATTGTTATTGATGAAGCTTACTTTGAATACTCTGAAGTTACAAATAAGGATTTAATTGACGAATATGATAATATATTCATCATTCGTACAATGTCTAAAGTATTGGGTCTTGCAGGTATGAGAATCGGTTATGGCCTTGCATGTGAAGAAATTATAGAATATATGCACAGAATTAAGCCGGTATTTTCCCTAACAAGATTATCTTTTGTAGCTGCTCTCAATACCTTTAGGGACACTGAATACATTAAGGATTCAATTGAAAAAGGAATCCAGTCAAGACAATACTTATATGATGAGCTATCAAAAATCGATTCATTAAATGTATTTCCATCTAAATCTAATTTCATGCTAATACGTGTAAAGGATACCGGTTTTACAGCTAGTGAATTGGCATTAGAGTTAATGAAGAAGGGAATCATTGTAAGGGATTGTACTTCATTTAAAGGTTTAGATGAGTATTGGATAAGAATCAGTATTTGTACTTTGGAAGAAGATAAAAAATTCATAGAAATTATTAAAGAGGTTTTAAACTAATGTATGTTGGAGGATCTGTAATTTCTTCAGTTGAATTTCATGGGAACATGTCTCTGGTTCTTTTTATGTCAGGATGCCCATTAACATGCAGGTATTGCCATAATGTTGAACTTTTAGACGATTCAACAGAAAAATCGTTTGAAGAAGTTAAACAAGAAATCGATTCCTCTGCAGATTTTTTGGATGCGGTTGTAATTTCAGGTGGCGAACCTCTAATGCAGACAGATGCATTAATTGAAATATTTAGCTATGTTAAAGAGATTGGTCTCAAAACTAAGCTGGACACTAGTGGAATCTATCCCGATAAAATTAAACAGTTATTGGATTTGAAATTATTGGACTTTGTTTCACTTGATGTTAAAACAACCTTTTCAAAATACAGAAAAATTACAGGTTCCAATGTTGGTTTTCAAGTTAAAAAATCAATGAAACTAATCAATGATGATGAAAATGTTCGCCTTGAAGCTAGAACTACTTATGTTCCAACATTGCATACAAAAAAAGATATAATCAATTTAGTGGATGAAATTGAAGCTGATATTTACACAATACAACAATTTAGAAATAAAAATGTCCTTGATCCAGCTTTAGAAAAGATTGAAGTTCCAAATCCTCATGATTTGGCTGCATTAGCCCGTGAAATTAAACCTTATTTCAAAGGTCAAGTTAAGGTGAAATCCGCAGAATTCGGTGAACAGATAATAGAATAAATTTAAGGAGGAGTCAAATGCCTATTTTGTCATTTTCAAGTAATGATATTGATGTAATTACTGGTAAAAAAACAAGAACAATACGTAAAGCATGGAAGACTCCGCTTAAAGTTGGAGATAGGCTTTATTGTTATTGGAATCTGGTTTCAAAAGAAAAAATGAAAATTTTTGAAGCTTTAGTGACTGATGTCGAAAACATTTCCTTTGTAGATATTAAAGATAATGATGAATTGGCTAGAAAAGAAGGTTTTAAAGACTCCAAAGACATGTTGAGAGAATTTAAAAAAATGTATGGTGGTCAAATTAGTGATTCAGATGAATTCCAAATTATCTATTTTGAAAAACTCCACATTGATGACTGGAAAGGAGATAAAATAGATGAAAAAGCAATGATTACCAAAAGAGCAGATATTCTTTTTGACAGCGGTAAATTTGATAAGTCTACAATGTGTTATGAAGCGGCGCTGAGACTTGATCCGAATGATGTTTATTTGCTTAACAAGCAAGGAGATAATTTATCCAGATTGGGTCAATTTGATGAGGCCATTAGCTGTTATGATAAAGCACTGAAAACAGAACCCGACAATGAATATATCTTAAATAATAAAGCTATTGCACTTCTTAATGCAGGCAGAATCGAAGAGGCATATAAGGCCAGTACCATAGCTTATAATTATCGTCCAAGCAGTCCAATTGTTTTATATTGGAGAGGATTTATTTTAGAAATGCTTGGAAGATATGATGCCGCTTTGAGAGTTTACGATAAGCTTATTGTAATTGATGGAGAAAACCCTGAAGTCTGGAATGCACGGGGCAATCTATTGACTGATATGGGTCAGCTTGAAGAAGCTATTGAATCATTTGATAAAGCTGTTGAAGTTTGTTTGGATGATTCTGAAATGGATGCAAGCGCCATTAATAGGATGGGTAATGCTTACATTGATTTAGGTAAATTTGATGAAGCATTGGAGTGTTTTAATAAAGCAATTTCATTGGAAAAATACAACATTGATTTCTTACTTAACAAAGGTGTTGTTTTAATGGAACTGGGCAAATTTGAAGAAGCCGTTGATAGTTTCAATAAGGTATTGCTTAGAAATCCCGATAACGAGGATGCATTTTTCTTGAAAGAGGAATGTTTAGAAAACTTTTAAACATTTACATTTTTTAATGTAGATGTCATATTTTTATTTTATTTATTTTTGTGATAACTTTCATTATTTTAAAAATAGCTATTGATTTTATGAAAGTTTAAAATAAAAAGTATATTTTAATTATATCAGAAATTAATATAATTAAAACAAAATCGGTGATGGTTTTTCGTGTTATTTATTTTTTATATTTTTTTATTAGGCTGATTCCCCATTCTGTCATTTCGTCAGCTTTCTCCTGTGAGTCGGACTCGGCAAAGCATCTGAAAATTGGTTCGGTTCCAGATGGTCTGATGATTACCCAACCATCTTCCTTAAGGATTTTAACACCGTCTGTTAAGTCTAATTCAAAATCGGTAGTGCTTTTAATTTCATCAGCAATACTTGACATGACAAACTCTTTTTGATCATCAGGACATTCGATTTTCATTTTTTTAGCATAATAAACTGGAAGTTCCGCCACTAATTCGGATAAAGGTTTTTTCTCTTTGGCAACGATTTCCAAAATTTTGGCAACAGTCATTACTGCATCTCTTCCATAAACAAAATCTGGGAAAATAAGTCCTCCATTTTCCTCTCCACCAAATAGTCCGTCTTCATCTTTAAGTTTACGTGCTACAAGCAAGTCTCCAACTGCAGTAGCTATTACTTCTCCATTGTATTCTTCTGCAATGTCATAAATTGCCTGGGATGTTGCAACGGTTGTTACAATGATTCCGCCATCATTTTCCTTAAGCATATGTTTTTCAACAAGGCTGAAAGTTTTATCTCCTAAAACAAAATTACCTTTTTCATCAATACAAATGGTTCTATCGGCGTCTCCATCGTGTGCAAGACCAATGTCTGCACCCAATTCTTTAACAACACTGATTAATTCCTGTAAGTTTTCTTCGATTGGTTCAGGGTCACGGCCTGGGAAAAATCCGTCAGCTTGAGCATTAAGGGTTGTTACGTCACATCCAAGCTTTCTAATCAGATATGGTGCTGTATAACAACCTGCACCAGATCCGCAATCAACAACAACTTTTAAGTTAGCGTTGCGGATAGCTTCGGCATCGACTTTTGCGACTGCCTCATCAACATATTCATCAATAATGTTATCATTATGGTAAATTTGACCAATTTCGTAAAATGGAACTCTATCAGGTTCTTCATCAAAGTATAATTTTTCAATAGCTAAATCCATTTCATCAGGTATTCCAATACCAAATTCATCTAAAAATTTTAATCCATTATATTTTGGAGGATTGTGTGAAGCGGTAATCATTACTCCACCATCGTAATATTTGCGAACTGCATATTGAACTCCTGGTGTTGGTAAAATTCCTAAATCTACTACATCACATCCACTTGATAAAAGACCAGCTTTGACAGCTTCTTTTAGCATTGGTGTGGAGGTTCTTGGGTCTCCCCCAACAGCTACGGTTCCTTTAATCTGTGAACCATAACATGCTGCAAGTCTTGATGCAAACTCTGGAGTTAAAACATCATTGGCGGTTCTTCTAACTCCAAATGTTCCAAATAATCGTTTTTTATCAGACATGTTATTATTTCCTATACTTTTTAATGTTGTTAATTTTTGTTTTTCAATAAATAAAAAGCTATTTGTTAATTTGTTATTTTCAAGTCGTCTCCACCAGATAAGATTATTTCCAAATCCGAATTATATTCTGTAATTTTACCAGTAACTTCTACTTTTTTGTCTTTAAAGTTTTCAATATCAAAATTATTCGTTTGCAGTTCCGCTAGTTGTTTTTCAAAGATTACTAAAGACATCTGTCCGGTACCGTCATTAATCGTTAAAAAATAGCTGCTTTTGGATGCTGAAGATGAAATGTCGGTAATTACGCAGTCAATACAAACTTCTTCATCAATCATTCCACGGTCGATATCTTCTATTTTAACTTTTTTCACTTCAATTGAGGGTGTAAAGATTAACAGGCCAATTATACCAATCAATGAGGTAATTAAAGCTATTCTTAATAATTTTTCATCTGTAATTTCCATACTCTTTTTATTGTAGTTCCTATTAAAAATAGTCGATAGGATTTCAACTTGAAAAACTTAATTAGGAGTGTAAATATAGTAGTAGTATGTTTGAAAATCTTACAAAAACAGAATTGTATGCAATGCTGGCAGGTGTTTTTACTGCATGTCTAATAATATCGAACATTATTGCGGGAAAAACATTTGATTTTTTTTCGTTTACATTGCCCTGCGGTGTTGTAATATTTCCAGTAATTTACATTGTCAATGATGTTTTAGCAGAAGTTTATGGATATGAAAAAGCTAGAAATATTATTCTTTTGGGATTTTTAATGAACCTTGTTGCGGTCATTTGTTATAATATTACAATTATGCTTCCGGCTCCTGTATTTTTTGAAAATTCCGAAGCGTTCAGCATTGTTTTAGGTTCTACTTTTAGGTTATTGATAGCCAGTTTTGCAGCATATCTGGTGGGTTCTCTAGTTAATGCTAAACTGATGGTGCTGCTTAAAAGTTGGGATGAAGATAAATTGTTTTTAAGATGTATTCTTTCAACACTTTTTGGTGAAGGTTTGGATGCAATAATATTTATTTTCATTGGATTTTTCGGAACAATGCCTTTCGAAGCATTGATATGGATGATTATAGCACAGGCATTGTTTAAGACAGTCTATGAAATTATCGTTTATCCTTTAACCCGTCATGTAATAGGCAGTGTCAAAGCATTGCCTGAAAATTAATTTCCAGTATTATACATGGAAATTAATCTCTCTACGGTATCCGCATCCATCGGACCTTTATCCTTTCTGATATTTTTGACAACAGGGAATCTTAAGGAGTAACCTGTTTCATATTCTGGAGATTCTACAATTTCAGAAAATGCTATTTCTAAAACTATTTTTGGCTCAACTTTAATTTCACGACCTTTTGTTGAAATTTCAAGTTCTTTCATTTTCGCAGTTAAATATTCTAAGGTAGCATCGTCAAGACCTGTTGCAGCATATGCAACTGTTTTAAAATCATCGTTTTCATCTCTTAGGGCCACCAGATATGATCCGACGAAATCACCCCGTTTTCCAATACCATATGTTCCGCCAACAATAACCATGTCCAATGTTTCAGGTTCCGCTTTATATTTAAGCATTTTTTTACCTCTGAGTCCGGGAATATATGGTTCTTTGCAGTCTTTAATCATGATTCCTTCATGACCTCCTTCAATGGAGGTTTCAAATAGTTCTTGAAGTTCATCAATATTTTCTTCAGTTCCTATTTTCATAGTGCTCAGATTCATTTCATCTACAGAGGTATCAACAATATTTTCTAAAGTTTCACGCCTTTTGGACAATGGTTCATCAATCATTGGAACTTTATAGTATAGTACATCAAACAGGAATAATTTTAATGGAACATTCTCCATAGCTTCTTCCACATTATGTTTTCTTCTAACTCTATGGAGGATATTTTGGAATGGGAGCGGTTTGCCGTTTCTTGTAGCTATAACCTCACCTTCTACAATGTAATTTTCATGAGGTAGGTATTCATCAAATAGCTCAACGATTTCCGGAAGTGCGTGTGTGATATTTTCAAGTCTTCTGGTAAAAATTTTAATTTCATCACCATTTCTGTGAACTTGCAGTCTAATTCCATCGTATTTTGTCTCGCAAATTGCACAGCCCATTTCAGGTATGATTTCATCTAGTGGAGGTGATAATTGTGCAAGCATTGGTTTTACAGGTGTACCTGGAGTTAAATTCAGTTTTTCAAGACCGGCAGCACCTTCATCTTTAGCAGTTCTTGCAACAACTGAAAAGTCATTTGTAAGCATTTGGGCCCTTTCAACTATTTTTTTGTCAATGTCAAAAGCCTGTGCGATTGCGTCTCTAACAACTCCGTCTCCAACACCAATCCTTAACTCTTCTGTAATTGTACGGGTCAGATATTTTGCTTCAGTTGCACTTGCCTGTGAGAGCAATTCTAAAATAATGGCTATTTTACGGTTGGTTGAACGTGATCCGCTAATTGTGGATAGCTTACGCAAGCTATTAAAGACAAAATCAATAGTCAAAGGCTGTGAGAAAAATGTCATTTGGGATTTTTTGGCATATAATTTAATGCAGGCAAGTCCTATGTCTCCTTCGTCACGAACTGCATCTTCAACATTGGCTTGTGTTGTTCCAACAGCTTCAGCAACAGCTCTTTCCACTAATTTTCCACCAATACCAATTTCTTCTGAGCTCCATGCGGGAAATACAACTCCCAGGATTAACAGTCCTACTTTTTCAATGGTGTCGGAGTCCAGTTTCTTTAAAAATTCAGAGATTATTTCTGTTTTTTCCAATCTTTTGGTAGTGGCTTCAAGTGCAGAGTAAACATCCACCAATTCTTGGTATTTCATCAGAAATCACCTTTTGCAATTTTCACTGCACAATATTCTCCGCACATTGCGCACATTTCATCGTCATCCAATTGGCATTTGTCGCGATATTTTCTTGGTTTTGATTTGTCTAGCGCCAGGTCAAATTGGGCATCCCAGTCAAACTCTCTTCTGGCTTTGGCCATTGCTTTTTCACGGGTCCATGCTGAGTCAAGTCCTTTTGCAACATCTGCAGCTTCAGCAGCAATTTTTGATGCAATAACTCCTTCTTTCACGTCTTCAAGACTTGGAAGTGATAAATGCTCTGCAGGGGTTACATAGCATAGGAAATTGGCGCCTGCAGTTGCTGCGATTGCGCCGCCGATTGCTCCTGTAATGTGGTCATAACCAGGTGCAATGTCAGTTACCAGTGGACCCAATACATAAAATGGGGCACCATGACATATTGTTTTTTGAATTTCCATATTTGCTTTAATCTGGTTTAGAGGCATGTGTCCCGGACCTTCCACCATTACCTGGACATTGGCATCCTGAGCTCTTTTAACTAAAGTTCCTAGATTAACTAATTCTTGAATTTGAGGGATATCGCTTGCATCAGCCAGACAGCCAGGTCTTAAACCGTCACCTAGAGATAATGTAATGTCATATTCATAGGATAACTCTAAAAGGTAATCGTAATTTTCATATAATGGGTTTTCTTCGCCGTTATGGTTAATCCAGGAAGCCATGAATGTTCCTCCACGGCTTACAATTCCCATCATCCTGTTTGCAGCTTTTAATTTTTCAACCAAATCTTTTGTAATTCCACAGTGGAGTGTCATAAAGTCCACTCCTTCCTTTGCCTGATTTTCAATAGCTTTAAAGATATCGTCAGGATCCATATCAATGATTTCCTTGTTTTTAGCTAGTGTCACAACACCCGCTTCATAAATCGGTACGGTTCCAATACAGATGTCAACTGCATCCATAATCTTTTTTCTAAATAATTTTAAATCAGAGCCGGTTGACAAATCCATCAATGCATCTGCACCATATTCCTGGGCTAATTTTGCTTTGTTAATTTCCAGTTCAATATCATCGATTTTGGATGATGAGCCTATATTTGCATTGATTTTAGTTTTTAGGCCTTCACCAATTCCGCATGGTTTGGAATGTCCATTTATATTTTTAGGAATTACAACCAAGCCTTTGTCAATTAATCTAGCTAGCTTATTTACATCTATATTTTCCATTTTTGCAACATATTCCATTTCAGGAGTTATATTGCCTTTTTGAGCTTCACTTTTCTGAGTCAAATTTATCCCTCTAAATGACTAATCATAAAAGATATTTCAAATTCATACTATATAGAATTTTTTCAAATGCTGTACATTTTTAAATCAATAATTTTTAATATTATGTGTTTATACAATAATACATAACGGTGGTTATATGGTCGAAGATAAACATGTAATAGAAACATTGGGTAAAGTAAAAGTAGTAATTGAAAATGGTGAAATAACCGAAGTAGGTTCCTCAGATATGAAATATTGTCCAATGTTTCATGCAATGCATAAAGTAGATGAGTTAAACGAAGAATTTATCCGCAAAAACATTAATTTTAGAATAGCAGATTTTGGAATGTGCACTCCTGAAAGAGTAATTGAAATGGACGATTTGGTTACAGTTGGAATTTCAGAAATACTAAAAACAAACATGGAAAATGGAAGTATTGATTGTGTAGTCGGCGCATGTGACGGTGCCGGAACTGTAATAATGACAAATCCTCGCGTAGTTCAGGGTGTAGGTGGAAGAGTGTCAGGTTTAATCAGTACAACACCAATTCCAGAAGTAATTAAAAACCTTGAGGAAAAAGATTCAATTGTTCTAAATCCCGACACAGCTGAATTAAATCAGCTTGAAGGATTAAAAATAGCGCTTTCACAGGGATATAAAAATATTGCAATAACCGTTATACCATCTCCTATGATTAAGGAACTTCGTGAATATCCTATAGATGACGATGTTAACGTCTATATTTTTGTGGCACATACTACAGGTGTTAGTGCCGAAGAAGCGGAAATGCTGTTTAAATATGGAGATATTGTAACCGCCTGTGCTTCAAAAGAAGTTAGGGCATATGCTGATGAGCACAAACCATATTACTATGGGACCAAAGTACCAATATTCTGTGCAACTGAGGATGGAAAAAGGTTTTTAGACAACCGTCTTGAAAAAATTAATAAGCCTTTATCAAACAAAGATTATCCAAGAGATAAAAGCGATTCTCCTCATGAATTGATTTAAATGGAGGTATCGCTATTAAAAAAATATTCTTCGATACTGAAACAAGCGGTCTAAATTTTATGAATTGTCAGATTATAGAATTGGCAATGATTACTGTTGTAGATGGTGAAATTGTAGACCAATACGATGAATTTATAAAGTGCGAAAAGCCTTTGCCTTCAAAAATAACCGAAATTACAGGTATTGATGATGAAACACTTGAAAATGAAGGATTGCCTGAAAAAGAAGTGGCCGAACATTTAAAAGAAATGTTAGAAGATGAGGCATTAATGATTGCTCATAATGCACAGTTTGATTTATCTTTTGTTTATTATCTGCTTAAAAGACATTTTCCGGATGAGGCCGACGAACTTGTTGAGAAAATGAACTGGCTAGACACTTTAACCGTTCTGAAAGATCGTAAGGAATATCCTCACAAATTAATTGATGCAGTCAAATATTATGAAGTTGATGAAGTCAATTTCCATCGAGCTATTGATGATACAAAAGCATTGTATAATGTTTATTATAAATTAAAAGAAGAACGTGATGATTTATCTGAATATGAAAATATTTTTGGTTTTAATCCAAAATGGGGAATTAGCGGTAAAAGATTTTCATTTATAAAATACGGGCCTCAATATTATCATAAAGGCGGAATGCTGCCTCCAGATAAAATATTGCCAAGATTATGATGGTTAATTTTGGAGGTTGTGTGGGAAGAGTCTGTTCTTCCCACGAAATATGGTTAGAAAATATGTTAATAATAACAGGGAGGAAAAAGGAAGAAAATTAGGGGTTTCTTCCTTACATATATTGGACGAGCTGTTCATCCTGGTCATTTCCAGGTTTTACTTTATCTATTGCTTCTTTAAAGTATTTATATGGGATTTCATTAGCTTCCAGGTCGTTTCTTAAAGTAAGCATTGCTGCTTCTCTGCACACTGATTCAATGTCAGCTCCAACATAACCTTCAGTGTTTTTGGCAAGTTTTTTAAGATCAACGTCCTCTGCAAGTGGCATGTCTTTTGTGTGTACTTTAAAGATTGCGTATCTTGCTTCTTCATCTGGTTCTTTAACTTGTATGTGTCTGTCAAATCTTCCAGGTCTAACTAAACCGGCATCTAAAATGTCAGGTCTGTTGGTTGCAGCTATGATTGCAACATCTTGAAGTTCTTCTAAACCATCCATTTCAGTTAATAATTGGTTTACAACTCTTTTTGTAACCCCGCTGTCAGTATCATTTCCGCTACGTGCGCTGGCTATCGCATCAATTTCATCGAAAAAGATCACTGTTGGCGCTGCTTGTTTAGCTTTTCTAAATACTTCACGTACACCTTTTTCAGATTCTCCGACCCATTTGGATAATAGCTCAGGACCTTTTACAGAGATGAAGTTTGCTTCACTTTCACTTGCCACAGCTTTTGCAAGCAAGGTTTTTCCAGTTCCAGGAATTCCGTAAAGGAGTGTTCCTTTTGGAGGTCTAATTCCTAAGCGTTGGAATGTTTCTGGGTGTTTTAAAGGCCATTCAACAGCTTCTTTAAGCTCTTGTTTAACATCTTCAAGACCACCAATGTCATCCCATTTAATATCTGGAATTTGAACAAGAACCTCTCTTAATGCGGAAGGTTGGATTTCTTTTTGCGCATTTTTAAAATCATCTCCGGTTACTACAATTTTTTCCATGATTTCTTTTGGAATTTCTTCATCATTTTGGATTTCTGGTAAAATCCTTCTGACTACTCTCATTGCAGCTTCTTTACATAATGATTCTAAATCTGCTCCTACAAATCCGTGGGTTGTATTTGCGATTTTATCCAAATCAACGTCCTCTGCAAGCGGCATGTTTCTTGTGTGAATTTCAAGTACCTCTTTTCTTTCTTCAGTGTCAGGTACTCCGATTTCAATTTCTCTGTCAAATCTTCCAGGTCTTCTTAAAGCAGGATCGAGTGAATCAGGTCTGTTGGTTGCACCGATAACAACTACTTGGCCACGAGATTTAAGACCGTCCATTAATGTTAGAAGTTGTGCAACGGTTCTTCTTTCAACTTCTCCATTAGTCTCTTCTCTTTTTGGCGCAATAGCATCTAATTCATCTATAAATATGATTGAAGGTGAATTTTCTTCAGCTTCTTCGAAGTATTCCCTTAAGTTTTCTTCAGATCCACCAACATATTTGCTCATGATTTCAGGCCCATTAATTGCGATGAAATGAGCGTCACTTTCACTAGCTACTGCTTTAGCTAGTAATGTTTTACCGGTACCTGGTGGACCGTGCATCAATACTCCTTTTGGTGGTGCAATTCCTAATTTTTCAAAGAGTTCAGGTCTTTTAAGAGGAATTTCAATCATTTCTCTTACTTTTTTAACTTCCTCTTTTAAACCTCCGATGTCTTCGTAACTGACATCTACAAGGTTACCTACCCCTTCGATTTTACTTACATCAACTGGAGTCTCGTGAAGTTGTACTTCGGTATTTGGTCCAACAATAACGATGTCTTTCGGATTAGTGGATACGACTGCAAATTTGATTTCTTTCATTGCTGGTGTGAAGTCCATCAATTCATCAAAAATGCTGTTGAATCCTCTGCTCATACTTGGTCTAGGTGCTCTAATTTGAGATCCGATAATGTCACCTTGCACCATTACTTTACCAGCGAATAATCCGCGTACATCTCCTTGAACACGAATGTTATTTTCAATAGGTGCTAAAACAACTTTTTTAGCTTCAGTTGCTTTAGTTTTTTTAACAGTAACTTCCCCTCCGATTGTTGCTCCGGAATTTTTACGAACTAACCCATCAATTCTTATAACTCCAAGACCAATGTCGGTTTGGGATGGAAGAGCGATTGCTGCAGTTTTTCTTTCTCCGACGATTTCGATTAAGTCTCTTTCGTTAATGCCTAAATCATCCATGACGTTAGGATCAAGTCTTGCTATTCCTTGACCAACATCTTTTTGGGAAATTGCTTCTGCAACTTTTAATGTGATTTCATTTTGTGCCATGATATCATCTCCTTTTTATGGCTGTAATGTATGTAATTGTAATGTGTCAAAATCTTTTTGTTACTTTTTGTAACTTTATTGACAAACATATCTGTGTATGTTTTACTATATAAAGTTTTCGGTTTTTACAACTTTTCAAAACTAATTTTAAATAGGTTATTTAATAAAAAAATAGTTATAAATTTATAATTTTTTTTAATATTGTAGTTTCTACTTGGTATAATAAAAAATAGTAGAAATTATATTGTTACAGCTTAATTAAAAATTTAATTACTTTTTGACAGTTTAATATTAGTTCGTATTGATTGAAACAAAATTATCTTATTATTCCACCAAATCCGGTGAACAGTTTTTTCACATTTTCAATAGCTTCTTTTGAAAGTGAGGTAACTTCAAAAGTCAGGCTGATGTGGTCATCATCAATCTGAGGACCGGTATAGGCATCGGTTAAGTTGATTTCAATAATGTTTTCGAGTTTCATAACTGTTTTTTGTATTGTTTCAACATGGACGTTTTTAGAGAACACGCAACTGATGGATTCAGTTTTTTTATCCAGGTTATTGACTTTCCATTGATAAAGTTCGTCCTCACTTAAAACTTCAATATTGGCAATTCTTAAATTTTTAACTTTATTTCCTTGCTTAAGAAATACAGTTTTATCATTTAAGTTTTCAAGAATTCCTACATGTATTTTTCCAGAGTAGATGTGCTTAAGACCAACTTCCTCACCAATGGAGTTATATAATTGAGTATATTCATGATTAAGCCCATTAATCGCTTTGTCACTTCTACCTAAAGCATTTTTAATGTCGCCCATATGTTTAGTTGCCTTAATGGCTATGCCAACAAATTCCTCTTCATTATTGTTGTTTATAACATCCCTTAATTCAAGCACGGATTCGGCGAAAGTATTCCTAATTTTAGGACCGTTGTTGTTCATGGACTGTATATTATAGGTCAAATAAGGGTTTTGTGATACAATACGGGCAATCATATCTATCATAAGATTATATATAGGACTTTCATAATCTTCAGTTTCGGATAAGTCCACTTTTAACTTTTCAATGGCTGAAGCAGTTGAAATAAATGAGAAATGAGTTAGAACCTGAACAATACTCATCATAAAATCATGCTTTTCAGCACTGGTTTCGATAATTCTCATATTTTTGCTTTCAAGATATTTGTATACTTTAGGATACCATTTGCCTTTTTTATCTGCGGTTAGAACAATTACCTGGTTATCAAGTTCAGTGGTTCTCGGACCAAAAACAGGGTGTGTTGGAATATATTCTATATTTTCAGGCAATACCTCGCCCATAGTTTTAGTAGGCTCTTCCTTAATGGAGGTCACATCAATCATTAGGGATCCTTCTTTCATAAATGGCGCCACTTCACGGATAACGTCGCAGGTATATTGTATAGGAACGGACACTATTAATATGTCACTGATGTTTGCCAGACCCGCATTGGATTCAATATAATTGACACCCAAGTCGTTAGCTATTTTTTTACCTTTTTTATGGTCTCTTCCTGTTATGAATACATTAAATTCATCCCTAAAATAGTAAATGAGGGTTTTACCTAAACCGTCACTACCTCCAATAATTCCAACATTCATATTTTAGGTTTTGTTTTTTTAACTATATTAATACTATTAAATGTGAATCGAAATTAATTTTTGATTATGTGAATTAAACAGTTTTGGGGCAAATTTCATTAATCAGTAAGTATAAAGTATTTTTTGAAAGTATGAAGATTTTAAAACAAGATACAAAAGAGGGAATAATTGAAGTAGTTCCAGAAACCCTAGATGATTTATGGCATCTGTCCCATATTATTGAGGTTGGAGACAATGCATCTTCAAAAACAACTCGCCGTATCCAGGATAATACTGGAGATAAACTTAGGAGTGATAGGGGAGTTAAAAAAACATTTTATTTAGGTTTGGATATTGAAAATATTAGTTTCCATTTGTTTACAGGTAAATTACGATTAACTGGAGTAATTACAAGAGGTCCTGAAGATTTAATTCCGCTCGGGTCTCACCATACCTTGGAGGTCAAGCTGAATACTCCAATTACAATTCAAAAAGAAAAATGGCCAAAATGGGCAATTAAAAGACTTAATCAAGCAATTGATGCTTCTAAGAAGTTATCTGCAATAATCGCTGTTTTAGAAGATGATACTGCAACGCTTGGTTTGATGAGACAATTCGGAATAGAGTTTTATGGTCCTATTAAAGGTAATGTTTCAGGTAAAAGAATAGTTGATAAAAACCGTCAGAAAAACATTATTAATTTTTATGAAAAAGTTATAGAATCAATCGTTAAGTTTGATTCAATTCAGAATATTGTTATTGCAGGACCGGGTTTTGTTAAAAATGATTTTTATGATTATTTAAAAGAAAAGCATAAGGATTTAGCTAAAATTTCAATCATTGAGGCAACCGGATCCGGTGGCAGAGTAGGCATAAGTGAAGTTCTTAAAAAGGGAACTGTTGAGAAATTAACCTCTGAAAATAGGGTAGCTATTGAAATGGGAGCTATTAATAAATTACTTGAGCAAATTGGTAGAAACTCATCTAAAATAGCTTATGGTCTAAAAGAAGTTAAAAATGCAATTAATATGGGTGCTGTTAGCGAACTTTTAATTTTAGATACAAAAGTAGCTAGTGAAGATATGGGTGATTTGATGGACATGGTGGAAAACATGAAAGGAACAGTAATGGTAATTAGTAGTGAACATGAAGGGGGAAAACAATTAGAAAGTCTTGGTGGCATGGCGGCTATTTTAAGATATAATCTTGCTTAAATTATATATAAGATTAATTATTAATTTATTAATAGTAAACAATATTTTAAATCTTGTGAGTTATATGTATTCATCGATATTCATTGCATTGATTTTTGTCTTTATTTTAACTACAGTTGGAACTGCAGTTTTAAATATTATTTTCAGATTCCTTGGTTCAAGAGGATATTTGGGAAACTTGTATCCAAATGTTCGTGGAGGAACTCCAAGGGGTATAGGAGTAATTCCATTTATTATTTTAGCTTTATACTTTTTACCGGGGTATAACAGTCTTATTTTAATTATTGGTATCTGTGCATTCATCGATGATGTGATGGGTAGGAAAAAATCTCCATTAGGAATCGAATGGGGGCAACTTTCAAGAGGTATTGGGATTATTTTAGTTATGTTTGCAGGTTTATTCCAAGGATTGGGCGTTTCTTCAATATTTATCGCTTTAATGGTTCAACCGCTCAATATTTCTGATATGCAACCGGGTTCTACATGTATCGTCACAATTATAATGTGTGTCTTAACCATATTCCTCATGCTTATTTTCGGATCTCCGGAAGCCGCAGAACTTCCAGCAACTTACACTCCACTATTGTTATTGGTTGTTTGTTTAGGTTATTGTCCGCTTGACTTTTCAGGTAAAATCATGTTGGGCGAAGTTGGAAATCATGTTTTCGGCATTGCTTTAGGAGTTTCATTTTACTTGGCTGGAGGATTATTTGGTTTGATTGCATTATTCTTAGTAACAACTGCATTGATTGCATTTGTTAGAAGAAACAATTTAAAAGTATTTTTCAGACGAAATTTAAGATTATTGGATCCTACATTTGGGGACTATTTTATGGATGTTTTAACTGGTGGAGGATTAGGCGACTTATTTAGAAAATGGATATTGGAAGACAAACAACCTATTGTTACAAACCCGATTTTAATTAAATTAGGTTTTAGAAGACTACTATATAATCCATATGCCGCTCATCCAAAAAGATATATTCCTCAACAAAAACCACAATTGAGATTGGGCAGGTAATATGAAGGCATTGCTTATTGTAACTGGAAGAGGATTGGGTGGAGATGCAGCCATTGCTCTAAATTTAATAAAGTCATTAGAAAAAAAGGGAGTCAAATGTGAAATAGCTCTTGATGAGACGGCTCCGGGAGTATTATTTAATAAACATGGTTATTCCTGGCATAAAATATCAATTCCTCAAGCCGGAGGGCATGCTGCCACAAAATTGTCCGCAGCAAAGGGTGCATTAAAATTAACAACTGCAACTTTAAAAGCAAGAAATTTGATTAAACGTAATGATTATGATTTTGTCATTGGTGTTTTAGGTGGAGGCGCTATTGTTGGCTCTATCGGTGCAAAACTTGCAGGAAAAAAAGCATTTTCATTAATTTCCACACCACTGGATTCTAAGGTATGTCCTAAATTCAATAAATGTTTTATTTTACCGGAGTTGGACAAATTTAGATTGGAAGTACTTCCAGAAAATACTGACAGGTCTTTTTATCCATTGTCTCAAGATGCCGGAGAAGGGGATGCGGATATTGGTTATCAGAAATTAAAGGAATGTTCTAATTTTGATGAAAACAAAAAAACTATCGTATTTTCATCCGGATCATCAATTTTTAAAGGTATGGTAGATGCAATTTGCAAGGTTGCTGATTATACTGATGAATTTAATCTTGTTTTAGTAGGTATTCCATTAGATGATGAATATTTGGAGGAAATCCAAAAAAGAAATATCATTTATGTGGGATATATAGGTTGGCTTAATCATTTATTCAAATACTCTGATTTAGCTATTTTGACTGATGATGGTGTTTCACTTCAAGAGGCAATGTGTTGTGATACTCCAATTGTTGCTTTGACTCATGTGAAATGGGGAAGATATCAGAATATGGCTGGCGTATTTAAGGGAGCTATTGTTGAATCTTCAGTTGACGATGTTGTTATAAATATAGAATATGCATTTAATCATTATGAGTCTTTAAGTAAAAATACTGCAAAATATGGTAAACTCTGCCTTGAAGCTAGTGATATTTTAGCGGAAAAAATGTTAAAAGAAGTGAAATAGTGGTATTATAACCACATATTTTTAATAATTTTATAATTAGAGTCTGAAGATGGATGAATTTCTAAAAATTCTTCATAATCATCTAAATCATAATCCATTCTCATTAAATATGAGAGATATGCAACATCACTTGTTGATGATGGAGATATTGAATTAATCCTGTTTATTTTATTGTTTTTGCTGTCAAACTCTACTTCTGTATAACCGGTTTCACCTAGTAATATATTCCAAAATGAACCTGGTCCGGCAATTCCTGGAATTCCAATAGTTGTTTTATCTTCATCGCTGCATTGTGATTTTTCATTTTTAACAAAACTTGCTTCCATGTTCAAACTTAATGTTTGAGGAATGCAACTGTAGCTCACTTTATTTGCATATCCTGCCATATTCCTTGCAGCTGTGATGCCCTCCATTCTTGCTACTGGTGTCAATTGATATCCTCCAGTAACGTCACCTGCAGCATATATATTATCCACACTTGTTTTCATCATTTCATTAACTTTAATGCTTTTGTCAATGTTTAATTCAACAATGTCCTGGGCAATTTCACTATTCGGTGTTCTACCTGTTGCAAAAAATGGAATTCCTTCAAGTTCATCTCCATTTTCACACACAACTTTATCTTTAAATGCTTCACTAACAGTAGTGTTTTCGAATATATTTACATCAGGCATAATTTTTTCTAAAATGTATCTTTTTGCATTCTCATCAATTTCTTTTAAGAATGTTGATCTTGCAAGAACATTTACCTCACTGCCTAATGTTGAGTAAATATTAGCTATTTCACAAGCAATAATTCCTCCCCCAATAACATTTAGTTTTTCCGGAACTTTATCAAGTTTCAGGATGTCTTTATTGGTTAGGCCGTATTCACTACCTTTAATATTTGGAATAAATGGGCGGGCGCCTGTGGCTATGAGTAAATTTTCGTATTCAAAGCTTTCTCCATTTACATTCACTGTTTCGCCTTCAATGCTCGCTTCACCATAAATAATGTTATTTCCAAAACTTTCATTTTCCATTTGGTTTAATTTACGAAGCATTTCTTGAGTTTCAACAATTTTTTCAACTATTTTTTCATAAGAGATATCCAACTGACTTTTAATAAATCCGTAATTGTTGAATTTATTGTTCATGTCAATGAATTTTGTAATATCAGTTAATGCACAAATTACCATACATCCTTCATTTAAGCATGTACCGGCTATATGATTTTTTTCAATTAAAGTAACTTCTTTTTCCAGTTTTCCAAGTTGCAGGGAAGCTAATCTTCCAGCAGGACCGGAACCAATAACAATATTTTCCATTAAAACACCTGTTTAGATACTTTTATATAATATCAATTTAGTAAATATTATATATTAAAATTTTGGAGATGGAATTATGTGTATCGCAGCACCTGCTCAGGTAGTTGAAATTAATAGAGAAGATAATTGGTTATATGCAGACTTTGGTGGAGCTAGACAACAAGCAAGATTAGATTTATTGCCTGATGTAGAAGTTGGAGACTATGTTCTTATTCATGCAGGATATGCAATTGAAAAATTAACTGAAGAAGCTGCTAAAGAGTCTTTAGAAGCTTGGGAAGAACTTTTAGAAATTCTTGAAGAAGAAGATAGATTATTAGAACAAGAAAGAAATCAGTAGATTGAAACTCTTGTTACTCCTTTTATTTTTAAAAATTCATTTATTAAATCTCCTTTTACTGGCTCTTCTGTAATTATTGTTAATAATGGAGATTTTTGAAGCTCTGTATCTTCAGCATAAGCTTGTCTTATGCCAATTCCTTTTTGTGTTATTAAATTTGTTGTTGCAGCTAGTATACCTTCACTTTCGGATCCTACTTCTATTTCGATTACTCCTAATTCTAGGTTTTTTGCAATATTTTTTAGAAGTGTTCCTGCCGGAATGATATTTGAAAATAAATTGTTTAGTTCATCATCTTCTTGAATTATTTCTATTGTTGATTTAATTGCTCTTCTGTCAACTTCTGCTGCAGTCGCTAGAGCCTTATCGCTTATTTTTAAATTTCCACAATAGATTTTACCATCATCGTTAATGCATAAACCTAATTCAATCATTTTTTCTGCAACTCTAATACGTGCAGGATATTTTTTAAATTTTTCATTTATTTTTTCCCACATTTTAATCATCATTCCAACTTTTTGTACATTCAAGTTAAGTTATGTTCGTAGGAATATATAATTATTGTTGTTAATTTTTGACATTTTGAAAAAATAGTTTAAAAAGGAATAAAATTTAGATAAAGTTGTCATGTAATGTTAAAATTCTTAAAAATAGTTAGAAGTAGGCTAGATGGGATTCGAACCCATGACCTCCCGGTTATCAGCCGAGCGCGCTAACCAAGCTGTGCCACTAGCCTATGAAATATGTGTGACAGTTA
>JAEIGA010002704.1_pt1 | contig 28090 bp, 41 predicted proteins | sample 9270691 | NCBI WGS metagenome assembly JAEIGA01 (sample SAMN17057246, study PRJNA624740) | gut metagenome | biome: biome; isolation source: fecal sample | host: Bos grunniens | place: China: Xizang | collected 2019
AGGAAACTTCGTTATTCTCGATGATGAGACTTTCGAATTCGCTCGCCGTGGCTTGATTAACCATCTCGTACAAACCAGCTTTTATGATGAACCGGGAGGACTACAGCCACATCACGTAGACGCCGCCATTGAAATATTAAACGGACGCTCGGTTTAACCGACATTGTCCGAGGAAGCTGACAATTGAATACTTCTTTGGACAAAGTTTTAAAAGGAGTTACAATGTCAGTAAAAATTTCTACTACAAACAGCAAGCTTGGGATTATTCCGTCAGTTAGCGTGATGCCGATTCTCAGCTGCAGAACTAACTGTCCCTGTGCTAACGACTGTTACGCCAGAAAAGGACGATTTAGGTTTAAAAAAGCACAAGAAAATATGACCCATAATCTTGAACTGTATCGAAAAGACAGCAAGCAGTATTTTGATGATATTGAGAATTTTATCTCTAATGGATTCATTACATATTCGTATTTTCGTTGGCATACAGCAGGAGATATTGTCGATGACAACTATCTTCGGGGAATGATAAAGCTCGCGTCTGAGCTTGATAGAACGCAATTTTTAGCTTTTACCAAAAAGTTTGAGCTGATTAACAAATACATCGATTCGGGAGGTAGCATCCCGCCGAACTTACGCATAGTTTTCAGCGCTTGGGGTGATGCATTTATTCCAGACAATCCTCATTTGCTTCCAGTTGCATACGTGAGATTTGCAGACGAGTCTCAAAACAAGAGTATTCCTGCAAATGCGATAGAGTGCTCGGGCGACTGCATGAATTGTCTTCTTTGCTGGAGAATCGAGCGAGGAGAATCGGTGGTATTTAATAAGCACTAATATAATCGCGAGGTGGCAATATAGGATAATGGAACTTACACAAGAAGAGAAGATGATGATTGCCGCTAAACAACAGTTGCTACTGCGCCGAGCCATTCACGAATCCGTCTCTAAGAAAGGAAAATCGATTATGAACACTAAGGAAAGATTCGATAAAATGCAGGAAGTACAGACGTTATTGTCAGAGTGGACGAATTTTGTTGATACTTTTGGCAACGAATGTGCATATACAGACAGCATCATAGAAAAGGCGCAAAAAATTCTTTCAGAACTGGCGCTATAATCAACGATACTACATAAGTCAGGAAATTAAAATGAAACTTTATTTTCAAAATTCACGCGGCAAGAGACGAGTTATAGCAGCTCCGTCTACAGAGGAAGACGCTATAAAAATCATCCACGCTTTTTGCGAAGAGCGCAATTTTAAAATCTATTATACTCGAAGTTGGCGAGCTGATGACGGTACAAAAGTATTCGACGTCGGATCTCATACAGAGTTCTTTTACTTGGACGATTCGTCTGTCGTCAACACATAAAAGGATAATTTGATTGGCAGGTGAATCAAATGAGTGTAACAAAAGAATCTTATGGCTGCGATACAAAATTCAGAATTGAGGGTTATTTCGGCATTACTGATATTGCTCCTGAACAAGCCGAATCTATCGAAAAGATCGTTCGAATTGCAGTCGCAAAAGCGGAATACGAGATTGAAGAACAGCTCTATCTGCAAGGGCTAATGACTTGTAACGGAATGCTTTGCAGCATCGCAGAAATGAAAGAAGACGGCAATGATTTGGTGCAAGCCCATATCAAGGAGCTGGAAACAAAGTACAGCGGTATTGTAAAAAATCTGAAAGCAAGACTATAAAATGACGATTTGATGAGGGATTACAAATGCTATTGAGTGATTTTAATAAAGTTATGCCATTGTTAAAAGCGAATGGATTTTGGGTAAAATGGCTTGATAAAGACGAGTATAGCGGATGGTATCACTATGAATCGTTTGCAAGCAGATACGATTTTACAAAAATTCAAGTCATAAAATGCAGAAATAAACCTGTTTATAGTTATGATGCAGATCTTGATTTTGAGTTGACACTGAAAAAGATTTGCAAATAAAAGAGTGATTTGACGGAGGTGTGCATGGAACATAGACATAACACAGATGCGTCGTTCTGGATTCGATGTGTCGGATACACTCAGCGCAGGGAATCATACTTTACAATCGGCAAAGAATATGAAGTCAGTAGCGGTGGTCGCGTGACTAATGACAGAGGATATACCTATAACGATCCACGTATGAAACCAGATAGTGATCCAGCGAGGTGGTATCTATCTGCATGGTATGAATTCGAAATAGTATACGACGTTGCAATGCCAGAGCATCTAGAGTTATCGTTCGAAGATGTGATGGGTTACACGAAATAAAAGTCATATTTGATAGGAGTATATATGGATTCTGCAAAAATAACTACCAAACATAATATCACAGATATATTAAACAGCCCCGAAAAATACATAGACGAATATTCAGATTTGGAAATTTTAACAGTGCCCGACGAAGATGCGGTCGGCGGCATTCTTAGGTTTCTTATCGGAGTAGAAGACGGAGAGTATTATGTCGTCGTAGAAGATGACTATTGCTCAGATGATATCTACTGCCAGCCAGAGGAAACATTGATGCAGACTTTTATCAGGGCGCTTAACGATAACCTTAAAAGAGAATAAAAGTTATTTGATGGAGGGTTTGACAGAATGAGGATGTGTAGGTGCAATATGTGTATGAAGGTATTCTCGGAAGAAGATATAATTCTCGACAGCGATGACATAGAACGTTGTCCAAAATGCGGAGAAGCCGGTTGTCTGATGGACTTAGACGAGTCAGAATCTGAAAACGAAGATGTTTTAACCCATCTTCTGATCAAGAGCGGCGTGACATGGAATCCTCGAAAAATCGCCAATTTTTTGATTTCCAATGGCGTTTCGGTTAAGAAATAAAAGTTACATTTGATAAGGAGTCTATATGAAAATCAAAAGAAATGGACAAGAGTTCGAGCTCACTTTGAGCGAACTTATTGAGGCGAACGAAGAATACGAGTTAGATTGTATGTATGCAGACGTAAAAGGTACGTATGAACAAAGAGACGACGATATTGATATCCAAGACGAAGAGCTTCGCAACATCGCGTCTGAAGCCAAGAGACTCCTTGGGAAGAACGACACGTATTTTGAGGCATATTGGGATACGGTTAACTACGCTATCTCTGAGTACGTTTCAGCGAATAAAAGTCATATGTAAAAGGAGGATTCCAGATGTCTATTAAGAAACAGCTTGAGCCACTTTACGACGAGATCTGCGCGAAGCTAACAGATTACGAGCACGACAAAGACCCTGAAAATACTGATGCCGACTGGCTCGGTGATTTTTATGTGCTTCTTGTTAAAGTTCAAAACGCAATTGAAACAATTGAAGAATAAAAGTATAGTTTGATTGGAGCGTAAACGTATGCTAAATTACAAAGATTGCGACATCAAAGACTTTAACGAAGCTATGGCGCAGAAAAACAACGACGTAAAGAACATTTCAGATGCTCATTTATACATTCTTTGGACAAAGTTTAAAGCGGATACACGTGCATGCTTTTATGCAGGAACATCTTATTCCCGAAGCATTGGCATTGACTCGGAAAACAGAGCCAAGGCATACGAGGAAGAGCTGAAAAGGAGAGCTTGTATATGAAAGAATATAAAGTAAAAATTTGCGAAATCAGATACGAATATATCGACGCGAACTCGCCCTGCGAAGCTATCAGAAAAGCAAAACGCATGGCTATCACCGACGCAGACGATATAAAATGCGAAATCGTGGACGACGATACACTCGAAGAAGACTATCAGCCGAGGAGAGAATCGTGGACGGTATCGACAACTGGCTTGAGTGAACGCTGGACTGGAACCGATATCTGTTGTGGTGACGACGAATAAAATTACACTTTGATAATAGGAGAAGATATGGAAGGAAATTTTGCGACCGACTATAAGCCGGGAGATAAGGTAAGAGTAAGGGATTATAAAGAAATACAGGCGCAGTTCGTTGATGGTCATCGTCTGCCAAGCGGTTGCTATTTTCCGTCTGTTATGAAAGCATACTGTGGAGAAGAGACAATAGTTTTGTATTTCGCTCAGGCCGGCACAAGATATAAACTTAAGGGGATGGAAGATTGGGTATTCACAGATGAGATGCTTGAAAGCGTCGATGAACCCATCATCGGAAACTGCGAGATTTCTTTCGCATCTTTGTTAGGAGTGTAACAATTGACAAAAAAAGAAGAAAAGGATTATAAAAATCTTTGTGAGTTGAGACGACAGGGCAGACTTCTAACTCCAGATGTCTTACAATTAATTTGTGAGGCTATGGATTATAACTTCGAGGCAATCGGTCGATATTTCGTCGAGCTCAATACTTACTTAAAAATAAATAAATAAATAAAGCATTATATTCGTAATAGTTGTTTATTTAAACAACACTTTAGGTTATATCTAAAGTATCAAAAAGATTAGAGAATAGACGGTTCATTTGCGATCAGGAAAGAATCATCTCTGAAGGCAAACTGGAGTGCCCAATGATAATACCACCCAATCGACTCCCAGACCGTAATGACGGGATTTGAACATGCGACACTTCTCCACAGTTTCACCCTAATCTCTATCCCAATTCTCTAAATTATTAGTTGCAAAGGAGCTACAACAAAGCAGCTGGGGCCATCGCCATCTTAATCCTTCAAGCATCGTAGGAATATAATGATCAACACTCTTGAGGCGAGAGTAAAAAAATAAAATTAATTATAAAGGAAGAAAACATGGTAGGACTTATTTTTGGAATCATCGCACTTTTAGCAGGTATAGGACTCGCAATATACCTCTTCTCGGTAACCGAAACAGGATATGTTGAGGACGACCGAGGTATACGTCTTCGTGACAGCGACGGAAATTATGTCAGATCGACCCAGCATCCTCTTAAGAAATTTGGTTGGATATCTATCGTTGTCGGTCTCGTGCTTGCTGTTGCACTTACTCTACTCGGATGTATAGCTTCGGTACCGACCGGACACACCGGAGTTATCACGACGTTCGGTAGGGTTGAAGAGAAAACGTTTGACGCCGGTATGAACATGAAATCCCCGTGGCAGAGCGTCAAAAAGATGGACAACCGAGTGCAACAAGCGAAGGAAGAACTGTTCTGCTTCTCGTCGGATATACAGGAAGTTAAGGTAGTTTATACGTTGAACTACCAAATCGACAAAGCCAACGCTCAAGAAATATATAAGACTGTAGGTATGTCTTATTTTGATACGATTATATTGCCAAACATAGCCGAGGCAGTAAAACTTGTAACAGCTCAATACACAGCCGAGGAATTGGTTGCGGCAAGAGCAGATCTCGCTCTTAACATTGAGACCGTGCTTACGGAGTATCTTTCAAAATATAACATACAGGTAGTTTCAACTGCGGTTGAAGATATGGATTTCACTGACGCATTCACAAACGCAGTAGAAGCTAAACAAGTAGCCGCACAGAACAAACTTCAGGCAGAAATACAGCAACAGCAAAAAGTTATGGAGCAGCAGGCTGCTGCCGAGATGGCGGTTATTCAGGCTCAAGCTCAGGCTGAAACAGATAAGATTAATGCAAACGTTGCCGCAGAAACTGCTAAAATACAAGCTAATTCTGCAGCCGAAGTAGCAAGAATTAAAGCAGAAGCTGATTTACAGGTGGCTAAGACGAAGGCAGACGCAGAAGAATACGCAGGTCAGAAGGAAGCTGCGGCGAATGAAGCAATCGCAGAAAGTATAACTGAAGATTTGCTTGAATACTACTACATACAACAGTGGAACGGAGAATTGCCGGACACTTACGTCGGTTCAGAAGACGCGAGCACGATTATCTTAAACGGCTCTAGCGGCGAAGAATAAAAACAATATAGGTTGCCTCGCCTATATTTCAAACTTAACACCAAGCCATCTTCGGATGGCTTCATACAGGGATGTCGCCAAGGGGTAAGGCACCAGACTTTGACTCTGGCACAAGGCTCATTGAGCTGAGCGTAGGTTCGAATCCTACCATCCCTGCCAATATGCTGCTGTGGCGGAACTGGCAGACGCGCTGGACTTAGGATCCAGTGGGATTCCCGTGCAGGTTCAACTCCTGTTAGCAGCACCAGCACGCTCAAGCGTGCAAACAATCACCTCCTCCTTTTAGTTATAAAAAAACTCACACGTGAGCGCTTGCTTAAGTTTTTCCTGCGGCCACAGGTTTTAAAGAGCGAGTGCGACTATATTGCAGTGTGGCGAAATGATATCGCGCCGGCAGCAGGAGCTGGAGATGGAAGCTATATTATCGCGATGAGTGCACTAACGATAATCACGTAGTAACCTGTTGGAGGTTTGAGTCCTCCCACTGCAACCAGTCCGAAAGGACAACACAGATTTCTGTATGGAAACGCACTGGATGACTCTAATGACTGCAGTAAATTGGAGCTCGGTAGGAATAAACGCAAGTGAGGATGTGCGTAGGCTTGCTGACGAGGGAAGTTCCCCGACGATGGGTGAGAGACCCATAATTGTGAAGACCGCCCGCACCTCTGTTATGGCGCAAGTGTCACAGTGGCGGTAGTGGGAAAACAAAAAATCCGTTGTTTGTATGAACTAAGGTACGGAATTGACGATCCTGAAGTAAGTTCTAGTTTTAAGGTTAAAGCCTAGTGTCGTGCTGGAAGTGTTCGTCAGCATGGAAAGTGTGATACAACCTCAAAAATGCCCGGCCGTTCCTTTACGCGTAAGTGGACGGAGGGAAGTGAACGGAGGACATGGTGTGAAGTGCATGCCGTTTGCGATTGCTCGCCCATCCTTGTGTGGGTAGAGTTGAGATTTCGTTATTACATAAAGTTGTAGAAGGTGAAGATACGCACGCAACTTGAGCGACCGACGCGTGTGATGAAAATACTGGAAGTGTAAAGGATGCCGTGGCTTATTCTTTCTTGTGTGTGACGATTTCGTATCTATGAAGCATATTTCCGGTTCGACTTCGGTTATATGTGGAGATTCTTTTGGGCGTACACTGCCGCAGGTCGAATAGCGAAAGCGAAAGAAAGTGTTGTTTAAAAGTCGAGAGGACTAAGGCTTTTGTGATCTTCTATTACTTGAAATAATAGGAACGATGATAGTTTTGCCTGTGTAGTGGTTGCAAGCACGATAGGGATGAAGTCTTCAAAATATTGTAACGGGTATATTCCGTCCGGGAGTGTATTCGTCATTATTGCTATGAAGAGTTAGCTCCTTTAGTCTTGATTGCGGTGCAGCAGACGAAAAGGACAAGGCTCTTCCAATTAGACACTTTAACTGGGTGTCGCGCCTTGCTTACAGGATAAGTAAGTAGCTCAACCGAGGGGCTTCCTAGGAGAATATACTACTCGGAACCTACAAGGCTAAGACGATCGGCCTCTCAACTAGAGTTAAAGATCGCCCTTGAATAGGAGAAAATATGGGACTTGACAACGGATTTGTTCTTCGTTCAAACTCCTCTCAAACTTTATCAATCGAAATCGCTATTGCAACGAATTCGATAATTCGAGTTTTGCGGTTCCTAATGACGTGCTCATAGAACTCGAACAAGACATCGAGAATATTGCTCGAGAACTTCTCAAATTGAGCGATTCGCAAATTGACTACTACGAGGACAATGGATGGCCTCAAGAGCTGGAAGAAAAATTCTACGGCAGAGAGTTCGATCCGATTTGCTCTCATAGCGCATTCGCCCCACACAAGTTAGTGAGGCTTTATCGCACCGTTCTGTGTATTCGGGATATTTTGGAAAACAACTCCGGAGTATACATAACCTTTTATAGCAGTTGTTGACAACTGTTTTTGATCATCACAATAAAGGAGGATAAAGTTTGAACAAAGAACGTAGACAAGTACTTAGGAATGTTAAGCATCAACTTTCATCTCTTAAGGATACGATCGAAGAAACTCGCGACGCAGAAGACGAAGCGAGAGACGGTATGCCGGAAAATCTGGTATACTCAGACAGATATGAGCAATCCGAGAGAGCTAGCGAGTCGATGGATGAGGCGATCGATTCCATAGACGAAGCGATTTCAGCTCTTGAAGAAGCATTAGACTAATTTATAATCGGGAGATTATATGATACATCGAGGAGAGATATATTTGATAGACTTGAGTAATCAAGTCGGATCGGAACAGAGTGGTATACGCCCTGCCATAGTTGTGCAAAACGAAACGGGCAATCAACATTCCCCGACAACAATCGTATGCCCCCTGACTTCGAAAAATAAAACTATGGCAGCCACACACGTCGTCTTAACTCCAGAGGATGCGGGAGTGATAGTCGATAGCACAGTTCTATGCGAACAGGTGCGCGTGATAGACAAACAACGCATCCGGAAAAAACTTGGTGAGGTTCGCAATTTGCAAAAGATTGAAGACATCAACTCAAAAATTTTAATTTCATTCGGAATCGAGGCGGCTGAATTATGTATACCAAATTAATAAAAATCGTTAAGGACGAATCTGGAAACGAATGCGTAACTTGCGCAGGCCTTGGCACAGAAATGTGCCAAATACATAATCAGGAGTGCCTCAAATGCCCTATGATGGCGTGTATTTTCAACCAGCTTCATCAATGGGAGCAATTCTACGACGAAATGACAAAGGGCAAATCACACGGACACTCCTAAGAAATAGTATAATAAAAGAGGAGTGATACGTATCGAAAAAGATATACAAGTAGTATTTACCCCTGAAATATATTTAATCCAGATCGAGGCATTATCAAAAGAACTCGAGAAAAGAGCTGAGCAAATCCAGAAGCTGGAGACAGAGCTTGAGTATGAACGCAACTTGCGCAGAGAGCTCGAGAAGGAGTATGCCGTCCACGAGAAGAAAGACGGCACCACAGAACGCAAGACAAGAAAGCGTAGAGAAGTAACGATCGAGAATAAAGACTTCTCTGATTTTAAATCCGACGGCAAGCGCAAAGCCCACGCAGCTGACTCGATACGATCGTATGATGACTTCAAAGCCATCCAAGATTACTACCTGAAAAAGGGTAGCGTTCGAGATTGGGCGATGTGGACAATAGGCGTAAGCTTAGGATTAAGAATTTCTGATTTACTATCGCTGAAATTTGGAAACATTCTTGATGCTGACAAGAAGAGTTTTAAACCCCGAATTCAAATCTATGAATTCAAAACAGGAAAATTAAATAATTTGCTGATAACAGAGGCTGTGAAAGACGCTATGACCCGCTATTTAAGGTCAATCAAATGGAAATTTGATTTAGACGGATTTTTGTTTCCGAGCAAGAAAACGGGCGGGAAAATGTATGAGGAGTGCGGCTGGCGCATATTATCGAGCGCTGGCAAGGCTTTGAAGCTACCATTAGTAATCGGTTCCCATACTATGCGTAAATCTTTTGCCAATATCGCCGCTTGCGTAGATAAGTCTTGCATTGATATGAATGCAATTACGAAGGTTCAAGGACTTCTAAACCACTCAGATCAAAAGGTTACTATGACGTATCTTGGCGCTTATCAAGATATGTATGATAGGGCTAGAATCGCGGTTAGTGATTTTGTTCTTGGCAAAACTGAAGTCAATGAAATCATCGCAGGCAATCAATATACAATTGATGACGTATTCGAGCGAATGGAGGTATTGGAAAATTTACTATTAGGAAGAGGAAAAGAAAATGAATAGCAAAAGATCCACTAAGACCGAACGTCCCACACCAATCTACGAGTATCGTCAGCTTATCTCCCTTGATGATTTTGAGGGCGATTTATGGAGATGCGTTTTACTTCACGAGTTGCACCCGTTTTATCTCTGTAAGTTTTTGAAACGGTTAGAAAATGGAGTTGTAATTCTGGACAAACAGCGTTTGACTGAAGACTACGGAAAAGAAGACGACATAACTTACCTTCTAGGGCAGTGTTATCTCGCTGGCTGGAAAAATGAAATAACATTATGTTTTGAGCCTCGCGAAGATATCATCGTTGTTGGAGGTTATAACCTCGTAACGAACGAAATCACGCAAAGGTTTAAACGTATCGCCACCCATAGACTTGAAAATCCCTTTAGTTATACATACTCAGAAAGTGACTTCGAAAGGTTAAAAAGCATTATTGAGCAGACTTGACAGGAGAATCTTTTTGTGGTATAATTTTCTATAATCGGGAGGTATAACCATATGGATTATGCTGCAGTGAAAGAAAAACTAGAGGAATTATACCCGCAAGAACAGTATATGGGATCGATCGTTGACCATTTCGAGACGGTATTTGCCGACGAGGAATATGATAACGCAGACAAAATCAGTGAGCTTTTTCGTATGAATAAAGCAGTGACGAGTCGCAGTCAATTTTATCGGTTGAAACGGTATATAATATCGTTTTATAAGATGCTTGCAGGATGTGGTGAGGTTGCCGACGATACTATGCATCGCGTCGAAGCACTGACATTGAGCAATATACAAACCACTGACGATATTCAAAAAGCTTACTTTGCAGACCTTCGGCATCTACTCGACTATGTCAACTTGATTGGCAGCCAATACGATTTGGGTGGTGAATTCGACCAGATCACATTAAAGTCGATTTTGATTTTAACATGGTATGGTTTTGAGACCTCGGAAATCGTCGGCTTAAGGCAGAGTGATATCAGAGATGGTAGAGTGCTGCGTTGCGATGAGATGCCGCTGTCCTTGCCGGACGAGTATTTTAAAATTCTACAACGCTGCGCGAGCACGGTTCAGTACAGAGCCTTTCCAAGCGGTAAAAGGATTATTTGTGAGAGCTCGCCTTATTTGTTGAAAGCATCTTCAGGTAGACTCAGTCCGGAAAAAATCAAGCAGCTTTTGAAGAGGTTTAATGTTGTCTCGAAAGAAAGATTAAAAAGAACGTTGGCTCTGGCGAATGTGAAGAGAAACGGTGTGTTCTGCGCGCTGTACCTTAAAGAGGAATCTGACGGATGTTTGGATTTTGGTAGTCCCGAAATCAAGAGCTTGATAGGTTCTTGCAATCCGGAAATCATTGGGTGGTATCGACAAGCTTATGCGGAATGGAAATCGCACTTCTATGGAGGCGCGGTATGAATTTAGACTTTCTTGCATTGTTTGTCGGTTGTATGCTGATTATTATCCTGATGATCGTTAATGAGGCAAACCAAAAATCTTCAAAGCAGCGAAATGTTGATCTTACCGAGAGGCACAAAGAAGACGAGTTGAGTGAACGTAGGGAACAAATGGATGCCAAACGAAGAGAGCCTTGTTCTTGTATCGTGTCGTTGCTGCCACCGAACACTTCGTTCGTGGACAATGAGTTGACAGATTACTGGGAGAAAGATGTGTACTTAGACACAGTTAGCAATCGCGATGAAGCATTTGCTCTTATGCGCGATTATCTCGAGTGCAGCAGGATAAAAACAACAGATGTATCCGAACTAATGATTAATATTTATGATTCTCGCAAGCGTCTTGTTGAAACTGCGTCGGCGATTCAGTTTACGCTCGGTGATGAATTTATATCTTTTAACTATGATACCATGCTATGCGAAGGCGCGCTGTTTTTGATCAGATTCGCTTCAGAGCCGAAGTACAAAACCATACCAGCACTCGAAGATTGGGGCTTTGATAAAAGAACTCGTTTTCTAAGCGAGCAGTCCTATCGTGACCTTTCGAATTATTTGAAATCGAAGGAGGGTGATAATTAATGCCATTAGTGATAGCTGTACTAATTATCATTGTTGTCTGTCTTAACGCAAAGGATTCAAGTAAAAAGACGGCATACAAAAGCGGTCAGTTTGCTCGCGACACGCGAAAGACCAACGCCTTACTCGAGCATAAGTTAATGTACTACTATATGTCTCACGGATACACATGGGATGACGCGTATGAACTTACGAAGCAAGACATCATCGATCGTGGTTTTGAGCCAGCTATACCAAAATCTGAGTACGTAAAAAATTCAACTCTGCTTGGTAAACGCGACGAGGATGACCCGTTTGGTATGATAATTTCATGGAAGTCGCACGGGGATTTCGATAGCGCATATGTCAAAGACAGAAGACGCCAGATTGAGGAACACGAAAAACTTAGTCTTGACGCTCCAGAGCTTTACGATGATATGCCGTCGGATGAATACGAATACTCTCGATACCTTAAAATCCGTTCGAGCGAATACAGAAGCATTGATATCGGCAAATGGGTTTCGGTTCCAGATCACGGTACATGCGAGGTTGTAGGTTATACTACAAACTTGCGCGGTGAGAGGTCTGGATATAAGCTTAAATCAGTAAAAACAGGCGAGATAGTCGAAGGTTATAAAATCGGTGACTCTCGCATTCAGCAAATTAAATAAAAAAAGTAGAGCGTTCAACACGCTCTACATAATCAGCAATACACCACACTCTTGTAGTGTGGATTGATTAAAATACACTTGCACAGTAGAGCACTCTATCAAATTTGATAAACCGTGTTCGAGCGCAAAACGGAGTAGGCATCTCCGTTTTAAAACAAATAAAAAACTCAAGAAGGCTGATCACTTTCTTGAGGAGCTAAGCAGAAGTAAAAAAAACTTGGCGAAGATTGCGTCTTCGCCAAGACACGTCGCTAGCACTTAGCGACGCAGCACCACAGAAGGGCACCTGCGAGGTTTATTGTTCTTGCGAACTCTAAACTGCTCGGTGCGCTGCTTCTTAGACTTACGTCTGCTCATGCTATCCCACCTCCGCTGAAAAAGATAACACCGATATTTCGCCCTCGATGAACGGGTCGGCCTTACTTGCAAAATGACTTGAGGCCTGATCAAAAGCGAGAGAGTGTTCTGCCGTGCAAGTGTATTATACCATATCGCATGATTATTGTCAACACCTTCGGGTGCTGCAATAATAAAAGCCGCCAGTTGCATCGACTGACAGCTTTCCCTAATTTGTTTTCCCTGAACCTTGGCGCAATGATAATGACGGCACTTGTTCCGCTACTCACAAAACAAGATTCCTTTTATTCCTGCCTATTGCGACTCATAAGTTTTTGCAATAGGGCTTATTGGTTGAGTAACTGGCGTACGCACTATTTCCCCGTCAAAACCACGAATGAGATGCAATCATTCTCTCTTACCCAAGGCGTTATCACTTAAGCAGTAAGGCTCTGCAGAACGGTTTATTAAGACCGCGGTTGCCCATGCATCAACATTACTTCAGAGACAGGCAAGTCCAAAAATTGTGACAATTGTTTCATCACAAATCTCCTTTCTTGCCCAAATGCGGGCGAATCAATTGTATCACAATAATGCTGAGTTGTCAAGCTTTGGTGAGGCGGGAAAACAAATTAGGGTTATTTCAAAATAAGGAGGCTACTATGCCAAAAATAATAACAGATATACAGACGTGGCTTATAGACCTCGAAGAAGGAACGTTGTTCCGTTACGTTATTTATAAGCGCATGTTTACTCCGTACGAAACTCATAATGCGTTTCGCGACGAATCAGTGTTTGAAGATACTCACTACACATTGTGTTTAATTGAAGACGCAATTGATCTTGGTAATGGAGACTGGTTGCTCGGTATGAGAAACGTGGACTTCTCGGGTGAAATATTTAAAACTAAAGATTATGTTAAGCTCAGCGAAATTCGATTGTCTTACTTTGATGCAGATCAGGAGATCGAATTGTTTGAGCCCAAAGAGGATGACGAAGATGAGTTATGATATAGCTTTTAAAATCAAAGTCGCCGATACTGACAAGTATATAGAGATTGGTGACTGCGATGCCAATATTACTTGGAATGCCGCTCAAATTATCAGAACGTCCACTGGATTGCCTTGGAAAAATGAGGAGAACAACGGTTCGTGCATTGATATTATTCCCAAGATACAGTCCGGAATAGTTGAACTATGCGCTCACCCTGAGAAATATAAGGCTATGGAGTTTGATAATGGATGGGGAAGCGTCGAGGGGACTATTAGATTTTTCAGAAAGATAGTGTCGAGCTGGAATGACTTGATCGTTGATTATCCGCCAGAAATAGTCGCTCAGACCACGTTCTGGATACATTGACGGAGGTAGAACGGATGCGATGGTTATTCGACGAAACTGAGGCTTTAAGGCGTAAAAGTGAAGAATTTGAGAGAATTCGACGCGAGTGGGTAGAAGCAAACCACCCTCTGCGTAATTTATACGTGTTAGACAATGACTATCTTAACGAGGTTAACGATAATTGGAATAATATACGGAAGCGCGTCTTACACGACACGGTCAAACTCGAGGATGCTTACCAGAGTTTTATCACTAGTGTATCGGGTGCCGATTTAGATGCGTGTATCCTTAGAGACGTAGTCGCCACGATGTATGGTGATACGTGCGACGATGTTGTTATAGTAGAAAGCGCAGAAGATTTGAAGCCTATGAAATATGACGATTTAATGGGGTTTGACAGCCGATGATGATCGATCGTATTACTGATAAAAGATTTGAACAATTCGCTCACGACTACGCGGTATTTAACTACGAATACTGTGTACCATCATTTGTATTTGATGGAGCTGACGAATTGCGTTTGACATTTGATGTCACTGGTTTTATACATTTACTCAAAGACTTATATGAAAACCCACATCAACCATGTGAGATCGTAAAGATGAATGATATGAATCCTTCGGATACTTTGTTAGTCAAATGCGACTTGGATAAAATAAATGCAGAACAAGCTCAAGCTTGGTGTGAGCGAGTGGCAGAATTATACCCAGAGCGACAGGTGATAGCTATACCAAAAGACATAGACGTTTCTGTCATGAATAAAGAACTGTTAACGCAGCTCAGAGATAAAATTACAGACATTATCAATAATCTGGACTTCAATAATCTGATGAGTTTCGATGCGAAGCTCGAGAACGAGACTTAGGTGTTATCGCACCAAAAAGGAACTCCGTTCTAAATACTGTGGAGAAATTTCGATGAACTCGAAGCTTTTTCATTTATTCCTTAAGGGAATTCACTAACTTCCGCGAAGGGAAATACAAGGAACAAATTCGCGGAACCAAATTCAAGCTAAAACTTAAGAATACAAGGTTTGAACATAATGATCAAAAACAATCAAAAGCGTTCGATTAGGATACATAATTATGAAAGAAGTTAGCCAAATTACGCCGGATGTGTTGTACACAGTCAAAGAAGTTGCAGAACTGCTAAAAACAAATGTAGACTACGTACATAAATTGAGAAAGGCAGGGCTTCTTCCTTTTCTCAAAATAGGACAGTATAAAGTAAGAAAACAGTCACTGGAGCTATTTTTAGAAACATACGAAGGCAAAGATTTGACCGACCCTTTCAATATAAAGGAGTTGAATTAAATGTCGAACGTAAGAGCAAGAAAAAGAGGCAAGTATTGGCAGTATGACTTTGACGCTGCGAAAGTTGGAGGAAAACGGAATCGTGTTTCAAAGTCTGGATTTAAAACAAAAGCCGAAGCTGTGGCAGCTGGTGCTGCTGCACTGGCGGAATATAACTCTTCAGGCGTTAAGTTTGTCCCAAGTGAGATGAGTTATGCGGACTTCCTTGATTACTGGGTTGATAGTTACTGCACGATAACACTTAAAAAGACGACTCTTGATAATTATAAAAAGAGGATTAAGTCACACATCAAACCAGCTCTAGGAATGTATAAGCTTACTTCGCTAACAACCGCAGGACTACAAAAGTTCATTAATCAAAAAATCGAAGCAAAATATAGTTTAAATACTTTATCTGTGCTAAGAGGAATATTGACAGGTAGTCTTCAATATGCGGTTAGGCAAAGTATGCTTAAGCACAATCCCGCTCGTGAGATACGTATCCCAACAGATCGAAGCACAGAATCGCTGCGTCTTAGGTCTGCGCCGCACATATACGTAAAGCCAGAATTAATAGATAAGATCTTCAAACGATTTCCGGAAAGACATCCATCACACATTCCGCTGATGTTAGGGTATAGATGCGGTTTGCGATTGGGAGAAGTCTTTGCGGTCACGTGGGACTGCGTTAATCTTGAGAAAGGTCAGATATACATCAATAAGCAAATACAATGGAATCCCGTAGAGCAGTGGTGGTTTTTCACCAATCCGAAGTTCAATTCATTTCGCACAATAGATCTTGATGAGGCTTTGCTTGAGCTGCTTCGCAGAGAGCGCCAACGTCAGTTAAAAGATAGGGAGTATTACGCTGAGATGTATACGACTTACTACGAAAACGACGTTAGAGGTTTAGTCACATCACCAGATAATTCATCAGAAGTGCGACATGTGGAACCTGTAATGGTTCGTCAGGATGGCTCGTATATTCAGGCTAGAACAATGCAGCACGCTTCCTCAATTATTCACTACGAGATAGGGGAGAAAAATTTCACGTTTCACTCGCTAAGACACACCCATGCTACAATGCTTGCAGAGGTAGGAATGCCTCAAAAATATACTCAGCAAAGATTAGGACATAAGGATATCAGTGTTACCTTGAAATACTATACGCATTTAACCGATAAAATGTCTGAGATCGGCGGTAAGATTTTAGAGAGTATGTTTGTCGCCAAAAATGACAACTGAGGGGATAAATTTGGCTACATGTCGCCATTTTGACGACATCTGTACAAATGAAACCTAGTGAAATCAGATGAATCTTAGTGACTTAAAGTGTTTCACCATTCGGTAAAAAATCAAAAAATGCTCTACAGAGATGTCTGTAGATGAAACTAGATGACAATAAATGAAAAGCCTAGCAACAGGTAACAACCCCATGGTTGGTATGACTGTTGCTGTTGCAGTTGCAATTGAAGAAGCTTCAAAGGCTTGATTTATAAGGGATTTTAAAAAATACTCCCTATCGTTATCTAGACGGTAGGGAGTATTTTTTTATCGTTTGTCGCCATTTTGTCGCCATTTATTTTAGCTTGGCGACAAAAATCTGGCAACACAAAAGTTTGCCTCGTATTTTACCATTTAAAACAGTTGTTTGGCGACTTATTTTTTTAATCGCCACACGACACTCTTGTAGATAAAGGAGATATTTTATGAACAAAAACGAATTTATTGAAAGCATCGGAGGAGACGCTGAGAGTCTCCAAGACCATATTGCGAGGTTGATCTTTCTGGATAACCTTGCCGACCACACCGCGATCTATATATACGAATACCTAAACGAGCTCGGTGTACATCCAACCAAAGAAGACTACCTTACTTATATCAGAGATCATTTTATCGGCGAGCTTCTTACATCGGCTCAAGAGTTTGCAGAACAGTCGAGCGACGATTTTAACGAGGTGGAGTATTCAGATGTTGAGATTTCATTCGACGAACCGCACGTACAATGCGTGTCCGACGAAGACGATCAGCACGCAGAAACCGAGTCCGTCGAAATAACCGACGAATTTCTCGAAGAGATTATCAGTATCCTCGAGGAAACGGAGCACGACGAGAATGAGGGTTAAAATACGGCTCGATACTTTGACCGACGTCCAGAAGTTTATCAACGTCACCAGCGGGATAGGGCACGACGTCTTACTCACCGACGGCAACAATCTAACAGTAAGCGCTAAATCGATGCTTGCTGTGCTATACAGTATGGAATGGTCGGATGTGTATTGCGAGTGCGAGAAAAACATCTACTACTCAATTAAAGAATACATAATCGAGGAATGACAATTACGTGGTTTAACTAAAAATCAAACGGGAAACCGTAGATTAATACATAAAAGGAGAATATCCAATGGCAAAACAAATTGATGTCGCGAGTATGACGTTAGCACAGAAAATGAGCGAAATCGCAAAGATGTGCGGAGTCTTGCAGCGTGACAAAAAAGCGTATGGCTACAAGTACGTAGAGGAGAGTACCATACAGGCTCATCTGACTGCGGGGTTGCAGAAGTATCATGTTATACTCAAGCACGATCTTGTGCCCGGCACGCTAAAAGTAATTCCGTATACATACGAGAAGTACGACAAAGACTTGAAGGCAAACAAGCCCGTCAATGAATTTATCGTAACTGCAGACACAACGTATACGTGGATTAACGCCGACAATCCCACAGAACAGTACGAAGGCACCTATGCAATGGTAGGTATGCAAGACGATCCGAGCATGGCGTTCGGAAGTGCGGAAACCTACTGTAACCGTTACTATCTGCTCAAGATGCTTCAGATTGCAACGACCGAAGACGACCCCGACAACTGGAGAAGTAAGCAGCGCGAAGCGGCAGACAGAGAAGAGACTGAGGCAGCAAAGGCAGCAGCAGAGGCTCTTAAAGCGGCTATTAAACTCGTAGTAGATAAGGGAACTAAAATTATCAACGAAGGCGGAACCAAGAAATCGGTTCAGGAGGCAGTAGCCAAGCATAACGGCGGTAATTCGAACCCCAGTTCGCTACCTTCAGTCGAGGCTTGCGAGGCAGTTCTTGCAGAGCTCGAAACTATCATCAAAAAGAAAGAAAATTAATAGGAGAAGAATATGAAAGTTAATCAGACTTTTGAATGCGAAACATGTGGCAAAGGCTACAAGACCGAAAACGAAGCATTGGCTTGCGAGCGTAAACACGCTTATGAGACAAAGCTCGAAAATACCAAAAACGATATATCAGCTAAGATTAGCGACATGATCAATATGTATATCGACAAATTTGGCGAGATGCCCGAGATTGAATTGACAAAGAAGAGTCGCGAGATAGTTACCCGCACTACGTTTAACAGTGTGCTTGATTTGGTCGCCGACCTTATCGGCAACTAATACACGGAGGAAATCAAATATGGTTTTTATTAGTAATCCTTTCTACGCTACTGTGTGGAGCGTAGAGACGTCGGAGAAGCGTATCTCGATGCGTATCAGTACTGGTGAAAAGCAGCAGGACGGTACGTGGAAAGATTCGAACTGGTGGGTTGCGGCTACCGGACATGCATTTAATGCACTCAAAGATAAGGTTCAGCAGGGAGACCGTATACGCGTAAATAAGGCTAAGATTACCAACGAACTTTACGTAAATAAGGACGGAGATAAACGTTCCAAATTTAACTTCGTGCTTATAGATGCAGATATCGTGGAATCAAAAAAGCCGGCAGATCAGACATCTGCGCAACAGACTACCGCTGCAGAAGAGGATAGTCCTTGGTAAATCAACAAGCAGTCGAAATCGAGCGATATAGTTTCAGTAAGCTATCTTCTTGGTGGACATGCCCTTATGGCTTTAAATTGCGTTATATAGACCATATCAAAGGAGAAGGTAATGCATTCTCCTCCTTCGGTACCTTAGTGCATAGCATTATGGAGCGATATAGCAATGGAGAGCTAGACCTTTGGGAGCTGGCAAACGTGTACGAGTGGGAATTCGATTCAGCAGTACCGGAGCCGTTCCCGAAAAATAAATTTGTCGACTTGCGTGAATCGTATTACCGTCAAGGACTTACGTTTTTACAATCGTTTGAAGGGTATGATGATTACAAAATTCTTGGAGTGGAAGAACAGTTCGAGATAAAAATAGACGACTGGATATTTAACGGTGTAATCGACCTCGTTTTTGAAGACGAAAACGGTAGATTGATCATTCGAGATTATAAATCCAAAGCGGCATTCAAGACCGAGGCGGAAAAACAAAAATACGCCAGACAACTATATCTATACTCACTATACATATACGAGAAGTACGGTAAGTATCCTGACGAGCTGCAATTCTGGATGTTCAGAAAGAACAAAATCGAACCCGTCGCGTTCAGTATCGATGCGCTAAACGAGTCGATAGATTGGGCTAAACACACGGTCACAACGATCCGTCAAGCGTTCGATTATCCCGCTACGTGCGAGGAGTTTTACGGCACAAATTTGTGTAACTTCAGAGACACATGCGAGTTTAAGCCTCGCCCGAAATACACACCCAGAAGGGGGCGTCGGCGTACTTGACATATAGCTCAGAGAATATTGTTCAGCCCGCCGAGCGTATCACAGCGCATTACGCACTTGATAGACAGGAACGCGACGCGCTGATTCGCGAAGTGATTGGACTCGGAGATATCGTTGACACTTTCGAAGTTGATCGTGGTCATGAAGGTGGCACTGAAATACATAGCGTTACCAACACAGGAATCATCATTGTACGCAATAAGCGTAGCAATATGCTGATAACGGAATTAATTGCACGCCCGCAGCAGTTAAGGAATTTATACGCATCAAATAATCGTAAGGTGCCCAGAGAATTGCTCAGGCTGGCTTACGAGTATACGCAGGCGGGCTATAACCAAATATAAACAGAGGTAATGATGTTAATCGACAAAGAGAAAATACAGAAAGCTAAAGAAAAACTCGGCGACAGGAACGCAGATATCATTGCCGAACTACTCAACATAGACAAATGGGATGAGAAAAATAAACGTGGGTGCTGTCCGTTTCACAGCGAAGACACTCCGTCGTTTATTTTTAACCCCAAAACTTTAAAATTTCATTGCTTTGGATGTGCGGTCAACACTGATATTCTTGACGCTTACATACATACTGGTAAGACTTACATGGAAGCCGTACAGGCTTTATTCGAAGAAGCCGGAGTGAAATATTCGTTTAGCGAACTCGGTATCAAAACCAAAAGAGAGTATCGCTACCCCCACGAAGAACCGATAAACGACAAATCTCGGGTATACGCATACTTAGGCAAGCGAGGAATTTCACGCGAGGTCATAGATGCCGCCGATGTCAGAGAGGACGCGAACGGCAACTGTGTATTCAACTTCTACGACACTAACGGCGTACTGACGCTGGTCAAATATAGACCGTCGCGAAAGATCGATAAATCCAAGGGAGAAATTAAGTGCTGGTGTCAAAAAGACAGCGACACCGCACCACTGTTGTTCAGGATGGACAAAGTTAATCCCGCCGAGCCCTTGGTTATTACGGAAGGCGAAATTGATTGTCTTGCCGTGATGGAAGCAGGGTGGCGTAACGTAGTATCGTGTCCGCTTGGTAGTCAAAATATGCACTGGATCGAAGAAAACTTCGAGTGGCTGGAGCAGTTCGAGAGCATTATCATCTGCTCAGACAATGATGAAGCTGGAATTAAGATGAGAAAAGATGCCATAGCAAGACTCGGAACTTGGAGATGCAAATACGTCCAGATTCCAGAGTTATATACGGATGAAGAAGGTAAACCTCATCGTATGAAGGACGCGAACGAGGTATTGTATTATATGGGCGGACAGGCACTATATAATCTGATACTTAACGCTGACGACCCCGGAGTGCCTTCGGTAACAAACATATCAGAAATCGGAGATATAGATATTGATGATATCGACGGAGTTGAGACCGGAATATACGAACTCGACAAAGAAATAATGAGATTATTCAACGGTACGTTAACCGTAATCTCGGGAACGCCGGGCGCAGGCAAGACATCGTTTTTAAGCCAGCTTGTCTGTCAATCTCTCGACCAAGGCATTGTGCCGATGATGTTCAGCAGAGAAATGCCCGGTTTTCTTCAAAAGTCATGGATTCAGAGCGTTATGGCAGGCCCCGCAAATGTACGTGAATACGAGAACCGTCAAGGCGGACGTTACTACAAGGTAACTCCAGAGGCTAAGTCCGCAATAGACAAGTTCTATGATAAAAAATGGTTCTTGTATCGAGATGACTACAGCAATAAGTTTGACGACGTTATAGTCGCAATGACGGATTGTTTACGCAAGTACGGAGCGCGGTTAATCATACTTGATAATTTGATGTGTTTGGATATGAGTAGCGACGCAGAGAGCGAGCTTCAGAAGCAAACTGAGGCTATTACAAGGCTCATAGAGTTTGCGATGAGGTATCAGGCTGCCGTAATACTTGTTGCTCATCCACGCAAGCTAGCTGCTGGCACAGAGGTGGGTATATACGACGTTGCCGGAAGTAGTAACATAGCCAATCTCGCACATAGAACTTTCGGACTTCGTAGAATCGACCAAGAGAAAGAGCAGAGTAGTTACTCTGTGGCTCTTACGATTATCAAAGACCGACTCTTGGGAAAGAGTAATAAAAAAATAAACATGCATTACGACCCACCGAGTAGACGATTCTACACAAACCCCGCAGAATATAATCATCAGTACGCTTGGGAGTCTCATATTCGTCGAGACCCGCTACCATATCCTCACACAGAGGAGAATGAAATCTACGGAGACCCAATTTAAAGGAGAAATAAATGAATACCTACGTTCCATATCACGTTCATACCGACTACAGTTTGCTTGACAGCTGTACCGGTTTCGAAGATTACATAGACCGTACGGTCGAATTGGGATATCCTGCAATCGCATTTTCTGAGCATGGTAAGATTCTTGGGTGGGTTCGCAAGAAAAAATATTGTGATGAAAAGGGGATTAAATACATACACGCAGTCGAGATTTATATCACGGAGCAGTTAGAGCCGAAGGTTAGAGATAATTATCATACGGTATTGATTGCGAAAAATCTTAGCGGCGTTTTAGAGCTGAATGCTTTAATAAGCAAGTCGACAGACGAAGAGCATTCGTATTACACAAATCGAATATCGATAGATGAGTTCTTATCCTTATCACCGAATATAATCGCGACTAGTGCGTGCCTAGCCTCACCTCTTAATAAACTTCCTATTGACCACCCGAAGTACGAGGCGATGGTTAAACGATATGATTATCTCGAAGTTCAGCCTCACGATCATCCCGAACAGATAGCATTTAATACCCACCTTTACTACTTATCAAAAAAGTATAATAAACCGCTCATCGCCGGAACGGATACGCACTCTTTAAATTCATATAAAGCAGCGTGTAGAAAGTTGCTCCTTAAGCGTAAGCACAAAGCCTACGGAGACGAAGACGCGTTTGATCTAACCTATAAGACATACGACGAGCTGGTAGAAGCTTTCGCAAAACAAGGCGCGCTTCCTGCCGAAGCCTTTATGACCGCGATAGAGAACACCGTAAAAATGTCCGAAGACGTCGAGGCCTTCGATTTAGACACCTCTCTAAAATATCCCATTTTATATGGAACGAGAGAAAATGATCATGAAAAACTATGTGAAACCATTGAAAGAAAACTCGCAGAAAAGTTAAGCTGGGGAGCTATCACGGCGGAGCAATTACCGAATTTCAGAGCTGCTATTGAGGAAGAGGTTCGAGTATTTACAAAAATTCAAATGGATGGCTTTATTCTTTCGATGAGCGAGCTGATATCTTGGTGTCATGATAACGGCATCGCAACAGGGCCTGCGCGAGGCTCTGTAGGAGGCAGTAGGGTAGCCTACATCACCGACATTATTGATCTTAATCCGGAAACGTGGCATACAGTATTCTCACGTTTTGCCAACGAAGACAGAGTTGAAGTCGGAGATATAGATATAGACTGCATTGAATCCGATAGACCTAAAATTTTTGAATATATTATAGGCAGATTCGGCAAGTCAAAAACCGCACGAGTCGCTTCGTTCGGAACAATCAGTGATAAAGGCGTTATAGACGATATATGCGGCGCATTGCGAGAGTATTACAAAGAGGAGCACCCGGACGAGGGTGATGACCTAAATCCGTTCAGTATTGCATTTGCGAATAAACTCAAAAAACTATACTCCTCGGATCCCGAAGGCACCAGAGCTAAGTATCCAGAGGTGTTTTATTACTTTGATGGATTGCTTGGAACGAAGGTTTCTCAATCTATTCATCCGGCCGGTATGGTAATCAGCCCGATTACGCTCGCGGATAATTACGGAGTATTTGATAAGGACGGCGACCTATGTCTAATGCTCGATATGGATGAGGTTCATGACCTAGGTCTCGTAAAATATGACTTTCTGATTTTGAGCAACGTTGAAATTATCAGAAATACATACGCCATGATTGGCAAGCAGTACCCTCGTACGCACGAAATAGACTGGAGCGACGAGGCGGTTTGGGAGGATATGATACGATGTCCTATCGGTATATTCCAAATGGAATCCGAATTTGCATTTCAACTACTGCGTAAATTCAAACCCAAGTCAATTTTTGATATGTCGCTCGTCACGGCGTGTATAAGACCGTCAGGAGCGTCATACAGAGACGACCTAATAGCTCGAAAACCTCACGTCAACCCCTCTCAAATAATAGATGACATACTCGCGGAAAACAATGGATATCTCGTATATCAAGAGGATATCATTAAATTCCTGCAGGCAGTATGCGGCCTTACGGGAAGTGAAGCCGACACTACACGTCGTGGTATAGCTAAGAAGAAGATGAGTATTCTAGAGCAAATGATGCCTCGCATTCTCGAAGGATATTGCTCTAAGTCAGACAAGCCTCGAGAGGACGCCGAAAAAGAGGCAAATGAGTTCTTGAGGATTATCGAAGACGCCTCATCATACATGTTCGGATATAATCACTCCATAGCGTATTGTTTGATAGGGTATATATGCGCGTACTTACGGTATTACCATCCGTATGAATTCATCACTTGCTACTTAAATAACGCGAGTAAAGAAGAAGATATTAAGCAGGGTACCGAACTCGCAGAAACATACGGCATAAAGATCACAGCACCTAAATACGGTGCTTCAAGAGACAACTATCACTTCAATAAAGATATGAAGGTTATCGCAAAAGGTTTGTCTTCAATCAAATATATCAGCAGCAAGACCGCTGCTGCCCTTGCCGAGATATATGAAGCCAAACGTCCTGCAACGTTCATAGAGCTTTTATACGAAGCAAAGAATTACAAGTCAGACATTGATGCGCGTCAACTTGATTCGTTGATTAAAATCGATTTCTTTGACTGCTTTGGCAATGTCAGAGAGCTCGCAAGGATACGCGATTTATTTGATTTCTTCAAAGGCGGAGATGCCAAATCTATCAAAAAAGCTTTGGTCAAAGACGACGTTTTTAGAGACATCATAGAATGTCGCTCAGAATCAAAGAAGAAAGACGGTACGGACGCTCTGTCATATACGTTCAAGTCTCAAGAAAATGTAATGCAATGCATGCTTGAAGGCGAAAAACATATACTGTCGCTCGGAATACCGGATTTGGATCTTAAAACTAAGATTCAAAATAGTATCGATGTGCTCGGTTATGTAGATGTGGCAACCGGCAGACCCGAGGATAGAAAACGTCTTTTGGTATCGGAAGTCACGCCTTTAACCGATAGCCGTAGCGGCGCGACGTGGTCTTACAGGTTGGCGACACGCAGTTTGGGTTCGGGCAAGAACGCTAGGGTGTCTGTCAAGGCAGACTTGTTCGACAGGTATCCGATTAAGGCCGGAGATATTATTCTCGTAAATGACCTATATAAAAACAACAAAGGATACTGGTATCTATCAGATTACAGAAAGGAATATTAAAATGTCAAGATCAAAATTTATTTTCCTCAGTCTATTTTGGGGAACAATTATGAGCTTTATCGGTGTTATAGCAGCCATCGGTTTGCTCATCACAGGACACAAACCCAAGAAATATGGTTATTGTTACCACTTTGAAGTCGATAAAGCGTTGGGGGGCGTATCGCTCGGTTGTGTTATTATTACTGGTAAAAATGCAAGCACGCATACGAAAGATCACGAACACGGGCACGCATTGCAGAATTGCATATATGGCCCATTAATGCTGTTTGTTATCGGCATTCCGTCGTTTATTAGATGCCAGTACTACAATATGCGATATAAACTTGGCATGAAAAATAAAGATTACGATTCAATATGGTTTGAAGGCGATGCTACTAAGCGCGGCACGCAATTTATGAATGCATTTAGAGCCGCCGAGAGGAATACCAATGATCAAGATAGATAATATAGAAACATTTGCTTGGGAGAGCGCCGTTCGCGGCGCTCGTAACCCGATGAATAGCTGGGAGAAGAGTGATAGTTATTGGAAGCATCCTGATGACGGTGCTAGTCCGGTATATGTTTTGGGAGACAATGACTATAAATTGCTATATCGACTCGCTAATGCAGGCGCAGACCACGGCAAATTCATGCGACAGATTATTGTCACCATGGATATCACCGCGCCGCTTTATTGGTGGAAGGAATTTGATACCTATAAGGTGGGAACCGTTGCAAACTCCTGCTCGACTATGCATAAGATACAGGCCAAAGAATTCAAGTTTGATGACTTTAGCCACGAGCATCTAAGCAGTAATTTTGGTGAGACATATGAAGGGTTAGATGCGCTCGCCGATGTTATAAGCGTTTTAAATCGCAACCGTAAATTATATCTCGAAACAAACGATAAGAAATACTGGTGGAATATGATTCAGATTCTTCCTTCTTCTTACAATCAAAAGCGCACTGTGACGCTGAACTATCAAGTCTTACGTAACATGTATCACGCAAGACTTCACCATAAACTAGACGAATGGCGCGCATTATGCGCTGAAATCGAAAAGCTACCATATAGCGAATTCATAACAGGAGAAAACGTATGACACATTTTATAAACATATCAGGCAAAGCAAGAGCAGGGAAAGACGTCACAGGTAAACTGCTTAAATCCAATCTCGAGTCTCGTGGGTATAAGGTACTACTTACGCATTATGCGGACTTGCTGAAGTTTATGTGTAAGCAATACTTTGGTTGGAATGGTGATAAAGACGAAGCCGGAAGGACACTATTGCAGCACGTCGGTACCGACTGCATACGCGCGTCGAACCCAACCTACTGGGTGGATTTCATTGTTGAGCTTATCAAACTATTCCCGGATAAATGGGATTATGTGATTATTGCAGACACTCGTTTTCCAAACGAGCTTGAACGTATCGCTGAATTCGGTTTTACATATACGCATATAGAAGTTGTCAGAGAAGGGTTCGAAAACGATCTTACCGATGAACAAAAAATGCATCCATCTGAGACCGCATTGGAAGACACTCTGCCGGAAATCATCTTATATAATAACGATACTATTGAAACGTTATCGCAGAGCGTAGATACGTGCTGTCGTTATCTTCTAGGAGAAACGGAGGAGTACGAAGTATGCGAGTAATAAAAAGAAACGGCACGGAAGTAGAGTTCCAACGCGCAAAAATTTACAACGCAATTAGCAAAGCTAACGACGAAATGCTTGGCATTAACCCAAAAGAAGCTGTGACCGATGACGTTATATCCATCATAGCAACAAGGCTATACGAGCGCTGCAGAAAGCGCACTAGAGCCACGTCAGTAGAAGAGATACAGGACATGGTCGAAACAGAGCTAATGAAGGAACGTGCGTATGAACTCGCAAAACTATACATAAAACATAGATATCGCCGCGAACTCGTACGCAAGCATAATACAACAGATGCTCAGATACTTTCTCTTATAGAAAATAATAACGAGGAAGTAAAGCAAGAAAATTCTAACAAGAACCCCACGGTTGTAAGCGTTCAGCGTGATTATATGGCTGGCGAAGTCAGCAAAGATATTACGAAACGCTTCTTACTTGACCCGGATATCGTAGAAGCTCACAACCAAGGACTTATCCACTTCCACGATTCGGACTATTTCGCTCAGCATATGCATAACTGTGACCTCGTAAACCTCGAAGATATGCTTCAGAACGGAACCGTTATCAGCGGTACGATGATAGAGAAGCCTCATAGCTTCTCCACCGCCTGCAATATTGCAACTCAGATAATAGCTCAGGTTGCAAGCTCGCAGTACGGAGGACAAAGTATTTCTCTCACACACCTCGCTCCTTTTGTTAATATCAGCAGGCAAAAGATTAGAGCTGAGGTAGAAGACGAGCTGGCTGGCCTGCGCAGATACGATAGCAATGGCGGTTATCAAGAAATGATAGACGCTAAAATTGTAGAAATTGTCGAGAAACGTGTACGAGAAGAGGTAAGGCGCGGCGTTCAGACAATTCAATATCAGGTTGTAACACTGATGACCACTAACGGTCAGGCACCTTTTATAACAGTATTTATGTATCTCGGAGAGGCAGAAGATGCTCAAACGAAAAATGATCTTGCAATTATTATCGAAGAGGTTCTTAAACAGCGTATACACGGTGTGAAGAACGAAGCAGGTGCGTGGATAACTCCCGCATTCCCGAAGCTCATCTATGTTCTCGAGGAAGATAATATCCACGAGGATTCTCCTTATTACTACCTTACGAAGCTTGCTGCAAAGTGTACGTCAAAGCGCCTTGTTCCCGACTACATCTCCGAAAAGAAGATGAAGGAGCTCAAGGAGGGCAACTGCTTCCCGGTAATGGGATG
>JAEIGA010002705.1_pt1 | contig 28089 bp, 21 predicted proteins | sample 9270691 | NCBI WGS metagenome assembly JAEIGA01 (sample SAMN17057246, study PRJNA624740) | gut metagenome | biome: biome; isolation source: fecal sample | host: Bos grunniens | place: China: Xizang | collected 2019
CAAAAAGATTTTCTTCATAATAGAAATCCTGCATAATCTTTACTATTTGGTTTCTTTCAGCAAATATGAGAATCGCACCACATATATAAATTAAAAAGGTTGGTAACGAAAACTTTCGCTTTGACAAAAAATATGCAGGTAAAAAAACCAACGCAGGTGCATGGATAAATGCTGCGAGTACGGTAAACGTTAAAAATAGCTTAGGCTTTTCTTCCATAATGCCAACAAAAGCTATCATTATGAGTCCCATTGCTACTGATTGCTTTATTGCACTAAATCCAAAGCTATAAAATGCCATACAATTCCATACCAGATAGCTTAGCCATGGAAGCGAGGAATATTTATAAATCAAATAAGCAACCACAACCTCAATAAATATGGCAACAACTATAAGAAACACCTGAAATTCACCATCTGACAGGGTTGAAAAGAATTTCAGTAGCCAGTTAAAGCCAAAGTTTTTACCACCTCGAAAGACTTCGTCACTAAACCAGCCTTGATATTTCATCTCCCAATAATCATAACAATAGCTTTGCATATCGCCGGTCAGATATGGATGTCTTAAACCTGACAAAAGAGAATGGAGAACAGCCATTACTATAATATATTGCTTTCTGTCTTTTGTGCCCTGGGGCATAACAACACCTAAAACTGTAATTGCACCTAAAAGCAAATAATACTCTAAGCTTTCCATGCTGTCTCCTTTCAAATTTGATTATTTAGAAAAGAACTCCTCCGCTGATTTTACCGATGTTTCAATTGAGAAACTTTTTGCTCTCTCCGCAGCTTTTCTTTCATATTTTTCTTTGATTTTGTTATCAGTAAGAATTTTTTCTATGCCCTTTGATAAGGCGTTTACATCACATTCAGTTATTATTCCGTACTGTGAATCCCCCAACAGCTCATTCATTCCGTTACAATCAGTTGTAACTATAGCTTTTCCTGATATAAGGCCCTCTGCAACGAAGGAAGAAAAGCCTTCATAGTCTGATGAACAAACCAACAAGTCTGCATTTTTAATGTATGGGTAGGGATTACTCTTAAATCCTGCAAGAGTAACAGTATTTTGAACACCTAATGAAGCAATAAGCTGTTCTATGTTTGTACGCTCGTCACCCTCACCAATTATTAAGAGTTTGTTTTGAACACCATTATTTAAAAGCAGTTTATGTGCCTCAATAAGTCTATCAAATCTCTTTTGCTTTGAAAGTCTGCCCACAGACACAATTGTAGGAGTTTTTTCATCAAAAAAATAGTCATTTATATTTTCAGCTGCTTTTTCTTTAATGCTGTAATCATCTATAACATTGTATATTACTTCTGTATCGAATTCGTATCCATATATACTTTTAAAGCTTTTTTCAACATCCTGTGAAACACAAACAACCTTATCAAATTTTTTGTACCAGCTGATGCTCTTCTCTCTGAATTCATCAATATTACTCATTTTTTTAGACAAGTCACAATGAACCCAAGCAAACTTCTTTGCCTTTTTATTTGTTGAAGTTGAAATTACTTTTGTAGCACCACATTCAAGATAAGCCACCTCAACATCATAATCATCCTTAATATATCGAGGATAAATTGTTTTTAAAAGCACATTGAGTCTGTATCTGAGGTTATTTAATTTTGAGTAACATGGATATATGTATTTATATCGGATATTTTTGTTCAGGTATTTTTCAGAATTCTCTTTCCACGCAGTCTGAACAGTAATATCAAATTTTTCCTTATCCATATTATTTACGAGATTCTGAAGCACTTTTTCTGCTCCACCACCAGATAAGGTTTCTATAAAAAACAAAATCTTAATCATATCTAAAAATCACAATAAATATCGGCAATCTTTTTTACCATTTTTTTACTGTCTAATCCTAAATTATCAACTATCTCTTCGTATTTGCATGGGTCACTTCTTTTAGAATTGCAGATAGCATCAATCCACATTTCTGTCGATATATTTAATGATAATCTTGTTATCAAATCAGTTAACACAACATCCGGAGGAACAGTATCACTCATCACACAGGGCAAACCATTAGTCTGTACCTCAATAACCGAAAGAGGCATACCCTCATAAAGTGATGGAAATACAAACACATCCATTGCACTTAAATATTTGTGTACATCCATAACATTACCTGTCATTATTACATTCTTTGATAAATCAAGGTCGTCTATCAGCTTTTCTAATTTCTGCCTATCCTCACCTTCACCCAAAAGCAAAAGCTTGACATTTTTATTACGCTTTAAAATTTCAGGCATCATATTTATCAAAAAGCTCTGATTTTTCACCTCTGCTAAATGTCCCGAATGACCTATAACAAAGCTATCTTCAAGTCCAAGCTTTTTTCTTATTTCCTCACAATGCGCATCCTTATAAGCAAACATTTCTGTTTCTATTCCATTGAGAATAGTTATACCTTTTTTGTGATATCGTTTTTCACCAAAAAGTATTTCTCCTGCCCTTACACCACAGCCTACATAATGTGTTGAACAGCTTGTTATAAGCAACTGCATTACTTTTTCATATAATCTTTGAATTATACTTTTACCCGGCTGTTTATCTATACTGTGAGAATGGGAAATTCTTACAGGTACTTTGCACATCTTTGCTACAAGCATTGCCCAACCAGAATTGAACATAGTATGAGAATGAACAACACTGTATTTATTTTCCTTAATCAAACCATAAAGCGTTTTCAGATATTTAATATAGCTTGTTGAAGGCTCAGGCAAATGATAAACACTACAGCCTTTTGCAATTAAATCTTCTTCGTACTCTCCGATTTCATCACCAAAAACTATATAATCTGTCTGAAAAAGGTCAGAATCAATGTGATAGCCTATATCACGTGCTATTTTTTCAGCTCCTCCTATCCTTAAAGAAGCTGCAATTTCTAAAACTCTCATAATAATTCCTGATTATCTCAATTTATTAGCCAACTGAAATGCTGTATCAAGCACAGTAACAAGCCTCAGTTTTATTGGAATTGATATTATTTTACATTTTAAGCCTGCAGGAGTAACCTTTTTATCATTAAACAAACGACACATATCAAGCAATTTTTTTCTTCTGTCAAAAAATCCCAAATTACTTCTTGAAAGGTCATTTACTACAGAATAAGCATTTCTGTAATGAAGCCACGCTAATGAGTCTTTAATTGCTACTCCTTCTATGTGACTTTTTTTTAAGGCACTAAGCATATTTTCATAAACGTCAATTAACTGCTCAGAAAGATTTTCTCTGTATTTTCTTGAAAGAGAATCCTCATTACTTACATCAACAAAATAGATTTGTTTTTCATTTCTCTCAATTTTTTCTGCTGAAAGTAAAAATGTAAAGACAAAAGTAAGATCCTCACCTACATCAAGCCCATCATAGAAATTCAAGCCAGTTTTCTCTATAATCTCTCGTTTATATAGCTTTGCCCAGCATGAATTAATTGACCGTGTAACCACACTTTCAACAATAAAAGCTTCTTTTTCATCTATGTTATTAACCTGACGCTCGGGCCATGCCTTATCTTCCTTGACAATACCGTTTGCTTCAATTGCAAAAGCAAATTGATAGTAATCTGCATCGCTTTTTGTATAAATGTCAAGTGTTTCAAAGCATTGGCTGTCAACATAATCATCACTGTCAACGAACATAACGTATTTCCCTGTTGCAACGGAAAGACCTGAGTTGCGTGCAGAGGAAACACCACCATTTTCCTTATGGACATATACAATATTGTTATATTCATTCTGCAAGCTTTTGCAAAACGCTTCACTCATATCTGTTGAACCATCATTTACAATGATAATTTCAACATCTGCGCGTTTTTGTGCTGTAATTGACTCTATACATCTTTTTATAGTGTTTTCTGAATTATAAACGGGAATAATTACCGAATATTTCATATTATTTTCAACCCTCAATTATACTGAGTAATAATGGCTTAACTAACTCCAAGTCAAATTTCTTGCATCGTTCAAGGTTGTTTTTGGAAGCCGCTTCACATTTTTCAGGCGAATTATAAAATGTCATAATAGCCTCAGCAAATTCACCGACAGATGTTATATCTACCAATATACCGCTTTCTTTGGTCACAAGGTCCTTATGTCCTCTGTTTGCAGATGCAACAACAGGCAATCCTGATGCCATCTCTTCCAATATGTTCAGTCCCAGACCTTCTCTTATACTTGCTGAAACACCTAAATCACATACAGATAAAATTTTGTCTATATCAGTTCTGTAGCCTAAAAATGTAATTATATCATCTGTATTCAATTGACTGCACAGGGTCTTAAGCTTATCTGCGTTTTCACCAACACCCATAAGCAACGCCTTTAATCTAGGACATTTATCCTTAATTGAAGCAATCGCCTTTATGATAACCTCCTGATTTTTGTTATCATTTAATTCACCAATAATTGCAACTACAAAATCGTTTGTTGATAATCCAAGTTCTTTACGAATTTCCTTACGTTCATCCTCAGAGGATTTATAGAACTTTGCTGTATCCACACCAATTCCAGGTATGTGATAAAGCTTTCCATTTTTTCTTAATTTGAATTCCTTTGCAGCTTCAAAATCCTCTTGATTTATGGTTACGAGCAAATCCGTTAAATGTGCTGCAAAATATTCAACAGCTTTATATATTGAGCCACTGAGCTTTGGTCCACCCTTATAAAAATGGAAGCCATGAGTTATATAAATAACCTTCACATCTTTTTTGTCAGCAAAAGCCAATCTTGTTAAAACTCCCATTACAGGCTCATTAGTGACAACAACATCATAATGCTCATTATTTGCAATTTTTCTTAATTGAAAAAAGCCTTTGAGATTAGATATTTTAAATGGACTTCGATTAAGAGCAACTGTTCTGACTGAGCCATTTTCAATTCCCTTAAATACTTCAACCAAACCATCGACCTTATTACCAACAGGAGAGCAAAGCAAATCTACATGATATCCTTTTTCGTGCCAATACTCAATATGCTCAGTAAAAAACTGAGTTGCCATTAAATCTGTACATGTCAACAGTATCTTTTTCAATTGCAACCACCTCAATTGTTTTCAGACTTTCTGTATTTCACTACGCCTTATGACTCCGCACTATCTTCAAAACTGAAGCCATATTCCTCGGCACCACCATATTTGCCGTACTTACCGTATTTGCCACCATATTTGCCATACTTACCGTATCTGCCATAGCTCTTATAATATCCGTATTTATTATAAGCCTTATAGTAGCCATAACCCATAATGCTTGTCTGCGCACCATTTAAAACACAACCTAAAATTTCGGTATCAGTAGAATTCAATGAATCCATACCTTCCTTAATTTTAGAAATTCTTACAGTGTCCTGTAAAATCACATATAAAACACCATCTGAGGCCTGAGCTACAAACATAGCATCAGAATCAGTACCGCAAGGCGCTGTATCCACAAAAATCAAATCGTAATTCATCTTAAGTGAAGAGAAAATATTTGATAGATTATCACAATTGATAGCATCCTTCTCCTCACCATCTGCAATAAGCTTCATTACATAGATTCTGTGCTTTTCAACATATGCGATTTTATACTTATCTGTAACTGTTGAATACTTTATTTCGTCTTCATTGACACCAAGTGTTTTCAAAACACCCAAGCCACTTGAATCAAGGTCTACAACAAGCACCTTTTTGTCTATCAGTGCAAATGAAAGTGCCATATTAACGCAAATCGTTGTTTTACCTTCGTCAGCAATAGTACTTGTAACAGCAATAACCTTTTTTTCATTTCTCAGAAGCTTTTTAAGAAGACTTCGTAAAGACCTGATGCTGTCAGAAAATCTGTCATCGGTTAAATTACTGCTGATAAGCAAAGGTTCTTTACTTTCCGGAGAATCCTTCTTAAGGATAATCTGTGGAATAATACCGATGCACTTAGTATTAAGGTTTTTTCTTACATCCTTTTTTGTTCTGACTGTAGTTCTTAAAACTGTGTAACCAAGTAAAAGAACTAATCCTAAAAGCAAGCTGTAAGTAACGCCCTTGAAAATCCCATCAAAGTATCCCGGGTCATTGTATGGTTCTTCCGGAAGGATAGGACTTCTTATAACATTAAACTTGATATTACCAACAACATATCTTGCAATTTCAGGATAATTTTCCATAGTACTTATAAGCACATCATAAGTTATCTGTGGTTCATATCCCTCAGCGCGCAATGTAAACATATTGGAGCCTGACACAGATGATGCTGTCAATGTAACAGGAATTGCAGTTAATTGTAAGTCTGCAGCAACAGCATCCTGCAACAGCTTACTGCTTAAAATTCCCGGAAAAGTATCGGAAAGGTGCGAAGCTGTTGAAGCATCATAATAGAAATTGTATGCTGAAATTCCGTTTATAGCAGAGGCTCTGTCCTGTGTGCTGACAGTAAATGTAACCTCAGCCTTATACTTTGGAATATAGCTTCTGTGACAGTTGAAAACTGCAAAAGCACTGAATACTACAGCCATAATTGCGACAATCCACCAATACTTTTTAAAGCCACGACAAAAGTCACTGACATAAAAGGATGTGTTATCGTCATCGTTAAATTGTAATCCTCTATCGTTCATACTCATTCTTCCTTTTTCGGATTAGAAATTGTGTTTAACCTTTTAATTGCCATCTTTTATGAGAAAATATATTCGCATTACCGGCACCTGTAAATTCAACTACAGGTATATCAGAATGGACATCATTGAGAATACAGCCTGCAAGGTTTCCACCCACATCTGTAATTGTTGAAATAGCGTCATTTATTGCAGTAGTTTCAACACCATCTGTCTTGATTGCAAGAAGTGTCTTATCTGCTACCTTAATAAATTCATTTACAGATGAGTCAACAGAAATAGGTGCTGTATCAATAATTACATAATCTACCATACCTCTGAGAGTTCTAATAGCCTTTTTCGCAACACCCTTTTCAACCCACTTATGACTGTCAGCGTGTGGACGAGTGTTAATTGCCAAATAAAGATTAGTCTTTTTAAATCTCTTTAACTTATAATTGTTTTCTCCTGCTTCACCACTCAAGAAGGTTGCCAATTCAGAATTTTCTTCGTATGAACAGCCAAAGAGCTTGTAGATAGCAGGTTTTTTACCGTCCATATCCATCAAAACAACCTTATTGCCTTTACGTGCAAGAGAAAGTGCAATGTTGGAAGCAATTGTTGATTTACCTTCATTTTCTGCAAAGCTTGTTACAACAAATACCTTTGAACCGTCCTTTGTTTTCTGATGCTCAATTTTTGCAACAATTCTGTTAAAAGCTTCAATGTATCTTTTATTGACTAAATCATTTTCCTCAATGAGCAAGCCTGTTTTTTTCTTTGATATCAAATCATTAAAGCTTTTATTTTTATTTACGTGAGGAACACAACCCCAAAGCTTTCCTTTAACTCTGTTTTTGAAATCCTCTTCACTTTTTACCGTGTCACGGAATATTGAAAATGCAACGATTGCGCCGATACTTGCAATTGCAATTAAAAGCAATGTCTTTGTTTTGCTACCCTGTAAACCCACACTTGATGGTGCAGATGACATTGCAGGATATTTCAGAATACTGATTACCGAATTTTGGAACACCTCTTCGGAAATATCAGGATAAACATGCAAAACTGCATTAAGAAGCTCGTAAGAATTTTTAGGGCTGTCGGAAACAACACTTATATTTATGAAGTTTGTCTGAGGCAATACCTTTGCAGTAATCTCACCGTCAAATTTTTCAAGTCCAAGATGCTCAGCAGCAGCCTTTTCCATACTAGGCTCAGTAAAGACGTTTGAAAATACCTCTGCCATTTCTGAAGAAATGCTGTATGTGGACATTGTGCTTGATGAAGAGCCCTTAAGGTTAACAACAACTGTTGCAGTTGAGGTGTATTCAGGCTTATAAATGCAGTAATCAGCAATATCGATGCCCATGATTCCAACCAGAAGGCACAGAATCACTACCCAGAAATTTTTCACTAAATCTCTGAGAATGCTGTAATATTCAATTGAAATTTTACCTTTTCGCATAGAAATTAATCTCCCGAAATCAGTTTAATCATTCTACAACAATATACAGAACGGAATGGCCCTGTGCACCATTTTTATCGGTAACAAAATAGTTAACAATGTATGTTCCGCTTGTATTAAAATTCACATTATCATCAATTCTGACAAATGATGTTAAATCCTCTTCGTTTTTGCTTGTAGCCTTAACGATATAATCTCTGAAATCAACCGTCTGACCCTCTTTAACGTACACAAGATATTCTTTAAGCTCGATTTTTGGAGCAGAAAGATTTCTTTCCTCAATAATTAAAGGAAGTGAAAGGCGTGATATATCCCCCTTTTTATTATTAACTGTAAGTTCAAGAGTGAAAACGCCTGTCACAGAAGAAGTGTAATCAGGGCTTGTTATAACAACATTTGCTGAAATATCGCCCTCGATTTTATCCACAGCACCGATACAAGAATTAAGGTTTACATTTTCATAAAGTGAGAAGCACAGACTTTCATTTAATTTAAACCTTGGTGGAATATAATCGGTATAACCAAGTGTTCTTTTAGCGTGAGCGACATGGTTGTCGCTATCACAGACAGCATAAATTACCTCACAAACGCCCGGTTTTATGAATCGTGAGATTGATTCCACAATAATTTCACTTGTCAAATCACCGTCTTTACCGTCAGTAGCAGTAACACCCTTAAGAAGCTCTTCATCAGTAGCATTACAGCTGACCTCGATAAAGTCGTTTTCTATTATAATTTCAGGTATAGTTTCATCTGTCCTTGCATTTTTAATAACAAAAACACCACAAAACGCAATCAGTGTAACAAGAAAAACTATTACAACTGAGCTTCGCATTATTCGCATAAAATCTCTCCTAAATTTATCAAAATTTACAAATAGACATAACACGGCATTTTTTTATAATATTTCACTTTATTCTATCACATATAATATTATAAATCAAGAAAAATAAGGCGTTTTTTGAGCATTTAATGACAAAAAAAAGAGCCTCGTGATAAATCTTACCACGAAGCTCATTTCAATTAGTTATTATGAAGTAAAAGCCTTTACTCCTGATTCAGCTGATGTGTATTTGCAATACATATCAAACGGAATAGTGCATTCTTCATTCATACCGAATGCCTGGTCAATATTATCCTTACCAACGATGTCACCGATAAGGTCCAAGTCATCCTGAGTTAATACATAATCACAAGTACCTGTTGTACCTGTTGATGCAGCGGCAAATACGAGTGTTGGTTTCATGTAATTTTTCATTTTGCTATTACCTCCTTCTTATTTACCGAAAAATGTTTTGAAAAAGTTCTTGAAGAAATTGATAATCTTTGTGAAGATGTTTTCAACTACAGGAGTTTCAACATCTGTGTTATCATCTGTTGGTTCATCAACAACAGGTTCATCAACTTCTGGCTCATCAACTGATGGATTGTTGCCACCAGGAATTTCACCAGGTTTTACACCTTCGCTTACGATAGCGTCGTAGTCGTATGAGTTAGGGTCAACAACTGTAGGAGCTAAAGCAAGTGACATAGCCATCTGATTCAACTCTGCACCTTCAACGATAGAAGCAGTAGCATCAACAAGCTTGATGTTATTTACAGAAAGGAGACCTGTTGAACCACTATTTGTGATAACAACGTTTGCCTTACCGTTTGTTGTATCAATATCAAGATATGGAGTGATGTCGAAGTACTGTTCAGTAGCTGAATTAATTTCGAATGTAATAGACTTGTCACCTGAAGCAACCTTAGCTGTTGCTTTGCCGTCAACTGCACGAAGGCTAATCATAACTCTTGAAACAGAATTAGGAACAGTTACATTGAATGCAACAGCGTGTGAGTTAGCATCTGCAGGCTGTAAGTAGATTTCGTTCTGAGGACCAACTGACTGATAGTTGCCGAATGAAAGTTTAGGAATGTTTCCTTCTTCATTAGCCTCAAGCTCACCTACAACATAAGCGAACAAGTCACCTTCACTTGTAATTACACCGCCTTCAGTCTTAGCGAGTTCATTAACTATGTTGTAGTATGAGGCACCCTTTTCAGAGTCGATGTAAAGTGAGTTGTCATTGCCAAGTGGGTTGTAAACACGGATACCGTCGATATAACAGTCAAGGTTAATATTTGATGTTGAATCAGCACGGTTTGAGTTACCTTCTGCTGCAACACCTGTGCCACCGTTGAGAACTGAGTTATCGTTGAACCATACGTACTCAACATCTGTTGTAGCAGCATTGATACCCATATCCTTTAAGAGGCTTTCAGGTGTGTATGCCTTGTTCAAGAAGTTGTAACGACCACCTGTAACAGCCTGAGCATTTGCAAGGTAAGCTGCTGTAACTTCAACAGTGTAATTACCGTAACCGTTTTTATTTGTGTGGTTTACGATAGGAACCTGCTTAAGAGTATCACCACCATTGATTGCAGAATCATTATAATAAGTGTCTACCATATAAACCTTTTCGATTGAGCCGTCAGCCTTCTTTACGTTAACAAGCTGAACACCTGTGTTTGTACCGCAGACTGCCATAAGGTCGAAGCCTTTACCTGTGTAGCTGAATGTCATTGTTTCACTACGCTTTGTAGTTGAGTTAACAGTTGCCTTTAATGCAGTACCGTTTGAGTAGCCTGCACCGTTATTTGCATAGTTTTCGTCATAACCGTAACGGTCATCGTCACCTGAAAGTGTCTGATATTCTTTTATAGGTGTACCGTCAGTTACCCAGTTTGACTTTGTAAGTGAGCCTGCATCAGATTTTTCAAATCTGCCTTCTTCGTAGAGAACGTTAGAAGCCGGAATAATATTGATTCTGAACCAGTCGTATGTTCCATCATCACGCTTGATAAGACAGAATGAACGGTTATCTTCTTCGTTATATTCACCGGATACAAGTTCATAAGTCATATCAAGATGGCCGTTTTCAACCTGATTATCAAATCTAAGGGCAACATTATCTGTTACACGAGATTTGCTATAATTATTAGGGTCCTGTCTGTTAAGACCACCATCAACTGAAACAAGTGTACCGTTGATATCGCCATCGTACATTGGCATATCGTAGTCAAGAACGTATGTATATTCAGGGATGTTAAAGTACTCTGTCGGGAAGAACTTGAACACGTCATTATTTCTATAAACAGCTGTTGTTGCTGTGTTGTTAATTGAAGTGTTTTTAAGGTCTGCTTCTTCGTTAGCAAGCACACCTTCAATTCTTATTTTGAGCTTTCTACCTTCTTTACCCTTTGAAATGTATTCTGTAGAGTAATCATAACCTGTAATAGAAAGTTTGTTAAGATTTGAGCTGTCAGGAGTTACAGTAATACCTGTTGGATTTACAACTGCTTCATCTTCACGGAATGCGAAACGCTCAACCTTATCAAAGTCACCGGGAACGAGTGAGTAAGTTACTTTAATTCCGTCTGCAAAGTTACCGTTTCCGTCTGTAATCGGTTTAAATGCATCGTTGAGTTCCTCACAAATAATTGCACTTGCATTAAGGTTTGCAAGACCTACAGCATTGTTTTTAACAATTTCTCTTCTTACAACTGAAGAGAAATTGTTGTAATAATCGAAAGAACATGTTGAAAGGTTCATAACGTAATTAACACCATCAACATTCGCACCGCCGAGGTCAGTATATACGCCATCCACCATATTCATCGATGTGGCTGCAGGATATTTTGAAGAAACTGCATCCATATAAGTACGTCTGTCAAAGCTTGATTTAGAACCTGCAACAACTGTGTAAATAAATGCACCCTTGTTCTTAGCTGTATAAGCCTTTGCAATAACATTGTTTGCGGCAGTTGTTGTGTCACTGTTAGCATCAGCACCCGGTGTACCGTCGGAAATGAAGATAATTGCAACGTTTCTTGCGCCATCTGCTGTATAATCTGCACCGGAGTTATCCATAATGCCGGTTGCAGCTGTAAGCTCAATACCTGTATTATCAGTCTGAGTTGTTGAAGTAATATTACTGATTTCTGTCTTAAGAGTTGAAGCATTTGTTGAATTTGCTTCCCAGAGAGCATTAGTATAGCCTGAACTTGCCCATCCGCTTGTACTGAGGTAAGAAGATGAACTGCCGTACTGTGTGATAGCGATTCTGTTATCTGTACCGTCTGCTACAATCTGGTCAACAATCTTTGTTGCAGCTTCTTTTATTGTTGCCAATGCTTTGCCAGCATTATTTCCGGGTTGATAGGAGTAATGAGTACCTGTATAAACGACTGTTGAACGACGGTTGCTGTTAAATGTTTTTGTAGTGTTAGCAGAATAATCTTTATTATTATCTACATTAGAAATAAATTTCTCTACATCAATGGGGTCATAAGTACCGCCACCTGATTTTAAAACGTAGTAACGTCCGTCATTGGCAATATAATATGCCCAGTAAGACTGTTCAAAACCGGTAATCGCACCAAGGAACTTACTGATACTGGTAGTATTTACTGCAAGATAAACTTTGTAAAATTCACCATCAGTATGCTTTATATAAATCTCTTGACCTTCGTCTCCTACCGAGAACGAATAACCTGAAACACCCTCACCGTTGTCGTCCTCTGTAGCTGATTCCGGACACAAGGAAACGACACCCAATGTATTTGGCCATTCCGCAAGAGCTGTACCGTCTTCATCATCGTTAACAGAAGCTGATGTATCCATTACGATAATGTAGTCTGTAGGTCTTTCACCAACATACTCGTAGTGGTTAGGAGAAATTGCATAAGTTTCAAGGTCGATTGTGTATGTACCGTCTTCAGTAAGCTCTGCTTTCATATCTGTATATACACGGCTTTCGTATGTGGAAGCAACACTATCGATAACACGCTTGTAAATGTTAAATATACCGTGTGCATAATTTGTATCTGGACCTGAAACAAATGCACCGCCAAGGATATTTGAACCTGATATGTTCAAAGCATCTGTATGGAAAGTACCCGGCTGTTCCACAATACCGGAATACATAGCAGATGTGCTGTTTGTGTAATAATCATTATATGCGTTGTTATAGCTTGCTGTTGTGCCGTCATTACACCAGAGGTAATAATCGTTATTAGAAATCCAGAAACCACCTTCGCCGTTACCTGAATCGTGAATCTTCATATTTGTTCCGCGAACAGCATCTGTTGTCATTGAGATAGTTGAAGCATCGCAATAGAAGTTAGGATAACTAACGAAATAGTAATCAGGACTTTGAATGCTGTAAGAACCGCTTCCAAGGCTGTTAATCTCCCAACGGACATTTCTTACATCATCCTTTTGAGCATTGCTGAGGTACATTTTGTTGCCTTCAACAGAGTATTCTGTAATAGGATGTCCCAATGCACCTACATAACCGGCTGTAGTACCGAGATTACGCTTTGAAAGTCTGTAATCGTGATAACCGCCGTTTGCATCAAGTGCGTAAAGAATATTCTTCTGTGTTACAGGGTCCTTTTCAGGTGATTCGTAAACAATAAGATATTCTTCACCATTTTTGATTTCAGCAAGGCTGTTTACCTTTTCATAATAAAGAGATTCTGTATCTATAGTTTTAACTGTGTTTTCAAGTGCGTAAGGGTCGATTTTCCAGATAACGTCAACAGGCTTTTCACAGTTACCGATTCCTGTTAAACCACCACTTTCCTTAAGGTATTTATTTGAAGCACCTTCAAAAGTACAGAAAATCAAATCATTAACGATGCAAAGACCCTCTGACATAGGCATCATATCATATATATCATATACATTTATCTTATGTGCCTTAATTACTTCGAAAAGTTCAATAGTATTATCCTTGTCCTTACTGATAGTTACGTCAGCAGTAGGCTCTGCAGAAAGGTCGATATCAGCAACAATAAGTTTACTTGTTTCACCAAAACCGAATGAAACAGAGTTACCTGCACCTGAACCGAATGAACAGCTGAGGTAAAGCTTACCGTTATCAACAACGGCATACTGAACGTTCTTAATGTTGTTGTCAAGAGCAATCGCATGGCTTGGAGTACCTCTGTAGCCTGCTTCTGTGCTGTAGCTACCTTCTTTTGCAACTGAAATTCTTACATTTGTAATTTCGTAAAATCTTTGTTCGCCTGCGTCGATTGCATCCTGGTCAAAACGAAGAGTATATGTACCTGTATATGAACCGTCTGTACTCTGTGTTGTAGGCCAAGTGCTGTCTGCAGCATTTGGTTTGAGACCTGCAGAAAAGGTCATTGAATAATGGTATGTGCCATCACCATTATCTGTAATTGTTGTTGCAGTTGACTGCTTAACATTACAATGAGTACCTGCAGGAGAGAACATATACATATCTGTCTTATCGTTTGTGGAGTCAAAATCGATTCTGTATGTCTCGCCCTCTGTTAAAGTTGCAGAACCGAAGCTACCTGTAAACTCACCTACATACGCTGTAGGAGCAGAAATACCACCTGAAATGGTGATACTTTCACCATTCTGCTTAACACTCCAGTTGTGGTTTGAGCCATTTGATGTACCTAAACCACTTGCAGTTGTTACTGAAAGAAGGTTCTTATATATACCCTTAAGGTAGTTCCATTCTTCTTCAGATCCTGAACCCTGAAGCTTATAACCGAAAACCATAGAGTTATACTCGTATGTAGCAGGAGTGTTATAATCCTGTGCAGCAATATCTATACCGATAAGGTTTGCACCCTGGTCAAAGAAGTTACCTGTCCAGAGATAGCCCTGGTCATAGCAAACATAAGCTGTGTAAGCAGTTTTGTTTTCACTTGTAATGGAACCAACTTCATAGAACTCGATTTCGTCAACAAGGTCAATAACTCTGTGTTCACCTACTTCGATACCGTCAAGAGCTGAAATAGGTGCATAAGCAATACTTCTGTCCATGTCACCGCAAGAGTAGTAAATATTGTTTTCAGAGAAAGCAATACCACCACCGTGGTCAAAGTTTGTTGTGCCATCCGCGTTTCTGAACGAGAGCATTGCAACGAAATCACCTGTTTTTGCATCAAGACAGAATGCTTTACTTGAATACTGTGCCGCATCATTTTTTGCATCATAATTATGATATGCAGTAACAATCATCCAGTCTTTTTCAGGATAGTATGTCATACCCTGGATAACATAGTCCTGAGGTTCAGGAAGACCGGGAATGACAATACCGGTAGATTCACCCGCACCATTCAGATAGTTAATTGCATAGTTACTATATGTTGTTTCACGGTCAGTCATAACAATTGGTGTCTGAGAAACGCCATCAATTTCTATTATTTCAGCAGCACTAACCTTCAAAAGAGGGAAAGCGATTGCTACTGTTCCCACAAGGATTGCCAATGAAAGCAACAACGACATGGCCTTTCTAAAAATTTTGTTCTTTCTCATTTTCATTACCTCCATTTTAATGAAAACTTTTTACAAATTCATAATCAGATTTTATAAATTTGCTTAATTACTTTTTTTGCTTTCTTCAACAAGTTTTTCGACCTGTTTCCAATAAGCACACGCTTTTTTACAAGCGTATTCGGGAACTTTTGAAAAATCCCCTGTTTCTGCTAAGGAAACTGCAGCACAGATATCGCAATTTTTACGATATTCACAGTCCTTACATTCCCTTGGCATTTTTATCTCTTCACGAGCCTGTTTCATAAATTCCCAGGCTGTGTTGAAATCCGTAATTTCCACAGATGGTTGTGACATCATCCCACAAGGAGTCATTTTACCGTCAAAGGTTACCCAAAATGAGCTTAAACCTGCTCTACAGGAAATTCCCTCACACTCATCTGTAAGAAAATCTCTTTTACGACCTTCCTGACCCTTTTTCTGCATTTCAAACATCTCAACAAGCTTTTCTGCAGTAAGACTTTGAAGCTTGTTTTCAAAATCAACTTGTGCTGCCTCCTCAGGACTTAATCTGAACACCTGACCACTTGCCCTTACAGGCTCAAAAATGTAGGTGACAGTTTTCATTTCTACTCCTAAGGCGTTTGCGTAATCCCTTGCTTTACTCAAATCGTCCTTATTAAGAGGTGTTACGGTATAATTCAAACGAATATTAACACCGTTTTCCTTCAAGCCCTCAATGGCGTGTTTCACCTTTTCATAGGCTTTACCGTTTCCGCAAAGCTCCTCATAAGTCCTTTCCGAGCAACCGTAGAGAGTGATGTTTATCTTCTGTGGTGGATAAACTCTGAAAAATTCTATATACTCATCGTCAATCAATGTGGCGTTGGTATTTATACTCAAAAGAAAGCCCATTTCACGAAGCTTTAAGTAAATCTCCTTAAAATCGCTTCTAACAAGTGGTTCACCACCCGTAAGCAACAAATTTAAAGTGCCTCGTTTTTTACACTCCTCAGCAAGATTCAACCACCAATCGGTTGGCTTTTCCTGACTTTGTGCTTCCTTATTGCAAATCCCCTTATGAATGTAACACATCTTACAATCAAGAGTACATCTTGAAGTAAGCTCAAAGGTGCCTGCAAGAGGAATTTTGCCAAAATCGGCTTTCATAAAAAGCTTATTTATAAATAAGTTATATGCGTTTTCCATAAGCAATCACTGTTATTCGTTTTTAAGTGCTGATTTCAAAGCCTCAACTGCTCTTTCATCAGGCGTACAATCAAGATGATAGACATTTACTGAATTAAGAATTCTGTTTATCAGCTCAACACACCTTAAAGGCACTCCGGGAGTCTGCATATCAATATATGTATTACCAAGAATTGCCTGCAAGCCGTTAACTGCTGTCAATCTTCTGACAGTGTTCTCTTTGCTTTGACCCAATTCGACTATCGCTTTAAGTGGTAGGATTTTATTTTCACAAATTCCGCTTGTTCCGCAAAAAGGAACTCCACAGGCACAAAGCCTTCCGTCAACAAAGCTGACGCCTGCCTTATCACCATTAATAACTGTTGCTCCTGCAAACTTTCGCCAAAGCTCAGCCTGAGTGCTTTTACCTGTTCCACAAGGTGCAGTGAATAAAATCGCTTCACCATCAGCCTCAATAAAAGAAGCGTGCATTAAAAGTGAATCATGGTGCAAAAGTGACTCAGCAAGACCGATTGTGCTCCACAAATAACGCTCATCAAGAAGGACATCAAAGCTTTCTTCAACAAGTGTTATTTCCTTTTCAGAAAAATCGTCAAGAGCAGTTTTTACAACTGCACCATCGGCAGTACCCATATAAACACGTTTGTAAAGCATATTGTCGCTTATAAGGTAATCGCAATCCTGCTTTTTTGTCCACTCACCGTTTATATGTGGCAATTTCTCGGAAATTTTGCACTCAACAGTTATATCCTGTTTTGCAGAATTATCAAGGAATTTTTTCCAGTTTTCGGAATCGGCAGGAAAGACGGGAGCACTAATCCTTATTCCCTTTCCGCATATAGAATAATTCCTCAACATCGACTATTCTCCCACTTTTCTATAATCGCTTAATTTTATCACGATTTTATATGTTTGTCAATTGTATATATTGCATATATTTCACCGATTTTTTTGTTTGCTATTTTCATTGAAATATGTTATAATTGACAACGATATAATTTATGAAAGGTGATTTTATGACCAACAAGACCTTTAAAATAAAGCCTGGCTATGCTTTAAGGGAAATTGAGGGTGAATTCCTCGCGATTCCTTTTGCTCCTGAGCTTAATTCTGCAAATATTATCATTCTTAACCCTGTAAGTGGACTTCTATGGGAAAAGCTTCAGAGTGAATCTACACTTTCACAGCTTGTTGAGGCTGTTACAGGTAATTTCTCTGTTGATGCTGAAACTGCTCAGGGTGATATTGAGGAATTTTTACAGCTTCTCAAGGATAATGATATGCTTGAATAAATGACTTAAAATGGAGATAATGCTTATGAGTGTTATTTCTAAAGCAAAAAACCTTATAAATACAGCAAAGATATATACTGAAGCACAGTTTCTTATTACTCAGGCAGAAAACTATACTCATTATGAAGAACTTGAAAGCGAATATCTTTCAATGAAAACTCAATAAAAATTTAAGCGTTGCATTTGGGTCTCCCCACTTGCAACGCTTTTTGTTTATCCTATTGCCATTTTGAAGCAGATTGGCAAATCATTTTCAGGTAGATTTTTAAGCTTGATTGTAAGTGCTTTTTCATCTCTTGTAAAGCTGATTTTTTCATCACTACCGAGTAATTCGATGCTTTCAATCAAGTAATCGTGTGGATTATGCTTTTTGAGTGTCTTGATTTTAACTGTTTTTGACGGTCTCATCTGGAATACATAAAGATAACCGTTTTTGTAGGTAAATCTGAAATCCTTATTTGTGAATTTCTTTTCGTCACCATCCTGGAAGAAGCCGTCTTTTGCATTAACCTTACCTTCACCAAATTGTTTCCAGAAGGTTGTGCCGTAAATACCTTCACCGTTTACTTCAAGCCATTTACCCATTGTGAGAAGCACATTAGTTTCCTCGTCAGTAATTGTGCCGTCAGCTTTTGGTCCGATATTGATAAGCAAGTTACCATTTTTAGAAATAATATCAACAAGGTCACAAATTATCTGTCTTGCACTCTTGAATTTATTATCCGCTGTATAGCCCCAAGAATGTTTGCCGATTGCAGTATCTGTCTGCCAATAAATCGGTGAAATTCCTGTCAATGCTCCACGCTCAACATCAAAGGTTGCAACATTTGGTGGAAATGCCTCGTGCTTATAGTTAATTGTAACCTCTTTGCCCCATTCCTCTGCACGATTGTAATAATATGCAGCAAGCTTTTTAAGGTATGGCTTAAAGCTATGATTATGAATCCACCAGTCAAAATACAATACTGCTGGCTGATATTTATCAACGATTTCGCAGGTGCGTACAAGCCAATCCTCGAGCCATTCTTTACTTGCGCCCTCAGAATATGTGTCTGCAGTTGTTTTGTGAATGATTTTAGGGTCAAATGCTTCATTATAAACAGCAGGGCCATAGAAATCACGGAAAGTTTCGTCATTCACATCACTGTCACAAAGACGTCCCGGATTCATAAAGAAATAATGCTCTGCACGATGTGTTGAAGCACAAAGTGTAAGTCCTTGCTTTTCACATTCTGCCTTGAGCTCTCCAACAACGTCACGACAAGGTCCCATATCAACAGAATTCCACTTGTTAAATTCTGTTTCGTACATAGCAAAGCCATCGTGATGCTCTGCAACAGGCATAACGTATTTCATACCTGCTTTTTTGAAGAGAGAAACCCATTCTGAAGCGTCAAATTTTTCAGCCTTGAACATAGGAATGAAATCTTTATAGCCGAATTTATCCTGAGGCCCCCAAGTTTTTCTGTGATGCTCAAATTCACGAACATCACGGTCATACATTCCTCTTGAATACCATTCATTGCCGAAAGCAGGTACAGCGTAAATACCCCAATGGATAAACACGCCTAATTTATCGTGCATATACCAAGAAGGTACTTTGTGTTGAGAGAGTGACTCCCAATCAGCCTTAAATTTTCCTTTTTCATTGACTTCATCGATTAAATTTAAATATTCTTGTGTTGTCATAATAATCACCCAAAAGGATTATACAATACAATTTGAAAAATTGCACTACTTTTATTTACAAAATATCATAATGATGATAATATTTCTATGGTGACAACATTACTTTATTGAATACAAGGAGTAATTTTATGGAAAAATATTTAATTAACCCTAATCAGAAAATTAGTAAAATCAGCAAAGATATTTACGGTCATTTCAGCGAGCATCTCGGCAGATGTATTTACGAAGGGCTTTTCGTTGGTGAGGACTCACCTATTCCTAACGTAAATGGAATGAGAAAAGACGTTGTAGAGGCACTTAAGGAAATGGGAATTCCTGTACTTCGTTGGCCGGGTGGTTGCTTCGCTGACGAATATCATTGGAAGGACGGAATTGGGCCTCGTGAAAACCGTAAAAAGATGATTAACACTCATTGGGGCGGTGTTGTTGAGGATAACTCATTTGGTACCCACGAATTTTTTGAGCTTTGCAGTCAGCTTGGCTGTGAGGCTTATGTCAACGGAAATTTAGGCTCAGGTACAGTTCAGGAAATGAGTGAATGGGTTGAATATATGACCTTTGATGGTGTTTCTCCTATGGCAGATTTACGTAAGGCAAATGGTCGTGAAAAGCCTTGGAAAGTGAAATACTTCGGTGTTGGCAACGAAAACTGGGGTTGTGGCGGTCATTTCCTCCCTGAAGATTATGCTCAGGCATATATGAGATACAACACTTATGTACGTGACTACGACAGTAAAAATCACATTTACAGAGTTTGCTGTGGTCCTAACGCAGAGGATTATCATTGGACTGACAGAGTTATGTGGAGAGCTCACGACAAAATTGATGGCCTTTCACTTCACTACTATACAGATATTTGGGACTGTGAAACTCACACAAAGAAATCTGCAACAGAATTCACAGAAAAGCAATATTACGGAATACTTGCACAGGCTTACAAAATTGACGAAATCATCACTCGTCATATTGAGATTATGAACAAATATGACCCTAAGCACAGAGTCGACCTTATTGTTGACGAGTGGGGAACTTGGTTTGATGTTGAGCCGGGCACAAATCCAGGATTCCTTTATCAGCAAAACACTATGCGTGATGCTATTGTTGCAGGTCTTACTCTCAACATCTTCAACAAGCATTCTGACAGAATAAAAATGGCTAATATTGCACAGACAGTAAATGTGCTTCAGGCAGTTGCGCTCACAGACGGTGAAAAGATGCTTCTCACACCTACATATCACATTTTCAAAATGTTCAAGGAGCATCAGGAAAACACACTTCTTGGGTCATTTATTACAAGTGATGTAAAATCTGTTGATGCTAAAAAGCATCCTTGGGATGAAGCTCTCCCATTACCACAGCTTATTGAATCTGCATCAATTGATGAAAATGGTGTAATTTACTCAACAGTTGTAAACACATCTGCTAAAAAGAGTGCAAAAATCAAATGCCAGATTGCAGATACAAAGGTTAAGAGCATCAAGGCAGAAATTCTTACAGGTGATATTCACGATAAGAACGATTTTGACAATGTAGAGGCTGTTAAGACAGTGGAATTCACTGATTTCAGAAAGCTTTCTGACGGATTTTATGCTACACTCCCACCTTGCTCAGTTGTTAAGTTTGTGATTGAATAATATGGAAGAGTGTAAAAGATGTCTGCTTCGTGAAATGGCAGAGGAAGGTGTTTTAGAGAGCATTACTACAAGAATAGATAAGCTTTCGGAAAATGAAAAAGCAGACCATGAGCTTTATGCCCACCGTCTGCAGGAATGTAAAAATTGTGAGCATTTAATATCAGGCGTGTGTATGAAATGTGGCTGTTATGTGGAATTCCGTGCTGCATTCAAAAAGCAAAAATGCCCTGATGTAAAAAACAGAAAATGGTAAACCATAAGCGTTGCATAGGATTCAATTTCCAGATTGCAACGCTTTTCACTTGCTGAATATTTGCTTTGTTATAGTCACAGATATTTTATCAACTCTTGATTTACAAACGAAATCATATTATAATACAGTATGTAATTTGATATATCGAGATGTAGCGCAGATGGTAGTTTTGAGCACGACCGCTGCCGGTGGCAGATAAAGGGAGTGCGAAAAGGGGCAAAACAAGGAGTTATGCGAAGTGGCAACGAGCAGAACGACTATGTTTTAACCGTAAGCCACGTAGTGGCGCGATTGAAAATAATCAAACTATTTCAAATTAAAAATTTTATGAAAGAAATCGAGATGTAGCGCAGTTGGTAGCGCGCCACGTTCGGGACGTGGATGCCGCAAGTTCGAATCTTGTCATCTCGACCACAGCCTAAGTACAACGGTTTTAATGCAAACTGTTGTACTTTTGTTGTCTCTTTAGCAAAAGCACAAGGAACAGACCTTTGGGTCTGTTCCTTTCTTTGTGTTAGACAGTAAAAAATTTACATACTCTGCTCGTTTTTTATCCGTTCTTTTTCTGTTGTCAGTTTTAATAAATATCGTTATTCAACATATTTACGTTTCAAATTATCTTATAAAGAACTGCTTACTTTTCAATCTGCATAAGTTACCTCTCTGTCGGTAACCGATTCGATAAATTTACCGTAAACGACTGTTGCGAATTTTTGAATTTTGCCTTTGAATGCAAATTCAAGGGCGATAAGGTATGTGGCTGTATCACCTGATTTTCTTTCTTGCTTTGCTGTTTCAAAATCATATATATCAAAGATACGCTCTACTCGTGTTTCGTATGTTGAGGTGTCGTTTTCGTCAACCTCAATTACACGGTAACCACATTGAGTGGAATGAAAAAGGCTTATATAACGTGTGCTGAGAGAATTTGCAATATCAATCCCCTTGTGATTAACTGCGAAGGCGTTCGTGTGGTCGTGACCCGTGAACATAGCAAGAACGTCGCCTTTTTCCACCATTGCTTCAAATTGACCGAAGTTTTCGTAGCCGGGGCAGGGAGTTTCTCTTATTGTGCCATAATTTGTGTTTTCCGGATTGAACATATAATATTCATCTTCGTTATAAAGATGCTTATATGAATAAGATTTCCAAGAGTCCGATTTTTTGAGAGCATCGTAAATTTCACCTACGATAATATGCTGGAAAACAAGAGAGTTTACGACTTCGTCATCATTTTCGGCTTTAAGCTTGTCGGAGGTTTCTTTATACCATTCAATCTGGTCACTTTGCACACAGCTGTATTTGCCGTTTTTATCATAATCACCTGAGTCAAATACCCAAAGATTGAATTTAATATTTTCACCATCGGAGGAAAGCACAGGGATGTTATACGTACCACAACCGGAAAGATTTTCACCGTCATCAACTGAAACTGAACAAGAAAACGTGTTGTAATATGCCATCAGTTCCTCACGAGTCATTGAGCCTTGCTCAGAATCGTGGTTGCCAAAGGTTACTGCCACAGGGATGCCTCTTGAATCAAAAATATTCATCAGGGCGTTTATCATTTTCTTAGTATCTTCTGCATTTTCACAGTTAACAACATTGTCACCCGTAAGCATAACTATATCAGGCTTTTCTTTATCACAAGCGTTTTCAATCAGCCAAATGGTCGGGTCAAAATTGTATTTGTGATTAAGATTCAAATGAGTGTCGGTAATGTGGAGGATTTTAAGCTTACCCTCCGAATTGAATTTTATAACTTTATCTGTTGTGTTGGTTTTATCTGATGCATTAAAGTTTACCCCGTCGTAATCGGGTCTTAAAATAGGCAGTAAAATGCCTGCGATTAAAACAAAAATCAACGTGAGAGAAACACCAGTTATAATACGTTTTTTCATTTTCTCATCCCCTAAAATAAGCCTTGTGATGAAAATAATTATATCATTTGCAAAACAGAAAAGCAATAAAAAGACTCAAAGGATGGGAAGATTGCAATCATAGCAAAGAGGTTGAAGTTTTGAGAGAGTATACACATTCAAAAGAACCTATGCACGTCCGTTACAAGGCCGCAACCTGCAACATCAATTTGCAAGGGTAACAGGATTTTCTGTTGCTTTTATTTTTGTTGATGGTATAATTATCATATCAGCTTTTTAATAAATGGAGATATGTATATGTCAAGAGAAATTTTCATGAAAAAAGCCATAGATTTATCAATCAAGGCAATGGAACACGGTAACGAGCCATTTGGTGCTGTGCTTGTAAAGGATGGAGAAATTGTATATACAAACGAGAATCAGATATATACAAGAAATGACCCGACCTTCCACGCAGAATTTGGTCTTATACGTAGATTTTGTGAGGAAACAGGCATAACAAATTTATCTGATTACACTCTTTATTCCAGCTGTGAGCCTTGCTTTATGTGTTGTGGTGCAATGGTGTGGACTAAGCTTGGTGAACTTGTTTTTGGCGCAAGTGATATTGATTTGTGTGAAATTTTAGGTGTTCAGGGTTCTGAATGTAGCAAAATTGTATTTCAGCAAAGTGGTGCAAATACTAAGGTCGTTTCCGGTATTATGCGAAATGAGGCACTAGACGTTCTAAAAAAATATTTTGCAAATCATAAAAAGGGCTAAAAAATGCCTATGAAGTTAAATGCTGACTTCATAGGCATTTTTATTTATATTTATTAAATTCTATCAATACAGTCTATTAGGATTTTCAAAAAAGTTATTGTACTTCGTTTCAATGCATGATATAATTCCTAAGGTTTAATTATGATGTTTAAAGAAAGTGAGTTTATAATGAAAAAATCTAATGCATTGGCACTTATTCCGATTGGAGTATTTGTTGTTTTTTATTTATCGCTAGGTATCATTTTTGAATATGTTATGAAAATTCCTATGGGATTTTACAATGTTCCCGTTGTTGTGGCTTTTCTTGTGGCATTGCTCGTTGCAGTTGTGCAGACAAGGGGTATTTCTCTTGACAAAAAGTTCGAGATTATGGGACAAGGTGTTGGTGACAAAAACATTATCACTATGCTTATAATTTTTATGCTTGCAGGTATTTTCGTAGGTGTTGTGGGCAGAGATTCCGCTGAAAGCGTTGCATATTTTATGCTTTCAATTACTCCACCAAGACTCTCTGTCGTTGTGCTTTTCATTATCAGCTGTTTTGTCTCTACTGCTATGGGTACATCTGTAGGCACAATCACGCTGATTACTCCTATTGCAGTTGCTATTGCAGAAGGCTCAGGCTTTTCAATACCTCTTTGTGTTGGCACAGTTGTTGGTGGTGCTATGTTTGGTGATAATCTTTCATTCATTTCCGACACAACCATTGCTGCATGTAATGGTCAGGGATGCGAGATGAAGGATAAATTCCGTACAAACTTTGCAATAGTTGTTCCTGCTGCAATTACAACTATTCTTCTTATTCTCGCTTTATCGTTTAATACTGAAGTTACTGAAAACATCAACAAGGATTACAATATGCTTCAGATTCTTCCTTATATCCTTGTGCTTATCAGCGGAATCATCGGCATAAATGTGTTCCTCACATTGCTTATAGGCATTGTATCAGGTAGTATTATAATGCTTTCAACAGGGTCAATTGCATTTTCAGACCTGCTTTCAAATATGGGCACAGGTGCATCAGGTATGTTTGAAACATCTATGGTTGCTGTCCTTGTAGCAGCACTTTGCGCACTTATCAAGCACAACGGTGGTTTTGATGCGTTGCTTAATGGCATAAAACGAGTTTTCAAGGGTAATAAGGGTGGTCAACTTGGCATTGGCCTTTTAGTTGGTCTTATGGATATTGCAACAGCAAACAACACAGTTGCTATTGTTATGGCAAACCCCATTGCAAGTGAAATGGCAAGGGACTTTGACATATCACCTCGAAAAACAGCTTCACTTCTCGACACATTTTCCTGCATCTTCCAGGGAATTCTCCCTTATGGTGCGCAGATTCTCGTCGCACTTTCAGTTGTAAGCACATTGGGATATGAAATGACAGCTTTCCAGATTATTTCAAATCTTTTCTATCCTATGCTTCTTCTTTTAAGCTCACTTTTATTCATATTTGTTATTCCGGATAAAAAGAAATAAATCTTCAGAAATTAAGGCGATATTATGAGTAGACGAAATATTGATATGCTTAACGGTTCATTGTTCAAAAACGTTATTGCATACACCATTCCAATTATTCTTACAGGTATTTTACAGCTTCTTTTCAATGCAGCTGACCTTGTTATTGTAGGTCGGTTTTGCGGTAGCATTTCCGTTGCTGCTGTTGGTGCTACAACATCAATTATCAACCTGATTGTAAATCTTTTTATCGGTCTTTCCGTTGGTGCAGGTGTTGTTGTGGCACAGTCCATTGGTGCAGGAGATAACAAAAAGACTCACAGAACAATTCATACTGCCATTCCTACTGCACTTCTTGGCGGTATTATCCTTACGGTTATAGGAATAGGACTTTCCGAAACCTTTTTAAAGTGGATGGATACTCCTGAGGATGTGCTTCCTTTATCTACACTTTATATGGAAATCTATTTTGCAGGAATTATCTTTATGATGCTTTACAATTTCTGTGCATCAATTCTCCGTGCTGCAGGTGATACTAAATCCCCTCTTATCTTCCTGACCATTGCAGGTATTATCAATGTTGTACTCAATGTGATTTTTGTAACTGCTTTCGACCTTAATGTGGCAGGTGTTGCCCTTGCAACAACAATTTCACAGGCAGTTTCAGCTATACTTGTACTTCTTACACTTGCAAAGAGAAATGATAGTTGTAAGTTGTATTTATCTAAAATCAGAGTTTATAAGGACGAACTATTTGAGATTATAAAGGTTGGTCTTCCTGCAGGTATTCAGGGGTCACTTTTCTCAATTTCAAACGTTATTATTCAGTCATCAATTAACTCATTCGGTTCTGTTGTTATGTCGGGTAATGCTGCGGCGCTTAATATTGAAGGCTTTGTTTACACTATTCTTAACGCATTCCATCAAACAACCCTTAATTTTACAGGACAGAATGTTGGTGCAAATCAGTACAAACGAGCAAAAAAAGTTTTCCTTATGTGCCTTGGCTGTGTTTTTGTAATCGGCATTTCAATTTCAACTCTTGTTTATCTATTCGGTCCACAGCTTCTTTCAATTTACATTACCGATTCACCTGAAGCTATTGAATGCGGACTTGTAAGAATGAGCTGTCTTTTCATTCCATTCTGCCTTTTAGGCCTTATGGATGTTTCGGGTGGTGGACTTCGTGGAATGGGTGTTTCATTTATTCCTATGGTCATTTCTATTATTGGTGTTTGTGGATTAAGAATCGGTTGGATTTACACAATTTTCCAACTGCCACAATTCCACACTCCTGAATGGCTTTATCACTCATACACAGTTTCATGGGCAGTTACATTTACTGCACAAACTATCGCATACTTTGTGATTTATAACAGAAAGAAACGGAGTGTCACAAAATGAAACTGACCAAGTATCTCTTTTGTTACTTTACAGGAAATGAGCCTGAAAACGAATCCGTTCATTTTGCTGTATCTGAGGATGGATACAATTTTACTGCATTAAATAATAATGAGCCTGTTATTAAACAGACTCTCGGTAAAAAATGTTGTCGTGACCCGTATATTTTCCGTGGTGAAGACGGTGTTTTTCACATAATCGCAACTGATATGCGTTGTTATGACGGTTGGGCAAGTAATAATTCAATGGTAATTTGGGACAGCACTGACCTTATTAACTGGAAAAATGAAAGAATAATTGATTTTTCACAATTTGAATCTACAAAATCTGCAAATCGTGTGTGGGCACCTCAGGTTGTTTTTGATAAGGAAAAACAAGAATATATGATTTATTGGTCAAATAATAATGAGGACGAAGGCTGGCACACTATTCCTTGGTACGCATATACAAAGGATTTTGTAACACTCACAACTGAGCCACAGATTCTTTATAATCCTACAAGCGGTATGGCTGCAATTGACGGTGATATTATTGAAAAGGATGGTAAATTCTATCTTTTTGTTGCTGATGAAAAGCAAGACGGAATTTGCTATGTAATTTCTGATAAGCTTACAGGTCCATATACGGAGCCTGAAAACAACAAAATTTCACTTGCTGATACTGCCCTTGAGGGACATTGCACATATAGAATAATCGGAAGTGATAAATATGTGCTTATTGCAGACCAGTTTCATGCAGGTGGATACTTTATGCAGGAGTCAGAGGATTTAATTCATTTTACAAAGGTGGATAAAGAAAAATACTCTCTTGACCACCTACGCCCTCGTCATGGCTCAGTTATGCACATAACCGATGAGGAATACAAAAGGATTATTGATACGTTTATTAAATAATAAACATAATATTACAAAAAAATGGGCGTCCTTTGAGACGCCCAACATATTTATAATATCAAATATAAAATCAAAAGTCAATAGATTTTTAAAAATCTTATGAGCATATTGCACAAAATCTCCGTAATAAACAATAGTATTATATCAACTTTGTACAAATTTACATATTGCAAAAGGTTTTTTTCTGTGTTATATTATAGACACAGAAAGGAAACGGTGATTCCAATGTACAGGTAAATCACAGAAGGTTCTTTAAAAATAGAGCTTA
>JAEIGA010002706.1_pt1 | contig 28082 bp, 24 predicted proteins | sample 9270691 | NCBI WGS metagenome assembly JAEIGA01 (sample SAMN17057246, study PRJNA624740) | gut metagenome | biome: biome; isolation source: fecal sample | host: Bos grunniens | place: China: Xizang | collected 2019
CACAATCGGCACCCATTTCGCCCGGAGCTTTAAGCAAAGCCAAAGCCATAAGGTCAGCAGCCATACCTACAAATATACCTTTGCTGTGAGCATCAGCTATAAATTGAGTATAGTCAACCACTTCACCAAATTGACCGGGATATTGTACTATAGCACCAAAGAAAGTGTTGTCCAAAGCAGTTTCGCTAACTTTTCCTACTACAACTTCTATACCGCGAGGAGCAGCATTAGTACGGATAACATCGATAGTTTGTGGGAAAACGTCGTCAGCAACAAATATTTTGTTTACGTTGTCTTTCACAGCTTGACGGCTGCGAGAGTTGTAGAACATAAGCATACATTCGCCACCTGCAGTAGCTTCATCTAGCAACGAAGCGTTTGCCAAAGGCATCTTAGTCATATCAGCTACCATGGTTTGGAAAGTCATAAGGGCTTCCAAGCGTCCTTGACTTATTTCGGTTTGATATGGAGTATATGCAGTGTACCAACCCGGATTTTCGAATATGTTGCGCATAATTACGGCCGGGGTAATTGTATTATAATATCCCATACCGATGTATGTTTTATAAATCTTGTTCTTAGAAGCCAGTTCTTTTATGTGGTTCAAGAATTCATATTCATTCATTCCGTCGGGCAAATTCAATGGTTTTGGAAGGCGAATTGCCGATGGTATAGTCTTATCTATAAGCTCATCAATAGAAGAAACGCCTATTACTTTAAGCATTTTTTCGATGTCGGCAGCATTACTAACGCCATTGTGGCGTGGTGTAAAATTGTTGGTTATCATTATATTATTGTTTATTATTTATTTTATTATTATTCTTTTTGCAATTGCAAATATACGTTTTTTTTTGGATACTGCAAAGAAATAATATCTCTTGCTATTTTTAACTATCCAAACAGTTATTTCTGCTACATAGCTTCGAGGTATATAGTAGGCATATTACCTTCCATTTTTCGCAAATTAAACATAGCCGAGTCGAAGTGTAGTAATATGGTGTCGTGTATCAAAAATGGAACGTATGATATATTGTGGTATTCCAATTTTCTGTTTGGAAGATTATCTGGCGTATAGTTGTCATCGACAATGTGATAGTTTATTTCTTTGTCAAATTTTACCTTGGTCATACCCGGCGCCGATATTTCGAAGTGTGTACATACGTCGTTGCTATACAGTGTAAACTCGCCATGTTGGTTGCTAAAAGTGTTTATGCCCACACTCCAATCGGCGTTCCATCCTCTGATTACTGCACCTTCCACAGGTTTGTTGCTACCTTTTTCCATTATTTGCCCTTTCAGCATTATATTGTCGTAACCTAGCATATTGTAGTAGTTTACGGCCTGCCATTCTTTTTGAGCTTTATAGTTTTTTAGTTTGACTACCTCGTGGGCGGCAGGTTTCATTGTGCCTATCATTTGGTATAGACTGTCGGAGGTGTAGGTTAAGCCTTCATGGTTAAGCAGTCCTGAATATTGTGCCTCGAAGTGCACATCGTAGGCATCTTGAAACTCCCACCAGCCAAAACCGGCAGCACCACAATTAAGTGCATATTGAAAAACTTCTTTCATAAAATAAGTCTGCATTTCATAGTCAACAGAATCGTTATCAACCGAAAACGACGTTTCGCCAATCATCCAAGGTTTACCCACATAGTGGCTATACCACCATATCTCGTTGGGTACCCGCAGTGGATGATAGGTATGGAATTGTACAAAATCAACTGGCAGTATGGAGGGGTCCCACTCAAATACTTCTATAGGTTCCGAAAAACCTATGGTCATCAATTGGTGTGGAGCCAAGCGGTCCATAGCGTCTTTCCATTTCGATACTATCTCTTTTGCATCGGCTTTGGTACGTTCTTTCAGTGAATCGAAGTATAGAGGCTCATTCATGAAGTCATAGCAGAATAGGGTAGGGTTGTTGGCAAAATGTTTCAATAGCTTTTCGCAGAAGTCCATCAGTTCATTGTCAAGGGGTGGTTTTATCAGTAGCATTATTCGTAGATCTTTGGCCTTGGCTATTTGCAATAATTCATCTATTGCCTGTATTATTTTATCGCAGTCGTGATTTAGATATACCGGTGTGGCTGAATAATAGTAGTATCCTTCCTCGTTTTTCGATACCACATCCATACATACTCTTATACTGTTGAACCCCATTTCTTTCATTATCTGCATATGAGTTTCCACTTGGTGTAGTATCTGCTCTTTGGTACTGGCCTCGTATTCTATAGAGGTTTCGTAGTAGCGTGCCGGCGATATCACCACCTCTTCACCTACCATTAATGGCTCCACTTTGTAATTGACCATAAGGGGATAATAAGCGCTATCGGCAATCTTGAATGTACTACCATCAATATATACAAAATCGAGGTATGCCGTGCTTCTTGGCTCGCATGAATAATTGTGTTGTATAGATGTGGTACAGCTATATATAAAGCATACACACAAAGCAAATATAAGTCTTTTCATTTATAAAAAAAGAATAGGAGTAATAGAAAGCTGTTTGGCTTTATTACTCCTAATTCTTTGGTTCAATTATTTAATAACTATTATGGTAGAATATTTACACTTCCCAAGTGTCACCACTATTCAAAAGGTCGTCCACACATTTGTATTTGGAAGCAGCTTTTACTTCTTCCATTTGTTCTTCGAACATTTGAGTATATACACCTTTCTTTACCGAACGGATAACACCTATAGCCACAGGCATATCACCCTTCATTTGGGCTAGCATCATATGGATACCGGTGTCTTGTGTAGTTTCGTCATGAACCAAAAGATCTTTTTCGGTTATTCCGTTTTCGCCCAATTTTACTACTTCCAATTTAGTACCGTTGAAGCGGATACCTTTATCGCGGTTTTTACCAAAAATCATTGGTTTGCCGTGTTCAAGAAGTATAGTCTTGTCGTCACGAACTTCGCGGTCTGTAATAGCTGCATGAGCTTTGTCATTAAATATCACACAGTTTTGTAATACTTCTACTACTGATGTTCCGTAGTGTTCGGCAGCTTGTAGCATTATATCGGTAGTAAGTTTTGGGTTTACATCCAATGCACGGGCATAGAATGTTCCTTGAGCACCCATTATAAGTTCGGCCGGATTGAACGGATAGTCTATTGTACCATAAGGCGATGTTTTGGTTATTTGTCCAAATTTGGTTGTTGGAGAGTATTGTCCTTTTGTAAGACCATATATCTCGTTGTTGAATATGGTTATGTTAACATCCAAATTGCGGCGAACGATATGTATAAGGTGGTTGCCACCAATAGCCATTGAGTCGCCATCGCCCATATTTATCCATACGCTAAGCGAAGGATTGGCAATTTTTACACCCGATGCTATGGCACAAGCTCGTCCGTGTATGCTATGGAATCCGTATGTATCTACATAATAAGGAATACGCGATGAACATCCGATACCCGACACCATACATATATTTTCCTTTTTGTGGTGTGTTTTTGGAAATACGTTCAACAGCGATGACAAAATAGCGTGGTCGCCACATCCGGGACACCATTTAACCATTTGGTCGCTTGTAAAATCGGCTTTTGTCAATTCGACATCCGATTCCAATACAAAGTGTCTTTCCATATGTTCCATTATATTATTCCCCCAATATTTTGTTAAACATTTCTTTTAATTCCGATACTTCGAATGGTAATCCCATTACCTTGTTGTATTGTTGCATTGGGTATTGAGGAAAGTTCATGCGAAGGTAGTTTACAAACTGACCGTTGTTCAATTCGCAAACAACAATTTTCTTGTATCTCTTAAGAATATCTTCGGTATTCTTAGGTAGAGGTGCTATATAGTTGAAATGAGTGTAGGCTACTTTCTTGCCTTCGTTGTTCATTTCTTCTACTGCCAAAGTAAGTGCACCTGCTGTACCACCCCAACCTATTACCAATAAGTCGGCATCGGGATTACCCATTACCTCTTGTTCGGGTATGTAGTTGGCTACACGGTTTACTTTTTCTTGGCGGTTAAATACCATCTTTCTGTGGTTTTCAGGGTCGGTAGATACAGAGCCTTTACCATCTTCTTTTTCCAAGCCACCTACACGATGACGCAAACCTTCGGTGCCCGGTATTGCCCATTGGCGTACAAATGTTTCGGGGTTACGACGGTAAGGCATATATTCAGGATCGTTGGCTTTGGCTATCGGTGGGTTGATAGCAGGTAGGTCTGCAACCTTAGGTATGCGGAATAGTTGTGTACCGTTGCCAAGGTAACCGTCGGTAAGTAGTATAACCGGTGTCATATGTTCCAATGCTAGTTTGGCTGCATTGTAGGCCCAATAGAAACAGTTGGCCGACGATGATGCTGCCAATACTATACATGGTGCTTCTCCGTTGCGTCCGAATAATGCTTGGTTCAAATCAGATTGTTCGGTTTTGGTTGGTAAACCTGTAGAAGGACCACCACGTTGTACATCTACTACTACCAATGGTAGCTCAGTCATTACTGCTAGTCCCAATGCTTCGCTCTTAAGCGAAAGTCCCGGACCCGATGTTGATGTACAAGCCATAGCACCTGCATACGAAGCTCCTATTGCTGAGCATATACCGGCAATTTCGTCTTCGGCTTGGAATACTCTAGCACCCAAAGCTTTGTGCTTAGCTAATTCTATCATTACATCAGTAGCAGGGGTAATAGGGTATGAACCTAAGAATAGTTTCAATCCTGCACGTTCGGCAGCTGCCAATAGTCCCCATGCTGTAGCCACGTTTCCGGTAATATTGCGGTAACGTCCCTTAGGCATATCAGCTTGTGCTACTTCTACTATTTTAGAGTGTATAAGTTCCAACTTGTCGGCATATTCATAACCTTCGGTAAGTACGGCCTTGTTGAGGTCGATAACCGCAGGCTTTTTAGCAAATTTGCGTTCCAAATATGCAAAAGTATGTTCCAATGTCTTGTGGGTTAAGTAGAAGATAATACCTAGAGCAAACATATTTCTACATTTGTCGGCGGTTTTGTTATCTACACCTTTTTCTTGACCAATGCGTTTGGTAAACGACGATATTGGAGCTTTTACTATTGTGTAAGCCAACATCAACTCATCGGTAAATGGGTCTGAAGTGTAACCGGCTTTTTCAATAGCTTCGTCGGTAAAAGTATCTATATCTACAATAACGGTAGCACCTTTTTTAGCCCATTTCAAATTAGATTTGAACGAAGCAGGGTTCATGGCTACCAATATATCACATTTGTCGCCCGAGCTATAGATGTGTGTTCCTACGTGTACTTGAAAACCCGAAACACCGGCTATAGTGTTGTGTGGAGCGCGAATTTCGGCAGGATAGTCCGGAAATGTCGCGATATCATTACCTGTTAGTGCCGAAGTATCCGAAAACAAGGTACCTGACAATTGCATACCATCGCCCGAATCTCCTGCAAATCTCACAACAAGGTCGTCTTTCTTATTAACTTGATTGTTAGACATTTTACTATATTTTTATATGTTATCAATTTCGTTGTATTAAAGAGCAAAGTTAGCACTTTTATTTTATTTTCAAACGTTTTTTCTATCTTTTTTTCTCACTTTTTTTTGTTACTAAAAATAATGCAGTGTTTATCTGTTGAAATACAGTTTCTTATTTATATGCTAGGACTACGGATATATGTTACAAATAGTATAAGTTGTGGCCGGTGTGCCAAACATTGTTTCAAATAAAAACTAACTGTTGCAAATTCCCGCACTTAGTAGCACGAAGTGCCATACTTTTACCCCAAAACTCCCATAGTTTTGCCCCGTAAGTATGGTACTTTTGACCTGCAAACCGCAGGGTTATGAAACATAACTATTGGAGTATTGAAATACAAAAATAAATTTTTTTTGTTAAATTCTATATTATTCCAAAATTTATATGTATATTTGCGCCATAAAAACAAGCAAACTATAAGTAGTAAATAAGCACAATAAAACACTAAGTCTGATATTATTATTATACCGATAGTTTAATGAATGATAATAAAAAAGAAAAATATTATGGAACATTTTACTGATTATTTTACAAGCAAAGCTATGCCACACATGGCATGCACAGAATCTATTACAAACAATCCAACCAAGAAAGGATGTGTAAAATGAGAAAAGGATTATTAACTTTGGTGTTAGCACTTACAGTAGTGCTACCAACTGTATGAGCATACGATTTTAGTGCCACAAGCCCAAGTGGACACACATTGTACTACGAAATAATTAGCGGAACTACAAATGTAGGTGTAGTAAGACCGGGAACTACTTCAACATATTATAACTATGTTTCGGGGAATGTAGTTATACCTGCTACTGTAACATACAATGGTACAACTTATAGTGTAACAGAATTACGTTCCATTTATAATTTTATTGGTTATGGTGCATTTGAAAGCTGTGATAGTTTAACCTCTGTTACTATTCCTAATAGTGTTACTTCTATTGGAGAATTTACTTTCTTGCTTTGCCGTGGTTTAACCTCCGTTACTATTGGCAGTAGCGTTACTTCTATTGGAATAGGTGCTTTCTCGCAATGCCGTGGTTTAACCTCCGTTACTATTCCTAATAGTGTTGCTGCTATTGGAAGTTCTGCTTTCAGCGGTTGTGCCAGTTTAACCTCCGTTACAATTCCTAATAGTCTTACTGCTATTGGATATTCTGTTTTCAGCGGTTGTGCCAGTTTAACCTCCGTTACAATTCCTAATAGTGTTACTTCTATTGGACAGGATGCTTTCTATATGGTAAGAAACATTATTTATAGTGGTACTGCTACCGGTAGCCCTTGGGGAGCATTGTCGCATAATGGATTTGTTGAAGATGGATTTGTCTATGTTGATAATACAAAGACCTTGCTACTTGCATATATAGGTACGGATACAAACGTTGTTATTCCTAATAGTGTTATTTCTATTGGAAGTTCTGCTTTTTCAGGTTGTAGTGGTTTAACCTCTATCACTATTCCAGATAGTGTTACTTTTATTGGAGATGGGGCTTTCTCTGGGTGCAGCGGTTTAACCTCTATAACAATTCCTAATGGTATTACTTCTATTGGAAATTCTACTTTTTCAGGTTGTAGTGGTTTAACCTCTATCACTATTCCAGATAGTGTTACTTTTATTGGTGATGGAGCTTTCTATGGGTGCAGTGGTTTAACCTCTATAACAATTCCTAATAGTATTACTTCTATTGGAAATTCTACTTTCTCTCGTTGTAGCGGCTTAACATCTTTTACCATTCCTAGTAACGTTACTAGTATAGGAAATGAAGCATTCAAAAATTGTAGCAGTTTAACATCTTTTACTATCCCTATTAATGTCACTCATATTGGAAAATTTGCATTCGAAGGTTGTAGCAATTTAATAACATTAAATTTTAATGCAATCAATTGTGAAGATTTTTTAGCACCTTCTTACAACTATAAACCACCTTTTTATTCTTGTCCTATTTCAGTAATAAATATAGGCGATACAGTGCAAAGAATACCTAATTATTTTGCTTATAATTTAGATTCGTTATTATCAGTTACTATTCCTAATAGTGTTATTGCCATTGGAAATAACGCATTTAATAATTGTAATAGTTTGTATGAAATTGTTTCTCAGTCTGTTCTTCCACCAACACTTGGTACAGATGTATTTTTTTAACACATCTATACTTATGGTCCCATGTGGTAGCTTGGAATATTACAATTCTAATTTGGTAGGATGGAGTCAATACTTTGTGACTATAGATGAAATGTGTAATGTGATACTAACTGTTACTTCGTCAAACGATACTATGGGTACTGTATTGGGTAGTGGTGAATATGAATATGGTACAAATGCTATTTTAACGGCAATTCCCAACGAAGGGTTCCATTTTCTAAATTGGAACGATGGTAATACTGATAATCCACGGAGTATAGTGCTTAAAAACGATACTACTTTCGTCGCAACTTTTGCATTAGATAGTTACACTATCACTGTTATTTCTGCTAACGATAGTATGGGAACTGTATCGGGTGGCGGAGAATACGAAGTTGGAGCAGAGGTTACAATAACAGCTACACCTAATGAAGGCTATCTCTTTGCAAACTGGAACGATGGCAACACCGATAATCCACGTATTATTACTTTAACGAGAGATACTACTTTTATAGCGAATTTTGCATTAGATAGTTACACTATCACTGTTATTTCTGCTAACGATAGTATGGGAACTGTATCGGGTGGCGGAGAATACGAAGTTGGAACAGAGGTTACAATAACAGCTACTCCTAACGAAGGTTATCGCTTTGTAAGTTGGAATGATGGCAATATTGATAATCCGCGCACCATAACCGTTATCGTAGATACTACTTATGTAGCTACCTTTGAAGAAGGTGTAGGTATAGAAAGTAGAGATATATTAAGTGAACTTACTTTTTATCCCAACCCAACACGTGGCATAATCACACTAAGCCGCAATGATATACAAAAGGTAGAGGTAATGGATGCTACAGGTAAAGTGGTAATGATAGTAGATAACAAAAATGTAATAGACCTATCCAAACTAACCAAAGGCTATTACACCCTTCGTATAACCACCGCCGAAGGCGTGGCCATACGCAAGGTGATACGCAACTAAGCGGAATAACTAATATTAGTTAGCAACTTATCCTATATATGTTACGGGTGTAATGTATATAGGATAAGTTGTTTTGGTGTATATAATAAAAGCGGTGCTATATGCATACTGCATACAGCACCGCTATAGGCTTAACTATTGCTAATTATCAATAACCTTTTTTACCCAATATATGGAACATATTGCGTTTGTATGCTTCTACGCCAGGCTGGTCAAATGGGTTTACATTCAGTATATATCCGCTTATACCACAAGCGTATTCCATCATGTATATAAGTTCACCCAATATAGTTTCGTCAATTTTGGGTATCTCTATTTTCATTACAGGTACACCACCGCTTACATGCGCCAATGTGGTACCTTCCATGGCTGCATGGTTAATTTCGGTAAGGGTACGTTGTTGTAGGTAGTTAAGGCCATCGGTATCCTCTTCGTCGTAGGGTATATTTACATTGGTATTGGAGTGTTTTACATCCAATACTGTTTCAAACATTGTTCTTTCGCCTTCCTGTATATATTGTCCCATACTGTGTAGGTCGGTAGTAAAGGTTACGCTATGAGGTAATATGCCTTTTCCTTCTTTTCCTTCGCTTTCACCATATAGCTGTTTCCACCATTCGGCAATGTATTTGAGTGAAGGTTCATAGGTTACCATCATTTCCACTTTTTTGCCTTTGCGGTAAAGTATATTACGAACGGCAGCATACAGCAATGCCGGATTATCTACAGCCGAGCTGTATTGGGTGCATATTTCTTTCATTGTACAAGCACCTTTTACCAGTTGTTCGATATCGTATCCGGCTACAGCTATAGGTAACAAACCTACCGGGGTAAGTACACTGTAGCGTCCGCCTACATTGTCGGGAATAACATACATTTTGTATCCTTCCTTTACTGCAATATCGTGTAGGGCACCTTTGCGTTGATCGGTAATGGCTATTATTCTTGTTTTAGCTTCTTCTTTTCCGTATTTCTTTTCGATATGGTTTTTCAGTATTCGGAAAGCAACGGCAGGCTCGGTAGTAGTACCACTTTTGCTTATAACGGTAAGAGCATAGTCGTAGTTGTTAAGTATATTTATTAGTTGTGAGTAATAGTCTTCGCTAAGTGTATGACCTGCATATATTATATATGGATTTTTACGGCTTTTGTCCAATACTTCCAAGTCGGTTTGCAAGGCTTCTATTACAGCACGTGCACCAAGGTAGCTTCCACCTATACCTATTACCACATATATCTGAGCTTTTGTAGCTATTTCGGCAGCATCGCGTTTAATGCGGGCTATCATATCCTCATCAATTTCTTCGGGAAGTGTTATCCAGCCCAAAAAGTCGTTACCTTTGCCATTAGCATTGTTTAGGGTGTCTTGCGCAGCTATCACCTCGGGCAATATTGCATCAATCTCGTCTTGTTTTACGAATTTCTCTAAATTATTGATGTTTAGTTTTAGTTGTGTCATGGTGATTATATTTTTCTATGTTTAGCTTTCTTTTCCATTTCCAAATGTTTTGTACAAACGGTTTAATCCATCTTCAAGCACCGCTTTTGGACAACCCAAATTTAGTCTGAAAAATCCCTTGAAACCATTTGGTGTCAATCCGAATTTTGTACCATCGTTCAGTGCCAATTTACCTATATTAATCAGTCTGTTAAACATATCTTCGTGTGCAATTCCATATTGCTTTAAGTGTATCCATGCAAGGTACGACGACTCGGGTGCTACATATCTTACCAGAGGCATATTTTCATTAAAGAAATTTTTCATATATTCTACGTTGCCTTCCAGGTATCGTTTTAGTTGTTCCAGCCATTCTTCGCCTTCTTCGGAGTAAGCGGCTGTAGTGCCTACGTATGCAAACAGATTGCCGTTGGCCACTTCATAGCCATCAATATATTTGAAATATCTTTCTCGTAATTGTTCGTTAGGAATATATGCTATACTAGATGCCAATCCCGGTATATTGAATGTTTTAGATGGTGCCAAGAAAGTCAGAGAGATATTTTTGCTTATTTCCGATACTGTTGAAAATGATGTATGACGTTTTCCATAAAGGGTAAGGTCGGCATGTATTTCGTCAGATATTACAATACAATTGTTTTTATGGCAAATATTGGCAATTTTTTCAATTTCTTCAGCCGTCCATATTGTTCCAGCAGGATTGTGAGGATTGCTTATAATCATCATCTTACACCCTTTTATTCTTTCGTTTAAAGTTTCGAAATTGATGTTGAATTTGTCGTTTTTGATGAACAAAGGACATGTTACAACTTTACGGTCGCCATTACGAGGAAGGTCAATAAATGGTGGATATACAGGGGTTGTTACCAATATTTTATCGCCTATACTGGTGAAAGCCTGTATGGCAAAGGCAATGCCTGCTACAATGCCCGGAATGTAATGTAGCTCTTTTTTTTCGGCTTTTATATTGTAATGCCTATCGAGCCACCACATCACAGCTTCGTAATATTTTTTGTCGGCGTATGTATATCCCAAAATCTCGTGGTTACAGCGTTCTTTTATAGCATTCATAATAAATGGAGGTGTACGAAAATCCATGTCGGCTACCCACATAGGTAAAAGATTGTCTGTACCAAAATCACGAGACATCATATCGTGTTTAACACACGATGTGCCCTTGCGCTCTATTATTTCATCAAAATTATATTCCATATCTCTAAATATTTACAGATATTATTGTATCAAAAATTTATTATAACAAACCTCTCGTATATGGAGGTAACGAAATATCGGCAAAATCATTGTTCATATACTTAAAAAAACCTGCAATACCTACCATAGCGGCATTATCGGTACAGAATTGAAATTTAGGAACAAATACATCCCAATGGTTTTTTTGTCCCAATAGTTGAAGTTGGTTGCGTAGGTATGAGTTTGCACTTACACCTCCGGCCACTGCTACCTGTTTTACTCCTGTATCTTTCATTGCTTTCTGTAGTTTTTTCAAAAGAAATGATACTATGCAATGTTGTACCGAAGCACATAGGTCGTTGATGTTTTCTTTAATAAAGTTAGGATTATCCGCCAAATTGTCTCTTAGAAAATATAAAAATGAGGTCTTTATTCCGCTAAAACTATAGTCATAATCCTTGATATTGGGTGTGGCAAACTTAAACTTTAAAGGGTTGCCGTCTTTTGCCAATTTGTCAATAATAGGTCCACCCGGATAGCCCAAGTCCATAACTTTTGCCGCTTTATCTATAGCCTCGCCGGCAGCATCATCAATAGTATTGCCCAATATTTCCATGTCAAAATAATCCTTAAGAAGTATAATTTGTGTGTGTCCACCCGATACTAGCAAACAAATAAAAGGAAATTTTGGCACAACACTATCGTCATTTTCTTTGATAAAATGTGATAATACATGAGCTTGCAGATGGTTGACTTCGATAAGAGGAATGTTAAGTGCTTGAGAAAAACTTTTGGCAAACGATACACCTACTAGCAATGAACCCAATAATCCCGGTCCTCTGGTAAAGGCTACTGCATTGATGTCTTTTTTTTCTATTTTGGCATTTTTTATAGCTGCATCTACTACCGGAATTATATTTTGTTGATGTGCTCGAGATGCCAATTCGGGCACAACACCACCATATTGTTCATGTATTTTTTGGCTTGCTATTACATTTGATAGTATTCTATCGTTATGTAAAACAGCGGACGAAGTGTCGTCACAACTCGATTCTATAGCTAGTATTATGGGCATATTAGTGTTGTATCTTTTATGTTCTAAATTATCTGCAAAAGTACGCATATTTTTTGAGATAAAAAATGCTTTTAACCATTATTTGCATATGCCAAGTTATAAAAAATGCTTTGTAGGTGATTTATGAAACTTTATTGAGTGTATTTCTATCTTCTTTTTGTTGACTACAATGGTATATATGATTGAAAAATAAGTAGAAAGATTCCAATAAAGATTCAAAGCCTACAAAAGTTAGTTTATAATGCAATATGCTTTTATATAACGTGGAAATTTTTGAGGTTGTCATACCTATTTTTTTGTAGGGTAAAAATATTATTTTATCTCATTATGGCCGAAAAAGCTCCTTCGATATGCTTTATCTCATTTTTGTACCTATTAATCACAATAGAGATAATATCAAATCTAACTTCTTCAAGTCTGTTATATCGTTCTATATAGTGGTTTGCCAATCGTATATAGGCTTTCTGTTTTTCGCGGGTTACAAAGGATTCGGGTTCGCCAAACACTGTGGTGCTACGGGTTTTTACCTCAACAAATACTATAATATCATCTTTTTGAGCTATTATATCCACCTCATTGTGGCCATACCTCCAATTGGTATCTATAATTTTGTAGCCCTTTTGTGTTAAAAGATTTTGTGCCAACACCTCACCTTGATGTCCAAAATCATTGTGTTCTGCCATATAAGCAATAATAATTATTATATATTTAATCTGTTGAATGACTTAAATTATATTTTTTGTTTTATACCCTATTGTAAGTTGTTTCATGGTAGGGTATCACGAGTGTGATGATATACTGTCAAATTTTAACCAATATACTACCTCAAAATCCCTAGTGTTGTAGATAAAAATTCTTCCCGATATTGATGTATTTAATACGTGAAGTAGATAAATTTACCTCGTGATATAAATTTTATCTCCATATTTGTATGTTTTCGACACTCACAAGGGTAAAAGATTTAGCATTTGAAATTTAATTCAACCAATGGATATATTTATAATATAAAAGGAAGTAGAATAGATCTACTTCCTTTTGTATTAGCTAAAAATTTTATTATTTCTTGAAATAGCGGTTGTATAAACCTTCGAAACCTTTACCGTGGCGAGCTTCGTCTTTCGCCATTTCATGCACTGTATCGTGTATTGCATCAAGGTTGCGTTCTTTTGCTATTCTTGCAATACGCATTTTGTCTTCGCAAGCGCCGGCTTCGGCATTCATACGTTTTTCTAGATTGGTTTTAGTATCCCAAACACATTCGCCCAATAGTTCAGCAAATTTAGCACAGTGTTCAGCTTCTTCCCAAGCGTAGCGTTTGAAAGCTTCAGCTATTTCAGGATAACCTTCGCGATCTGCTTGACGGCTCATAGCCAAATACATACCTACTTCTGTGGCCTCGCCCATAAAGTGTGCATTAAGGTCTTTTATCATTTCTTCGCCAGTACCTTTGGCTATACCTATTTCGTGTTCGGTAACGAAAGTAAGGGCTGCGTTTTCGTCAAGTTCTTTCCAAGTAACTTTTTGTTTGCATTGTGGGCAAATTTCTGGAGCGGGTGTTCCTTCGTGAACGTATCCGCATATAGGACAACTGTATCTCATTGTATTATATATTAATTTGTTTGTAATTGATTTAATTATTGTTTATTTATTTGGCCGGTTCCCATTTGCAACGTACCGGCGATACTATTTTTCCTTCTTCTTTCAAAGCCTTAAAAGCTTTGTCTATTTCTTTTCTATCGGCTTGTAAAGCTTTTTCTACTTCGCCGGCGCTCATTGGTTTACCGGCAGCTTTCATTGTTTCTAGAACTTTTTCTTTCATAATAATCCTGTATTTTCTATATATCGGTGGGCGAAAGTCTATTGTGGACAATCGTCCACCGAATATATACAATTTTTTATTACCTAATTTTCTTCTGCAAACTCATCTTTACCTACTCCACAAAGTGGGCATTGATAATCTGCCGGTAAATCTTCCCATTTAGTTCCTGGTGCTATTCCATTCTCGGGATCGCCTGCGGCCTCGTCATATACGTATCCGCATACTTCACAAACATATTTTTTCATATTCGTATTGTATTTAGTAGTTGATTAATTTCTTGTTTTTTGCACATTCTGAACAATATCCTCTGTGATACACATGAGTTTCCACAGCTTCGAAGCCTCTTAATCCATCTTCTTGAGGAAATTCCACATCGTGGTCGAGGGGTATATCGAACACTTCGTCACACCCGAGGCAACGAAAATGAGCATGTCGTTGTTTGTAGCCATCGAATCGAACTTTTTTTTCGTCGATGGTAAGGCTCAGTATCGCACCTTTTTCGGAAAAAAGTTTTAGAGTGTTGTACACCGTGGTTTTTGATAAAGTAGGTATTGCATCGTGTAAATCGTGGAATATATCATCAACGGTTGGATGGGTGCGATGTTCAAATAAATATTTCATTATCGCAATCCTCTGTACCGATGGTTTTATCCCGTTGTCTATTAGATATTGTTTAGCGTTATTCATAATTGTGGGTGTTTTTTGATTAGTCAAGAATCAACGATGGTGCAGTATATACACGTCCTGCCAATTCTTGGTTCAGCATATACAATCCCTTTGCATCAGTTCCAAAGAGTTCCATTTTGGTTATCAAATCATTTGCGTTAGTTTCTTCTTCGCCTTGTTCTTTGATAAACCAATCGAGGAATTGCATAGTACGGAAGTCTTTAATTTCGTAAGCTGCGGCATAAATATTGTTTATCATTGATGTAACAAGTTTTTCGTGTTCCAATCCGGCTTTCAACACATCCATGTCGCAAGTAAATACTTTATCAGGTTTACCTATAGCTTCAAGGGTAACTTTTTCGCTGTTGTTTTGCAAGTATTGATAGAATAACATTGCATGGTCGCGTTCTTCTTGTGCTTGTATTTTATACCAATTGGCAAATCCGTCTAAACCTTTTGTCTCGAAATAGTTGGCAAAATCTAAATAAAGATATGCCGAGTAAAATTCATTATTAATTTGTTCGTTTAATAGTTTTGAAACATTCTTATCAAACATAGTTAATTCCTCCTTTATATTTTATTGATTAATAATTTTCTGCTCTTACTTGGAAATATGATTGTGGATGTTCGCATACTGGACATAGCTTAGGAGCTTTTTTTCCAATAACTATATGTCCGCAGTTTTCGCATTGCCAAATAACGTCGTTTTCTTTAGAAAATACAAGTCCACCTTCTATGTTAGCTAATAGTTTACGATAGCGTTCTTCGTGTTCCTTTTCTATTTTAGCTACAAGTTCGAATAGGGTAGCTATTTTTGTAAATCCTTCTTCACGAGCTTCTTTGGCAAATGTTGCATACATATCGGTCCATTCATAGTTTTCGCCGGCTGCAGCATCTTTAAGGTTTTCCATTGTTTCTGGTACAGCACCATCGTGCAATAGTTTGAACCATATTTTGGCATGTTCTTTTTCGTTGCGTGCTGTTTCTTCAAATAGGTTTCCTATTTGTACAAAACCTTCTTTTTTTGCTTTTGAAGCATAGTATTGATATTTTGTATGTGCTTGAGATTCGCCTGCAAAAGCAGCTTTAAGATTCATTTCTGTTTTTGATCCTTTAAGTTCCATATTATTTTTCTTTATTGTTTTTGTTGTATTTATTTTATTTCTATTTTTTCAAAGTCAACTACACCGTGTTTGCACCATGGACATATAAAGTCTGACGGAATATCTTCACCTTCATATATATATCCACATATTTTGCATACCCATCCATGTTTGACCTCTGTAGTCGTTTGAGGTTTTATATTTTTGTGGTAGTATTCGTATGTTAGTGATTTTTCGTTACTCAATACCTTTTCATCGATTACCTCTGCCACAAATAGGGTATGACTTCCTAGATCAACTTTAGTCGATATTTCACCTGCTATATAAGCGTTGGTGTTTTCGGTAATGTAGTATATACCGTTGTTGGCACGAGCTGCATTGGTATAGCTTTCGAACTTATTTGTATCTCGTCCACTTTGGAAGCCAAAATGTTGTATAAGTTCGAGGTTTGTTTTTTCCGACAGAATGCTTATTACAAATTTGCCTGTGGCGTCAACCATATTGTGTGTAAGGTTGTGTTTGTTCACGGTAAATGCTATACGTTTAGGCGTATCAGTTACTTGTGCCACTACATTGATAATACATGCGTTGTCGATATTGCCATCGTTTGCCGAAAGGACAAACATACCATATTCTATTTTTTCCAATGCTTCCGAGTTCATATCCTTATTGTTGTTTTCTGTTATTCATTTAGGATTAGAAACATTTAGTTCTGTTGCCAATTCGTTTGCCAACATTTCTAATTGTTCTATTTGTGATTCTTTCATGCTTGAGCGTAGGGTAACAGTTCCTTCTATGATTTTGGAATCTTTTAATTCGCCTACTATCGACATCATCTGACATGCTGCTGTAGGTGCCCAAGTACCATTTTCAATAAAAGCAAAGGTGCGTTTTTGAAGTCCGTGAGCTTTCAAGTCCATTAGGAAGTTTTCCATCGGGGTAAACAATCCTGAGTTGTAAGTTGGTGCTGCTAATACTATGTGGCTACAACGGAATGCCTCGGCTATAAGGTGCGAAACATGAGTGTTGGACACGCTGTATGTTACTATGTTCTTTACACCGGCTTCGGCTAGCTTGGTTGCCAACACATTAACAGCAGCCTCTGTATTGCCATACATCGAACCATATACCAGCATAACGGCTTTATCTTCCGGTTCATATGTGCTCCATTTTATATACTTATCTAATATGTATCCAAAATTGTTGCGCCATATAGGACCATGAAGAGGGCATATCATTTGGATATCTATAGTACCGGCTTTTTTTAATGCCGCTTGTACCGGATTGCCGTATTTTCCTACTATATTGGTATAATAGCGGCGAGCCTCGTCTATCCAATCCTTCTCAAAATCTATTTCATCGTTGAAAATATTACCGTTTAGTGCACCGAATGTTCCAAATGCATCGGCCGAGAATAGTATCTTTTCTTCTATATCGTATGTAAACATAGCTTCGGGCCAATGCACCATAGGAGCCATTACAAATTGCAACGTATGATTGCCTGTCGAAAAAGTATCACCTTCTTTTATTGCAACAAAACGGCTATCAACATCGAAGTCGAAAAATTGATTTATCATTTGCAATGTTTTGGCATTGCCTATTATCTTCAAATTCGGATAACGTAAAACAATATCTTCTATTACCGAACAATGATCGGGTTCCATATGGTTTACTATCAAATAATCCAACGATCTACCATTCAATACATATTTTACGTTTTCTAAAAATTGACGGCTTACAGATGCATCTGCGGTATCTAGTAGTACTGTTTTTTCATCTATAAGTAAATATGAGTTGTAGGAAACACCTTTGGTTATTGGCATTACATTTTCAAATAATTCCAATCTACGATCGCTAGCACCTACCCAATAATAATCTTTTGATATTTTTCTTATATTATGCATTTCTCTATATTTTATTTAGTATATAATCTCTTTTATTTATTTTTTGTTCACATTTTTCAAAGATGTTTTTTTTATCTTTGAACCTTAATCAGAATTGTTCTACAAAGTTGTAACTATTACAATCTTGTTTTCGGGTGCAAAAATACGACTTTTTTTTATTATACAAAGGCTTTTTGAAAAATATTTTTTATTTATTTTATATATTATTGATTTTGAGAATAGAAATAATAAATAGTTTTCTTCCGTAAATCATCTTTTATTATTAAATTGGACTTTTTTTGATAGAAATTATCTGTTTTTAGGACTATAATCTACAAAAATATATCAAAAATAAAATTGATTTTATTCCCAATAATATACTCTTTTTACTCTTTGTGATACCGATGTAAGTATCTCGTACGATATAGTTCCTATCGAATCTGCCATTTGGTGTAGTATATCTGAATTGCCAAATATTACAACTTCGTCTGTTTCTTTACAGTCGATATCTGTTACATCAACAAAACTCATATCCATGCATACACGACCTATTATAGGCGCTATTTTGTCATTTACAACTACTTTGCCTACTTCGTTGCCTAGTTTTCTATCCAAGCCATCGGCATAACCTATGGGAATAATGGCTATACGAGAGTCTCTTTTGGCAACCCAGTTACAGTTATAACCTACACTATCGCCTTGAGCTATTGTTTTTATTTGTGATATTTTTGTTTTCAGTTTGCTGATGAGGGTAAGTTGTTTTTGTATTTCGGGGTCGGGAGCAATGCCATATAGGCCTATTCCCAAACGTACCATATCCATTTCGGCATCCGGAAAACGAACTATACCCGATGAGTTGAGTATATGACACAGTACATCTTTGCGGTCCAATTTATCTTTAAGCAATGTACTCCATTCTCTAAACTTTTCTATTTGGTTGCTAGTAAAGTGGTCCATTGCGGGGTCTTCGCTACAGGCTAGGTGCGAAAAGAATGATTTGACCTCTATTGATTTTGCATTTTTTAGTCTGTCTATAAGTTCGGGAATGTCGTCGTTCATAAATCCTAGGCGGTGCATTCCTGTATCCAGTTCTATATGTATAGGTATTTTTTCGTCGTTTTGACAGTATAGTGATGCTGTTTGAACAAAATCATCTAATATTCTAAAACTATATATGTCGGGTTCTAGATTATACTTGATAATATCGTCAAAACTTTCCTCTTCGGGATTCATTACCATTATGGGTAGGGTTATACCATTTTTGCGGAGTTCCACACCTTCATCTGTATAAGCCACTGTAAGGTAATCGACGTTGTGAAACTGCAGCGTATTGGCAATCTCTACATTGCCTGCACCATACGAGAATGCTTTTACCATAGCCATTATCTTTGTGGTTGGGCTGATACGTGAGCGGTAGTAATTTAGATTACGAACCAGTGCTTCGAGGTTTACCTCCATAATGGTTTGGTGTGATTTGCGTTGCAGTACCTTGGCAATGCTTTCAAATTCAAATATTCGGGCACCTTTTAATAGTATGGTTTCGCTTTGAAAGTTGGAAAACAGATAGTGTTTCAGAAAATCGTTGGTGGTACTGAAAAACGACGATTCCATCGAAAACTTATCTTTATTTCGGCACAGTGCTTCGCCTATGCCTATAAATTTTGAGATATTTTTTTGTTCGATAAGTTTTGCCACACCTTCATATAGTTCGGCTTCTATAATACCTGTTTGTATAATGTCGCTCATGATGAGCGTTTTTTTGCTATGCTGTTGTTCTTGTTGCAGAAAGTCCAAGGCAATAACAAGCGAATTTAGGTCTAGGCTGTAGCCGTCGTTGATAAGCAGGCAATCGTTGATGCCTTCGTTTAGTTCTAAACGCATGGCCACAGGTGTAAGGTTTTTGGTTTTTTTTGAAATTTCTTCGAGGCTATAGCCGCAAAGCAGCATCAACGATATACAGTGCATTGCATTTTCAATCGAAGCTCTGTCGGAGAATGGTATTTCCACCCACTGTTCACTGCCTTCGTATTGTATTTTCATCGAAGTGCTTTTATCTTTTGTTTCAATAGTTTTGAGCATTACCGATGCTTCTTCTGATTTGGCACTCCATGTAAAACATTTTATTTCTTTGAATGCCTCTATTGAGGATAGTAGGCTGTGTATATCTTTGTGGTCGAGGCTGTATATCAGTGTTTGGCAGTGTGTAAATAATTGAAGTTTTTCGGCAATCTTTTGGTTGCGGGTAAGGAAGTTTTCGTCGTGAGCTTGACCTATGTTGGTAAAAATACCTATTGTAGGATTTATAACCGTTTGTATATTCGTCATTTCGCCTACTTCGGATATTCCGGCTTCAAATATTCCTATTTCGTGGTCTTCGGCCATTTGCCATACTGATAGGGGTACACCTATTTGCGAATTGTAACTTTTGGGACTCGATACTATTGTTTTTTCGTCGTGCATAAGTTGTACTATCCAATCTTTCACTATGGTTTTACCGTTGCTTCCGGTTATTCCTATTACCGGTATGTCAAATTGGTTGCGATGGTGTGCTACCAGCATTTGTAAGGCTCGTATTGTGTTTTTTACATAATAGAAATTGGCTTCGTCTAGTGTGGCAAATTTGCTCAGTGTTTCCTCGTCGAGGTTGTTGGGTAATACAAAGTTTCTAACACCTTTGACATATAGTTCTTCTACATACTTTACTCCCGAATTACGTTTGGTTTGTATCCCAAAAAATATAGACTCTTCGGGTGCGGTAAGTTTTCTGCTATCGGTAAGTATAACAGAAATAGCCAGGTTGGTATTGACAATAGTAGTTTCGGTAGCTTTTATTATGCTCTTAATATCGTTGGGTAAGTATGTATTCATAAAATTATGGGAAATTGTAGTTCTATATTTATTTATCAGGTTTGTTTTATATTCTATCAGCTGTTCGATTTGCCTATGCTTTCTAATATATCTATTATATTTATATCTTGTGCCATGGTGGGGCAAAGATTTAAGATAAAGTGGTAGGGTTCGTCGGGATATGTAAATACATATTCTTTCAAACAGTCGTATGCAAAATCTTTTTTCTCCAACATATAATAACAAAGCACTTTGCGAATATTCAGTTCAAGAGGATTTTCAAATACATCTCGTGCTTGTTCTATCATATCCAGTGCAAAGGCATATTCTTCGTTTTCGATATATAGTTCTATAATCGACATCCATGTACGTTCATCGTCGTAGCCGTATTCTATAAGCCTATTGAATATGGTTTCCACCATATCAGAGTCGCCAATTTTCATATACACCCTTACTGCATCAATCAGCATGTCTTGCGATTTTTGGTTGTGTTCAATGCCTTTGTTCAAGTATTCTATTGCTGAGTTGAAATCGTTCATTTCTATGTAGCAAAGGGCTATCTGTGTCCAAGCTTCTACATATGCAGGGGTAAGGTAGGCGGCTTTTTTGAAGTATATGGCGGCAACTTCGTAGTTTTTCATTTTATAATAGTTGGCACCTATTGTGGCAAATATCAAGTCTTTTTCTTTGCAAAAGTTCAGTGCTTCGTTTAGTGTTGATATTGCTTTGGGGTAGTTTTCCAATGTAGTGTAGCAGTTGGCTTTGGCAATATGAGGCATAAACGAGTTTTCGTTTATAGCCAAAGCATAGTCAAATGCCTCTATGGCTTTTTCGTGCAGTTCGAGGGTTACGTACGATATTCCTAAGTGAAACCATGCCGAATCGGAATATGGGTTTTCGCTTACAAATTCTTTCAAAAACTTTATATTCTCTTCGGTTTTCCCCAATGCATCGTAGGCCACAGAGAGGTCGAAAATGCTTTCGCTGTTATTGGGGTTTTCTTTTAAGGCAAGTTTGCAATATTTTATCACCTTCTCATAATTGCCCAAATGCTGATATTCAGTGGATATGTTTTCATATACCAACTCAAGGTCGAAACCGTCTTGGGCCGATTTTTTGTAGTATCGTATTGCTAGTTCATGTTCTCCTATTTGCCCATATACAGCTGCCATGGTAAACATTACATCGGTGTTGGTAGGGTCAATGCGTTCCAAATCATGTAGTATTTCCATTGCTACATCTATTTTGCCCATAGTGGCATACAATTGTGCTTTTCGCAATTGTATGGTATATGTATCGGGAAACAATTTGTCGGCATATTTTATTGCTTCTTCCAGCATTATTATATCATTGGTTTCCATATAGAAATCGATGATAATTTCTAAATCGTCTGAATCGAAATATTGCTCGCGATGTTCCGATAGCATAGCCTCGAATTGCAATACCAAATTTTTTAGTCTGTTGCCATATTTCTCAAAACGGTCTAATCCCATGATTTGCTGTATGTATATGTGTCAAAACAATAAGAAAATATTATTATTCGTTTTGCAAAAATACGTTTTTTTCGTCTTTGTGTTCTCTCTTTGGGCTTAAAAAATATCAACAGTGTTACAAACATAATTGGCTATTCGCATCTGTTTTCTTTCGTCGAAGGTACAATTGCTGGGATAACCAACTTGTTATAATGTCCCGCCCATATTGTTGCTGCTATATTGTTGCAAATTGTTTACAACAACTTTTATACCCTACCATCAATCCTGTGGCAATATAGCGTCAATTGATTGATGATATATTGTGGTTTGACTGATGGGTGGTGTGTTAATAATGGTAGGCCGATGTTCATAAAAACACATCGTGAGGGGGCAAAATTTTCATCACCGGGCAAATCTGTCTCCATCGCCATGTAGGTATATAAGTATCGTGATGTATTTTTTTCGATATTTCGCTATTAATTTATCAAGGGTAGGGGTGCAAGGTTCAAAAAAAACAGATTAGAACATTGTCATATTTAGCTTGCTGAACAAAAAAACACCGACAAACGTTATAGACGTACAAAAAAAATAATGAATAAATTTACTAATGAAAAAGATTAATTATGTCAACAACAGTTACTAAAAAGAATTCGGCCAAATTGAGTGTTTTCACATTGGCTATTATGAATGTTACGGCGGTGGTAAGTCTTAGGGGGTTGCCTGCCGAGGCCGAGTATGGAGTGAGTTCGGCATTTTACTATCTTTTTGCAGCTTTGGTCTTTCTTATACCCACATCGTTGGTGGCTGCAGAGTTGGCTGCCTTGTTTCAGGATAAGCAGGGTGGTGTTTTCCGCTGGGTAGGTGAGGCATACGGCAAACGGATAGGTTTTTTGGCTATATGGATACAGTGGGTGCAAAGCACCATATGGTACCCTACAGTGCTAACCTTTGGTGCTGTGGCTATTGCCTTTATAGGTATGCAGCCTTCGGCCGATATGATGCTTGCTTCAAATAGGGTATATACGCTAGTGGTAGTGCTTGTTATATATTGGCTGGCTACTTTTATATCGCTCAAAGGCTTGGGCTGGGTAGGAAAGATATCCAAAATAGGAGGTTTGGTGGGTACTATTATTCCGGCAGGTTTGTTGCTGGTATTGGCAATAGTGTATTTGACCACCGGCGGTCAGTCGCAGATGGATTGGAACGGAGGTTTTTTCCCCGACTTGTCCAACTTCTCCAACCTAGTGTTGGCCTCTAGCATATTCTTGTTTTTTGCAGGTATGGAAATGTCGGGTGTACACGTCAAGGATATCGACAATCCCGGCAAAAATTATCCCAAAGCTATATTTATAGGGGCATTAATTACAGTTCTTATCTTTATATTGGGTACTTTTGCATTGGGTATTATCATACCGCAAAAAGATATCAACCTTACCCAAAGTTTGCTAACCGGTTTCGACCGCTATTTTGATTACATACACATGTCGTGGCTTTCGCCAATAATAGCCATTGCATTAGCGTTTGGTGTGTTGGCCAGTGTGCTTACTTGGGTGTCGGGACCTTCCAAGGGTTTGCTGTCGGTAGGTCGTGCCGGCTATCTGCCACCATTCCTACAGAAAACCAACAAAAATGGGGTGCAAAAAAATATACTGATGGTACAGGGGTGTATAGTTACCTTTCTAAGCCTTCTGTTTGTGGTAATGCCTTCGGTGCAAACCTTTTATCAAATACTGTCACAACTTACAGTGCTACTGTATCTGATTATGTATATGCTTATGTTTTCGGCAGCCATAGTTCTACGCTACAAGATGAAAGATGCCAAACGTCCGTTCCGCCTAGGCAACAACTTGTTTATGTGGATAATAGGTGGAGTGGGATTTGCAGGAGCATTGTTAGCCTTTACACTTAGCTTTATACCTCCCAGTCAGATACCTTCGGGTAGTCCGGTGGTATGGTTCTCGGTACTTATATTGGGGTGTATAGTGGTGGTAGGTTTGCCGTTCATAATATATGCTATGCGTAAACCTTCGTGGAATCAGCTCAAAGATGGCGAACAGTTTGAACCATTCCATTGGGAAAAACCGGCCGAAACATCTAATAAACTATAGTCAATACTGCTAAACTAACATTTGAAAACTTTAAGGGCGTATCTGAATAGGTACGTCCTTTTATTTTTTGTAGGCAGTATGGAATGTTCTAAAATAGGTTATTTTATTAATAATGAAAGTGATATAGCGATATTGCTATAAAATGCCCAAATAGAGCCTCAAAAAAAGCCATATCACGTTGCCAAATGCACTGCCATTGCATATAATAGGGGTGTAAATGATATTTTTTTGTCGTTGAAAATAAATATATTACAAAATAAAATAAAAAAAAGTTTGGTGGAAACAAAAAAAGTTATTACCTTTGCAAACGGAAAGATGGCAGAGTGGTCGAATGCGGCGGTCTTGAAAACCGTTGATCTTCACGGGTCCGGGGGTTCGAATCCCTCTCTTTCCGCCAAGCCTTGCAGCACGAGTAACTTTCTTCATGTTGCAAGGTTTTTTGTTTTATCTCATTTCCCATAGTTATATCTCATCGTCTTAGAGCCTCAGTGGTAGCTGCTTTTGTTGCAAAAAAAAAACGCTACTTGCTATGTTATACATATATATTATCGAAAAAAGTCGTATATTTGCACATTGGTACAAAGTTATCATAGAAATGTTATATACTGATAAATAAAGCCATATCTGATGGGAAGCAAATTTTGGAAGTTCATATTAAAAGTTTTTGGGTGGGAATTCGAAGGTGGTTTTCGTCCCGAAATGAGCCGTTGTGTGGTAATAGAAGCACCACATACAAGTGGTTGGGATTTTATTTTGGGTCGTATAGGTATATGGATTTTAGGCCTGAACGGACGCTTCCTTATCAAGAAAGAATTCTTTAGATTTCCATTGGGCTACCCATTGAAAAAGTTGGGCGGCTTGCCTGTGGATAGGGGCAACCGCAAAAACGACATTGTAGGCCAGGTGGCCGAATATTTTGCCAAAAACGAGCATTTTACTATTGTAATAACTCCTGAAGGTACACGTAAATATACCAACCATTGGAAGCGTGGTTTTTACGAGATAGCCATACGTGCCAATGTACCCATTGTGCTATCGTTTATAGACTATGGGCGAAAGCGCTGTGGTGTGATGGAAACATTTTACCCCACAGGAGATTACAATGCCGATATAAAAGCAATACAAGAACACTATAAATATGTGGTAGCAAGGCATCCCAAGCAGTTTAACATGAGCCAAATGTATTGGGATAAAACCGAGCAAAATAAACTGAGATAATAATAAAAATATAACAATAATGTATAGAACATGCACTTGTGGTGAGTTGAATATAACTCATGTAGGAAAAGAAGTTACCCTTTGCGGTTGGTTGCAACGCTCCAGAGACTTGGGCGGTATGACATTTATTGACCTTCGAGACCGCTATGGTATCACTCAATTGGCTTTTAATATGGAAACCAATGCCGAACTATGCGAAAAAGCCCGCAAACTAGGTCGAGAATATGTGTTGCAAGTAAGTGGTACCGTGGCCGAACGTAGTAGCAAAAACACCAAAATACCTACCGGAGAAATAGAGATAGTTGTAAATAAGCTTACTGTATTGAACTGTGCCAAGGTTCCTCCTTTTACTATTGAGGACAACTCCGACGGTGGCGACGACCTGCGTATGCGCTACCGATACTTAGACTTGCGTAGAAACCCCGTTCGCAAAAACCTTGAATTGCGACACAATATGGCAATACTTATACGCAACTACTTGAACAACTTAAACTTTATTGAAGTAGAAACTCCGTTCCTTATCAAATCTACTCCCGAAGGTGCTCGCGACTTTGTAGTGCCATCGCGTATGAACCCCGGCGAATTCTACGCCCTACCACAGTCGCCACAGCAGTACAAACAGTTGCTTATGGTATCAGGTATGGACCGCTATTTTCAAATAGTGCGTTGCTTCAGAGACGAGGACTTACGTGCCGACCGTCAGCCCGAATTTACTCAGATAGACTGCGAGATGAGTTTTGTAGAGCAAGAAGATGTGCTCAACACATTCGAAAGCCTGATGAAATACCTATTCAAAGAACTGAAAGGATTGGAGTTCGACAACTTCCCACGTATGTCGTATGCCGATGCAATGAAATACTACGGTAGCGACAAGCCCGACACTCGTTTCGGTATGAAGTTTGTTGAACTTAACGATGTGGCCAAAGGAAAAGGTTTCGGCCTGTTCGACAATGCCCCATTGGTGGTAGGTATCAACGCCGAAGGCTGTGCCGAATATACTCGTAAGCAGATAGACGAACTTACCGATTTTGTTAAGCGTCCGCAGGTAGGTGCAGGTGGTATGGTATATATCAAATACAATGCCGATGGAAGTTTCAAATCGTCGGTTGATAAATTCTACACTCAAGACGACCTTAAAGCCATAGCCGACGTTTTCGGTTCTAAACCCGGCGATATGATGCTGATATTATGCGGCGACGACGAAAAGACCCGCAAAGCACTATGCGAACTGCGTTTGGAAATGGGTGCCCGACTGGGACTTAAAGACAATACCAAGTTCTCGCCTCTATGGGTAGTGGATTTCCCATTGCTGGAATGGGACGACGAAACAGCACGTTTCTACGCCAAACACCACCCATTTACCAGCCCAAAACCCGAAGACCAAAGCCTGTTGGATACACCTGCCGAATGGGGCAAAATACGTGCCAACGCATACGATATGGTTATCAATGGTGTGGAAGTAGGTGGCGGAAGCATACGTATCCACGACCGCGAACTGCAAAACAAGATGTTTCATACCCTTGGATTTAGCGACGAAGAAGCTCAAAACCAATTTGGTTTCTTGATGAATGCTTTCGAATATGGCGCACCTCCTCATGGCGGTTTGGCTTTCGGTTTCGACCGTATGTGTGCCGTATTTAGTGGCGTTGACAGCATTAGAGACTTTATAGCATTTCCCAAAAACAATAGCGGACGCGACGTGATGAGCGGTAGCCCATCGCCTATAGCTCAAGCACAGTTGGACGAACTGAATATAGAGCTAAAACAAATTTAATGTTTTTTTTTGAATAATCCGTTTTGGGTTTCCTATATTTTATGTTGGGGCAAAGATGACAATGTTCATTTTTGCCTCTTTTTTAGTGCCATCGGGTAGGGGATACCTATGCTTTGCAGGACTACAATGCCACAACCGGCTACCGGGTAGTAGGTTTGTACTCCCAAAAAAGACTTTCGACTTTGGTCCTTCGACGTTCGACAATGAAAAAAAACAGTTCTTTGACATAGTTTTAGTTTTGTTGGGTAAAGGTTTTAAGTCGAACTATAAAAGATTGATTTAATGCTTTGATGAAATGCAGAAACCGCACATATTAAAGACTTGCTTTTGGTAATAGTTGGTGAAATGAATAGAGAGATTGTTACTCGAGTAAACTTTGATGAATGGAAAGAGTTGTTTGGTGAAAGCTTGACGAATAATTTGAAGTAATAGATTGAAAAACTTTCAGTTAGAAATTGAAGAGAGGTGCGATTGGGAAGTTAATTTCCTAATCAAATATCGCAATTATTTTCTATATATAGGTAATTCATTATTAGTATTGGAATTATATTAAGTAGTTCTGCTGATCTTAATTATATGACTTTATTTTCGTATCATTGCAAATGGTTTTGGCAGAAAGTTCTTTGAATTTCTGATTTGCTTAACCGGCGTTAGCCCCGATGAACACCATTGAAATAGAATATAATACTGTGAATAATTTTCGTATCATTGCAAATGGTTTTGGCAGAAAGTTCTTTGAATTTCTGATTTGCTTAACCGGCGTTAGCCTTGATGAACACCATTGAAATAAATATAATATGTGAATAATTTTCGTATCTTTGCAAATGGTTTTGGCAGAAAGTTCTTTGAATTTCTGATTTGCTTAACCGGCGTTAG
>JAEIGA010002707.1_pt1 | contig 28080 bp, 21 predicted proteins | sample 9270691 | NCBI WGS metagenome assembly JAEIGA01 (sample SAMN17057246, study PRJNA624740) | gut metagenome | biome: biome; isolation source: fecal sample | host: Bos grunniens | place: China: Xizang | collected 2019
CTGAGCAAGAAGGTAAACTTACCCCTATAGAGTTGGCAGCATTATTCCATTATCGTTATATCCGCATTCACCCTTTCGAGGATGGAAATGGTCGTATAGCTCGATTGATGGTGAACTTTATCCTTACTCGTCACGATTATCCGATGATTGTAGTCCGTAGCCGCAAGAAGAGTGAATATTTGGAGGCCTTACATCAGGCAGATCTTGAGGTTGGCCCCGTACCAAGTGATGGCGCTCATGCAGACATTAAGAATATCCGTCCATTCTTGAAATACTTCAATAATTTGGTCGCTACTGAGGTATACAATGATGTCTTGTTTGTGAGCGAGAAGAATGAGAATGTATGGTGGTACGATGGAGAACGAATAGCATTCCGCACTCCGAACTACACAAAGATTCTCAATGCAATGAAAACCTATCCGTCCTTGACGCTTGCAGATATGAAAGAGATTACGGGTATCAGTATCGCAGCCATCCAAAAACTACTCGATCAACTCATTCAAAAAAAGTATGTTGAGCGAGGTGAGAAGGATGGTAGTTGGCGAGTGTTTGTAACACAGTAGGTTTAAAATCTAGCAAATGCGAGTTTACCAACGACATGCAATCCCTTCTGCGTCCAGATGTTACTTTCAATGCAAGCGATGCATATCCGCTGATTTATGAGACCTTTATAGATAAGATGGAGGGAAAGAGAGATTAAATATTAGATAGATATTGTATTTGAACTATGGATAAATTAAAACAATCTATATTACCGTATTTGAAGACAAGTTTTGAAAAAGACTTGTTAGAGGCGGCATTGACGAATCTGGAAGATGGTAAGAATAAGTTGCGTCTGAATAACTTTGCTTATTCAGCTCGCGAATTAACACGCCATTACCTTAAGCGCTTGGCTCCTGATACAGAAGTTCTTAATGCACCTTGGTTTAAGCCCAATGATCCAAAGAAGCCAAAAGCAATAACACGTGAACAGCGTATCAAGTATGCTATTCAAGGTTACTTGAGTGATGATTTCAGGGAGAACGTTCTTAAAATAGATCTTAATGAAGTTAGTAAGAATCTAAGAACAAGTATTGATGATTTGAGCAAGTATACTCATGTTGAACCTGAAACCTTCGATGTTGATATAACTACGGTAACCGATGTCTCTTATAACATCATGGAGGATACCTTGCGTTTCTTCATGACAATTAATGAAGCACAATTACGTGTCGGAGATGCGGTTGATGCCTGTATTGATGAAGAAATGGTCAGCCAGTTCTATTATGAGACTCATGATGAGATTGATATTTTGGCTACACACCATGAGGTTCTTGGATATTTGGTTACAAGTTTAACTCAATTGGATAAAGATGACGAAACCATTACTATGAAGGCTGATGGATTCGTGAGTGTACGATTGCAATATGGCTCAGATGGGGATATGCGTAGAGGTGATGGATATGAGACAAAGATTAAATTGCCGTTTACTTCTACTTTTGTCGCAAACTATAAAAATCAGGATGGTGACATCCATATTGAGTCTGCAAAAGTGGATGTGGACAACGACTGTTTCTTTGAATAGAATTATCATTTTTGTATGCGTTGTTATATTTGCAATAAGGAATTGGTGGATAATCCTGTTGGGGATGACCAGTGTCAGACCCACGGAGAGCATATTATCCATAATGGCATACGTGGGAAGCTGATTTCCAGTCAGATACTCTGCAAGGACTGTGGTGCCGATTACAGCAAGGATGACTCTGCCTTTTGCAAGATATTCGCTCCGTTTATGGTGGCGCTCAAAGACCAGCTGATTCCAGCAGACCACGGCAAGGATACGTACAAGACGCTACCGGGCAGCCTGTTCGACAGCCCGACTAGCAACCTCGACGACCCTAGTCGTTTGGTGAATGTTAGGAATGGCGTGGTAACGCCCGTGGAGCCATACCACGAGATTGATGGTGAAAAGATTACCGTGTATGCCGAGAAGCACCGCATTGATCAGTATGTCAACGTGTTGGCCACGCAACTCAAAGCCGAAGGCAAGGACATTGCTGACTATTCAGTGGAGAAGGTGACTAACCTTCACGACAAGGGCTATTTGGCCTACTTCTTCTCTAAAGGCAACGCCACTTTCAACGTTGACTTCAAGAAAGGCATTGTGAAGATAGCCACCGAGTATGCGCTGCATTGCGGTATGCCCCGCGAGCAGCTCACCGAGGTGCTTACGATAAGCGAGGATGGCAAGGCTACCTTCGACTGCACGAACACCAAGATGTATCCGTTTATACCCACATCAATGTTTGATGTACTCTATGAGGACTACCGCTATTTTTATGAAGAAGGCTATCCCTCTCATACCCTGCGTCTGTTCTCTACTAGCTATGATAACGGTACCGCAGCCCTCTACTGCTATGTTGACCTGTTCAGCACCTTCCAGTATTATGTGCTGCTGAATGGCGACTACAAGGGCGATGAAGTCAATGAAACCTATGCCCAACGATTGCTCAAGGTGGAAAAACCTGATGTATCCGACTGCGACCCTAGCGACCTCGACATCTTCATCCGCGAGTATGGTATTGACATGAGCCTGTGTTCTGCCACCTCCTACGAGGATCAGTTACGCTATGTGCAGGAATGCATCCGCAAATATCCTCCACAGACCTACGACCTACAAGACGCACTGAAAAATGCTAGTGCAAAGCTTCAGAGCTTGTTAATGGCAGCCTTGTGTAAACAGGTATCAGAAGAACTTGGTAATATGTTGGATGAATTGTTAGGATCTGCTTACGGTAAGAATGTAGTTGCGCAGGTTGAAAAGCAGGTTGCAGAACTGACCAAGAATATGAACTTTGTAGATGCCATGCAGACGGTAAACGCCTTCACCGAGTCTGCGATATTGGAATACTACCGAAAGTTCGGTTTCGACGTGATTAATGGCGAAGCCACCAATTTCTCGATACCCGACTATAGCATGAAGTTTTTGGTTGAGCATAAAGATGTTGTGGAGGTTTACACCAATGCGAAGTTCTCGCATTTAAGTTGTTTGTGCTATAAACCTGAAACTTTAGCATAAAACTGTTGGTCAATTGCATATTGTTTATTATTGCTATCCGGTAAACATGTGCAAGGGTCTATGATCACTGATTTTCGTGCTTTACAAGTCCCTCTTGAAAGGATATTCACGGCTGTCCGGGGAAATGTTGTTTTTGAAACGCTTCATGATTTTTTCCGGACAGCAATAATTATTTATGACTAAAATTGGCACTATCCATAATTTTGTGTAAATAGTCAAAACACAACAGAACCCGTCAGCATCCCGTAGAACTGCTGGCGGGTTCTGTTGTTGTGTTAGATGTCATAATCTAATATTTAAAATTTCACTTCAAATAAGTACTCAGTTGCTCAAAGAGTATATCAAAATCTTTAAGTCTGTCGGCTCCAAGATATACTGCAATCATATTCTTGCTTGGGTTCACATATAGAACCTGACCATAGAGTCCATAGCCCCAGAAACCTCCATGATGTTGTACGGCATAGTATCCATTCTTGAGGTTCTTGTATATCATATAAGAACTCTTCTCTGGGTGGTTTGCATAATATTGTTCTAGCTCTTCTAGAGTGTTGAAGTATTTACGCTTCCCGTGCTCTTCATCCTCAACACCCCAATACCAAGAGTAGGAATAACGACCTTGTGATTTGCTTGCTATACCCGAAATGTGTGTGCTTAAACAACGTTGGATAAATGCTGAATCTACAATTTGTATTCCTTTGCAAACGCCATTTTCTAAGAATAGCTTACCAATTTTTGCCAAATCTCGAACATTTGTAGTTAGACCAGCAAAACTTTTAGCAGTATGGTGCTTTTTACTATCAAGTCCAATAAGTGCGAATTTCTCCATCCCTAATGGTTGCCATATCTTTTCCGATAAGTATTGTGCATAAGGTTTCCCAGTTGCCCTCTCGATAACAATGCCCAATATTGCAGTAGTGGCTGAATCATATGAATAGTTTTCTCCAGGAGTGTGTGCGAAGCCTAGTTTTTTTAGCACTTTAAGAGTATTGCTACCCATATATAGCTTTGCTATTTTGGAAAATGGATTCCAACTGTAATTTTCATTGAACTTAAGACCTGCTGTCATATCAAGCAAATGTTCAATATTTAGTTGAGAGAACATTGGATCTGCATCTTTTAGCTCAGGAATATAATCCGTTATAGGGTCGCTCAAACTTTTGATGTAACCATCTTTGAATGCGACACCACATAGCAGACTCGTGATTGTTTTTGTAACTGAAAAGATACATGATTGACTATCTTGATTCCAGCCACCACTATAATGCTCAAAAATGATAGTGTCGTTTTGAATAACAATCGCTGCAGAAGGCACATCGACATAGTCCATAGTCTCTCGAAGTGTTAAGTTAAGAAGAGTGTCGACCTTGGAACGATAAATTTCAAACTTGAGAGTATCTATCAAATTGACACGCAGTTGTTTCTCGTGAAAATTATATGAGAAACTTCCTTTGTAAACAGTGTCCTGTTCAAATATCGTATAATCATCAACTGATGCATTTCCATATTTGATACCTTTTGTGACTACGCACGACTGCAAGCACAATATTCCAATTAATATCAATATATAATGTCGCATGATAAAGTGATTTTACTTTCCGATGCAGAAGTTGGCGAAGATATTGCCGAGCACTTCATCGGTGGTCAATTCGCCAAGAATTTCGGAAAGGTTACGGATGGCGGCGCGGAGGGGTTCGCTCACAAGGTCGCCGGGGATGCCGGCAGCAAGCCCAATCTGTACTTCCTTTATGTTTTCAAGAGCGCGTTTCAGTGCTTCGTAGTGGCGGGCGTTGGTTACGACAACGTCCTCGGCACTGATGTCGGGGATTGCTGCGCTACGCACAAGGAACTCTTCAAGTCTGTTGATATTTGTTCCCTTGCGGGCTGATATTTCCCAAAGATCGTCACTGTTCCACTCTATGCTGTTGCAATATTTCTCCACCAAGAGTCTGCACCACTCCATTGTTTTAGCCAAGGTTTCGGAATCCACTGCATCGCATTTATTTACAAGCAAGGCAAGTTTCTTTTCTTCGCACATTGGCAGGAGTTTCTGTGCCAGTTCTTCTATCTGTTCCGGTTCTGCCGAGGGGTCGATGAGCCATAGTGCGATAGATGATTTCTTCAGTTGTTCTAAAGTACGCTCTATTCCCATGCGTTCCACCACATCGTGCGTCTCGCGCACTCCGGCGGTATCGATAAAGCGGAACGTTACACCGTTTATTGTCATTGTACCCTCTATGGTATCGCGGGTTGTTCCGCGTACATCGCTCACAATGGCTCTGTCTTCGCGCAACAAAGCATTAAGCAAGGTGCTCTTTCCGGCATTGGTTTCGCCTACTATGGCTACGGGAACACCGTTCTTTACTGCATTGCCTATGCTGAACGAGTCGGCAAGACATGTCATTACACTCTCCACCTCTACGCAGAGTTCTCTAAGCTCTTCGCGGTCGGCAAAGGCTACATCCTCTTCGCTGAAGTCGAGCTCCAGTTCCATGAGCGTGGTGAGTTTCAGCAGTTTGTCGCGCAGTTTGCCGAGTTCGTTGCTGAATCCGCCCTTAAGCTGGTTCATTGCAAGGCGATGCGATGCACGGGATGTTGATGCGATAAGGTCTGCCACAGCCTCTGCGCTGCTGAGGTCCATCTTGCCGTTCATAAAGGCACGCATGGTGAATTCTCCCGGAGCAGCCTGACGTACTCCCATATCGAGCAATGCGAGCATAAGTTGCTGGGTTATATATTGCGATGCATGACAGCTTATCTCCACACTATCTTCACCGGTGTAGCTGTACGGTGCACGCATAATGGTTACAAGCACTTCATCGAGCACTTCCTTGCCGTCGATGCTTATGTCGCCAAAAGCTACCGTATGTGTCCTGCGTTGTTCCAGAGGCAATCCCTTGCGTGGCTTAAATATACGCGACACACTCTCTATCGCCTTTTCTCCTGATACTCTTATTACACTTATTGCTCCACCCTGTGATGTTGCCAAAGCGCAGATTGTTTCATTCATTGTGTTTTGTCTTTACCAAACAAAGAGGCTACCGTAATAGCCTCCTTGATTTTCTTTATCAAATTCGTTCAAGAACCGTCAGTATAAGTTCTTTCATCTTTGCATTATAATCGATATTCGCCTCCTTGGCACGACGGTTGGCTATTACAAGACACGTTGTTACTGCCTTGTGTCCCATAAGTGCCGCCAGACCGGCAAGAGCCGAGCTCTCCATCTCGAAGTTGGTTATGCGCTGTCCTTCGAACTCAAAAGTCTCCACAAGTTCGTTCTGCCTTGGGAAAGCCAACGGCACGCGCAACTGTCTGCCCTGTGGTCCGAAGAAACCGCCACAGGATATCGTAACACCGCGCACCATATCGTCCTTGGCTATACGCTCCACAAGTTCCCTGTCAGCAGGGACTGTATAGGGAGCACACAACTGTGGCGACCAGTCGAGATGTTTTTTGAAAGCCTCTTCGAATTCCAGATCGCACACATCGTTACGTCCGGCATAGAAGTTAAGCAGGCCGTCGAAGCCCACCGACTTTACCGAGCAGATAAACGAGCCTATAGGTGTGTACTCCTGCAAACCACCACATGTGCCTATGCGCACCAACTCCAAACGGCGGAAGCTGTCCTTTTCGGTACGTGTGGCAAAGTCGATATTCGCGAGTGCATCGAGTTCGTTCACAACAATATCTATATTGTCGCAACCTATACCTGTACCCACAACACTTATGCGCTTGCCTTTATATGTTCCGGTTATTGTGCGGAACTCACGCGCACTGATATCGCACTCCTGCGTATCGAAGAATGCGGCAACCTTGGGTACTCTGTTGGGGTCACCTACAAGAATGACCTTGTCGGCAAGTTGCTCAGGCTTTACGCCCAGATGATATATGGCACCGTTTGGTTCAATGAGCAACTCGGAAGGGGCAAAATAACGTTTCATAATCAAAGATTTTTATTCGTACAGATATTCAACAGATTAGTCCTTTGCAATGTTGTCGCGCATGGCTGTATCTGCCTGAATATTTTTCATACGATAATAATCCATGATGCCGAGATTTCCGTTGCGGAATGCCTCTGCCATAGCCTTTGGAACTTCTGCCTCGGCTTCGATAACATGAGCACGGGCCTCCTGGGCACGAGCCTTGTTCTCCTGCTCAAGGGCGATAGCCATTGCACGACGCTCCTCCGCCTTTGCCTGAGCAATGTTCTTGTCGGCATTAGCCTGGTCGATCTGCAATGCGGCACCGATGTTCTTACCTATGTCGATATCGGCGATATCAATAGAGAGAATCTCGAATGCAGTACCGGCATCCAAGCCTTTCTTGAGCACGAGCTTTGAGATTGAATCGGGGTTCTCGAGCACTGCCTTGTGGCTCTCTGCCGAACCGATAGAAGAGACAATACCCTCGCCTACACGTGCCAATACGGTGTCTTCACCTGCACCACCGACAAGACGTTTGATGTTTGCACGCACGGTTACACGCGCAATGGCTATAAGCTGGATACCGTCCTTTGCCACAGCTGTAACATGCGGTGTATCTATCACCTTGGGGTTAACCGACATCTGCACAGCCTCGAACACGTCGCGTCCTGCAAGGTCAATGGCTGTTGCCATCTGGAATGTAAGCTCAATATTTGCCTTTGATGCCGAAACAAGAGCATGAACAACTCTCTCTACATTACCTCCGGCAAGATAGTGCGCCTCGAGTGTATCGCGTGTTACATTGTCGAGACCAGCCTTGTGCGCCTCAATCATAGCCTGTACAATCTTGTAAGGCGGAACATTACGGATACGCATCAAGAATAGCTGCATCAACGAAATCTGCACTCCCGAAACTTTTGCCGACAGCCAAAGCATAAACGGCACATAGTGGAAAAAGATAGAAAGCAATATGACTACTGCCGCTATCACTCCGCCAATAAACATAACGTTCATAACTATAAAATTTTAAGTTGATTATTTGATTGTCTTTACAAAAATGGTGTCACCCGAGATGCGTATAACCTCTACAGCCTCGCCCTCGTCAACGAATCCCGACTCCGACTTCACCTCTACGATGTTGCCGTTTATCTCCGCCTCGCCTATAAGTGCCAGACGTGTACGCGCCACACCCTTATCGCCCATGGCAAAGCGGTTTATCTCATCCTCCTTTACGGTTGAATCGATATTCTTCTTGAGCGCGACCTTGTCGAGCGACTTGCCGTACAAAGCCCACAAGAAGAGAGCCACACATATTGCACACGCAATAAGAAGGGTTATCCAGCCGGCAACACTGCCTATAAAATAGAATGCATAGGATATAGCACCAATCATTGATACCACTCCCAAAAGTCCTGTAAAACCGAATCCGGGTATAAGCATCACCTCCACTGCCAACAATATTGTGGCAAAAATCACAAGTAACGATGTTATAAGATATTCCATGATATATTTTTGTTTTTTATTGGTTTTCCATATACAACTCACCCTGTTCGAGCCTGCGGATCTCATATTCCATAAGAGTGAGCTTCTCCTCTTCTTCCTCAATCTCCTTTTCAAGAGAAAGGATTGCATCGCGCATCAGATTCTTTTCGGCTTTTGTTGCCGAAGCATATTCATCGCGTTTCAGCTCAAGTAGTTCTACATTGCTCTGTTGAAGCATCTTACGCCTGCTCCATTCCACGAACATTTCACGTGCCACCTCACTTGTGAAATCGGACAAGTGAGTGTAATCGTAACTGTCGTCAACCACAAACAGGAAATCCTTTTTGTTTGCGGCAAGTTCGGTACTATAGAGCAACATTGCATATTGTTGCGTTGCCTTGCGGACCACTTCGGGATTATCCTGAGTGTCGGCAATGGAGCTTATCTGCGCACGGGAGAAAAGAGTTTCAAAGCCGAGCGACTCATCATATTTTACAGTACCCTCGTTCGGCACGAACATATACACGCAGACCTTTCCTTCGGGCTGATTGCGGTCGGTGGCAAACCAGCCGAGACCTGCAACCTCGTTTATGGCAAGCATATAGTCATTTGCCGTGGAATTGAAAGGCATTCCCAGATTGTCGGGGCGCAGGAAACGTCCGCTCTCCGTGTCAAGACGTGTAACAAAGAGGTCGTAGCCGCCTATTGAACCTTCGCCATCACTCGCGAAATAGAGAGTTACACCATCGGACAGCATGAACGGATAATCGTCGTTACCCTTTGTGTCAAAGCCGGATACAGTCTTTGCTCTGCCCCACTCTTCGCCCACCTTGGAGTTGGTATATAGTTTCATTAGCCCGTTGTCATCGGCATCCGAGAAACAGATATCCATGCCGCGCTCCGAGCAGTATATATTGCCAGCGAGCAACGAATCGGCAAAGAACTCTGCCTGAGTTGAGACCACACCTGCATCGGAACCTATATTGTAGACCGAAAACAGTTTATCCTTGTCAACAACAATGCTGTCCACTATACATACCTTTGCACAATTCATAACCATACGGTTCAGACGATTGAGCACAGAGAGGCGTTCGCGATACCTCTCGCGCAAAGCATCATCTGCAGTGGCATCAATAAAAGTGTTGTAGTATGATATTGCCGAAGGATAATTATGCTGAGCTGCATAACAGTCGCCCAGATAGCGGTAAGCATTTGAAATCTTGCGCGATGCGGCATATTCGAGCATAGGAAGAACATCAATGTTGTCATTGGTCTCATAGCAACATACCGCATACCAATAGTTGTATTCGGCATTCTGTGGATATTTCTTCAGCAGCTGCCTGAACATGGGTTTTGCCTCGGCGTATTTACCCTGCTGAAAAAGCTTGCGTGCAGTATTCTTGTTCTGCGCCACAACCCCTCCTGCAAAAAGGAAAAACATCACCAATATGCAATAAACAGATTTCATCACCTTCAAAACTCTTTATTATTCTGCGAATATAGCAATAAAAAAATCAAATCACAGCCCAAGTGCCTATTTTTTACAATATCCGATACAATAATTTATAAAAACGGACAATAAAAAAGCGATTTTGATTAACTTCGCGGCGCAAAACAAAAACAGAATCAGATATGCCCAAGCCAACAGCGGAACAGTTGCTCTACAAACGTATTCAGAAACAGTTCGGACGTGCGACAAAAGAATACGGCATGCTGGACGACGGAGACAAGATACTGGTAGCCCTCTCCGGCGGAAAGGATTCGCTCACCATGTTGCAGCTGATGGCTGAACGCTGCAGGATATACAAGCCGCAGATAAGTATTGTGGCGGCGCATGTAACGATGTCGAACATTCCATACAGCATCGACCCAGTGTTTCTCAAGGAGTTCTGCGACAATCTCGGAGTTAAGCTGCATATATCGGAAAGCGGATTCGACGCAAGTACCGACAGACGCAAGTCGCCATGTTTCCTCTGCTCATGGAACCGCAGAAAGGCATTGTTCACATTGGCACAGGAGATCGGCTGCAACAAAATTGCGCTCGGGCACAACATGGACGACTTCATTGAGACCATGCTGATGAATATGACATTCCAGGGTTCGTTCAGCGCAATGGCTCCGGTAATGAAAATGGACAAATTCCCCATAACAATCATACGTCCGCTCTGCCTTGTAAACGAGAACGACGTGGAAATGTATGCCAAAGAGAAACAGTTTCCACCACTCAAGAAGAACTGCCCGTACGAGAATGATTCTCACCGCAAAAGCATGAAGGACCTTCTTGCTCACCTTGAGACCCTGAACCCCGAGGCACGCTATAATCTATGGGGGTCCATGAGCAATGTACAACCGGCACTTCTGCCTCCAAAACAGACAAAAAACAATAAAAATATCAAACAATGTCAAAAGCAATCCTAACACTCGTTCTGCTCATCATCTCCAACACGTTCATGACCTTCGCATGGTATGGAAACCTAAAGTTGCAGGAGATGAAAATCGTATCACACAACACATCGATAGTGCTTATCGTCCTTATAAGCTGGTGCGTCGCCCTGCTAGAATACTCGTTCCTTATCCCAGCCAACAGAATAGGCTCCGAGATAAACGGCGGACCATTCTCTCTAGTGCAGCTGAAAGTGATCCAGGAGGTGATTTCCTGCCTTGTATTCGGTGTAATCGTATCGGTGTGCTTCAAAGGAGAATCGCTTCAGTGGAACCATCTTGTAGCCGTAATTTTCCTTATTCTGGCGGTTTATTTCGTATTTATGAAATAAATCGGCAAAGATTTTCTGCAAAATCATAAAAAAACGAAAAGTTTTTCTTTGTTGTTTGAAGTATAAATCATAACTTTGGGAAATAATTGATAAAAAATTATAAAAGGCGACAGAGCAACGTGTCGCCCTAAGCAACAAAGACATAAAGAAAAAACGATATGAACAAGTCCACTTCCAAATTTTTCAAGAAAGCATTTCTATATGCAACTATCTGCATATCAGGTTGTTTTGCAATGAGCTGCGTTGACGACATCCCCGAGGAAAGCCGCTTTACATGGACAGGTGAGTTGATTGCCACCCATTTGGAGAAGCACCCCGAGAAGTACAGCAAGTTCGTTACAGTCCTCAAGAAAGCCAACATCAGCAAGAAAGCAGAGAGCAGTCTGTTCCAGACCTTGTCTACATACGGTTCATACACCTGTTTTGCTCCCACAAACGATGCGATGGATGCCTTCTTGGCAGAAATGATCGAAAAGCCCGAAAGTGGAATCATATCAATGGACGTTGAACAGCTCGAAGACTCCATTGCGACAGAAATCGCAAAGAACCACATCATCGAATTGAAGTGTCTTACATCAGATACCGAGGATGGCGACTTCCCTAAACTGACAATGAACCGCCGTTCTGTTTCCATTTCTACAGAAACAGGCGCAATCATGCTCGACAAAACATCAAAAATCATCGAGTTGGATATCGAGACCGAGAACGGTGTAATCCAGACCATCGACAAGGTCCTCAACCCCTCTACAAAGAAGATACACGAGCAGATTCTCCAGTACCCAGAGTTGTCTCTCTTCGGTAAAGCCGTAATGGAAACAGGGCTTGACTCCTTATTAAATATATTCGAGTTGAAATATAACGTTGACATCGACATCGAGTCAAACAAATATGTTTCAGCCGAAGGTAAGGCATATCCTCCTGTTGAGCGCCGTCAGCGTTATACCGTCCTCATGGAAACAGACGAATTGCTCGCCAACCCCGAGAACAACCACCTTAACATGCCGATTCTCACAATCCAGGACCTTGAAAGACTGGCACAGGATTTCTATGGCACCGAGGCTACCGGCGACTACAAGAATCCACAGAACGCGCTTTACAAGTACATTCTCTACCACATCATAGACCGTCAGCTCTCATACACAGGAGGTCCCGGTGGTTTCATCATGGAGAACTACACAAACAGCGGTGGTGGTTTCAGTTCAGAGACCAACCTTCCGACAACATTCGACCGCTACGACTATTTCGAGACAATGTTGCCCTACTCAATGATTAAGGTTACACGTCCCTTCACCAACGAAGAGTTCAAGCGCGACATTGTAATCAACTACGCGCAGGAAAAAGGTAGCAGACTACAGGACCCCAGAATGGCAAAATACATAAACGTGGTTGTCCTGAGAAACGAGGATTCTGGCGTAAAAAACTTTGACCAGAAAGCCCTTAACGGTACTCTGCACACTATCGACAAGATTCTCATCCACAATGAGGACGAAATGGCAAGTAACATTCTCAACGAGAGAATGCGCTGGGACGTTTCATCACTGTTCCCCGAGATGACAAACAACGGTGTACGTTGGGAAGACAATACAGCTGATCAGGCAACAGGCAGACAGAACAGCACCACATACATTCCTGACGGATATTGCGACCGTCTTGTCGTAAATGGTATTGTAAACAACACAGTAATCCTATACTTGCGTCCACACTCTACCGGAACCGGTGGTTACCCCAACTATCAGGGCGACGAGCTTCTGGCTATCGGCCGATACGATTTCAAATACCGTATCCCCCACGTACCCGAGGGCAACTACGAAATCCGTTTCGGATACAGTTACAGTAACCTGCGTGCCATCACACAGTTCTACTACGACGGCAAGGTATGCGGTATTCCTGTTGACATGAACCTTGTACCGAAAGAATCTCCACTGATTGCATGGGTAGCAGACGACAGTGCCAACCCTGAGGAAGCACGCGAAAACGACAAGGCTATGCGTAACCGCGGTTACATGAAGGGTCCTGCAAGCTGCGTACTCGATGACAAGGGCAGCAGCATGAGAGATTCAGACCTTGCTCTCCGTAAGATTGTTACAACAGTCAAGATTACCAAAGGCGACCACTGGTTGCGTTTCAAGAATGTAACAACCGACGAAAAGAGAGGAGACAACTGGGTACAGTTCAATCAGGACTACTTGGAGATTGTTCCGACAAACGTAATCAACGACCCAAGCAAACCCGAAGACCAGAATTAATCAGGATAAAGCGATGTTCCAAAAGCTCAAAACTTTTGGAACATTTCTTTTATTCATACCTTTTCACTATCTTCGCATACAAAGAACAAAAACTTAAACAATCCTATTATGAAAAAGACATTCTTGGCAGCAATTACCGTTTGTTGCGGTTTGCTTTCATGCAACAGCAACAGCTACACAGCCGACTACCGCGTAGTACCTCTTCCAAGAGAGATATCATCAATCGAAGGCGAGAGTTTTATCCTTGACAGCAAGACCGTCATCACACACGACGGAAGCGACCAGATGAAACGCAATGCAGAGTTGCTCGCCTCATACATCAAGGAGTCAACCTCACTTGAGTTGCAGATTACAGAAAACAGCACATCGGAGAATGCCATTAAATTGGCAATAGCCGACTACATCGGCAACGACGAGGGATACAATCTCGGCATCGACAACGGTGGCATAACAGTCAAAGGCAGAACACCTGCCGGAGTATTCTATGGAATACAGACACTTCGTAAATCCCTGCCCGTATGCAAGGCAAGCAGCATCGAGATGCCGGCAGTTCAGATAAACGACTATCCACGTTTCAGCTATCGTGGTGCACACCTCGACGTGTCGCGTCATTTCTTCACCACCGACTCAATCAAGCGATTCGTCGACATGCTTGCAATGCACAACATAAACCGTTTCCACTGGCATCTCACTGACGACCAGGGCTGGCGTATCGAAATCAAGAAATATCCCAAGCTCTCAACCGTTGCCGCAGAGCGCGACGAGACCGTAATAGGCAAGAACAGCGGAAACTACGACGGCAAGCACTACGGTCCATACCTCTACACACAGGAGGAGTGCAAGGAAATTATCAAGTATGCAGCAGAACGCCATATAACAATCATCCCCGAGATTGACCTTCCCGGACACATGCAGGCTGCACTTGCGGCATATCCTGAATTCGGTTGCACCGGCGGACCATACGAAGTGTGGAAAATGTGGGGCGTATCGGACAATGTCCTCTGCGCAGGAAATGACGCTACACTCAAGTTCATCGAAGATGTATTGGAAGAGGTAATTGCCGTATTCCCATCGGAATATATACACATTGGTGGCGACGAATGTCCAAAGGACCAGTGGCAGAAATGCCCGAAATGTCAGGCACGCATAAAGGAACTCGGAATAAAAGGCGACCACAAGCACAGCGCCGAGATGTATCTGCAGAGCTTCGTAATTTCACATGCCGAGAAGTTCCTCAACAGCAAAGGACGTCAGATTATCGGCTGGGACGAAATTCTCGAAGGCGGTCTTGCTCCTAACGCCACAGTACATTCATGGCGAGGCATAGACGGTGGAATTGAGGCTGCAAAACAAGGACACGACTGCATTATGTCGCCGAACAACTTCCTCTATTTCGACTATTACCAGACAACACGCACCGACGACGAACCTTTGGCAATCGGCGGCTATGTACCTGTGGAGAAAGTATACAGTTTCGAGCCAATGCACGAATCGTTGACACCCGAGCAGCAGAAACACATCATCGGTGTTCAGGCAAACCTCTGGACAGAATATGTCCCCACATTCAGCCATGTCGAATACATGGAGTTGCCACGTATGGCAGCACTCTGCGAGGTACAATGGTGCGAACCCGGATGCAAGGACTACGAAGACTTCAAACAGCGTCTGCTCCCCATGTTCGACCTCTACGAAGTGTACGGTTACAATTATGCAAAGCATATTCTTGATATCGAGACAGAGTTCAACACCGACACCGAGCGTAATGTGATTACACTCACCATGAGCGCACTTGGCGACATCCCCATCCATTACACCTTAGACGGAAGCGAGCCCACAGAGTCATCACCACTCTACACCGCACCTTTGGAGTTCAACAAATCTTGCACCATCAAGGCAAAAGGTTTCGGCAAGAGCTATCAGACAAAGACCTACACCGAAGAGATTCACTTCAGCAAGGCAACAGCCAAGCCAATCACCTTTATTCAGCCCGTACACAAGAACTATACGTTCAACGGACCTATAACCCTTGTCGACGGACTGAAAGGAACACCCAACTATCGCACAGGTCGTTGGCTCGGATTCAGCGAGAACGACTTTGAAGCCGTCATCGACCTGCAGCAGCCAACAGAGATAAAGTGTGTGAAATTCGACACCAGCGTCGACAAGAGCGACTGGGTTTTCGACATCAAAGGAATCAAGATTTCCGTTTCCGACGACGGCGAGAACTACAACGTACTGCTCGACCGCGAACATCCGTCGCTCACAGCCGAAGACCCCAACATCATCTACAACCACGCATTTGACCTGGAGCCTACCACAACACGCTTTGTAAAAATCAAAGCACTTGTAGAGCACAGCATCCCGGCATGGCATCCCGCTGTCGGAAAACCCGCATGGATATTTATCGATGAGATAATAATTGAATAACACAAACTGGAACTGTCCCTTTGAACAGGCAGTTCCAATTTTATTTAAAATTTTGCTATAATAGGATTATTGCTTATCTTCGCAGAATAAATAAAACCACATAACACCACAACCGAAAGACAAGAATGATTGAACGGATTATAACTCTCGAAGGCATTGACCCTGTAGGCTTTTACGGAGCAGGCAATGTCCACCTGCAAATGCTCAAAAGACTGCATTCAAAACTACGCATAGTTGCACGCGACAATGTGATAAAGGCAATGGGCGACGAAGAGGAACTCGACCGTTTCGGCAAGGTTGTGGAACTGCTCGTAGAGTATTGCAACAAATACAACAGTCTCACCGAAGAGGCAATCATCGACGCGGTAAACGGCAAAAAAGGCGACAAGGGCAACGACAGCAATGTAATTGTCTATAACATCAACGGCCGCCCCATCTATCCCCGTACCGAGAACCAGTGCAAGATAGTAGAAGAGTTCAAGAAGAACGACATGCTGTTCGCCGTGGGTCCTGCCGGAACAGGAAAGACCTACACAGCCATAGCACTCGCAGTAAAGGCACTCAAGAACCGCGAAATCAGAAAGATTATCCTGAGCCGTCCTGCCGTTGAAGCCGGCGAGAAGCTGGGTTTCCTGCCGGGAGACATGCGCGACAAGATAGACCCATATCTGCAGCCTCTGTACGATGCTCTGGAGGACATGATCCCCATGGCAAAACTAAAGGAACACATGGACAACAACGTAATACAGATTGCACCATTGGCATTCATGCGCGGACGCACTCTGAACGATGCCATAGTAATACTCGACGAAGCACAGAACACCACCCCGCAGCAGATAAAGATGTTTCTCACCCGTATGGGTATGAACACCAAGATGATAATAACAGGCGACCTCACGCAGATTGACCTTCCACAGCACAGCAATTCAGGACTGTTACATGCACAGAAGGTGCTTAACGGAGTTCCCGGCATAGGTTTCGTTACCATGCACAAGAAGGACATCGTACGCCACAAACTGGTAACACGCATTGTGGAGGCATACGAGAGACAGGAAAAGCTGGATGCCGAAGCAAGACGAAACAACAATAAAGAGAAATAACAGATTAAAACAATACAACAATGGCAAAAGCATTAACAAACACCGAATTCAAATTCGAGAACCAGAAAAGCGTATATCACGGAAAAGTACGCGACGTTTACAAAGTTGATGACAGATTGGTGATGGTAGCAACCGACCGCATCTCGGCATTCGACGTAGTACTCCCCAAAGGAATCCCCTTCAAAGGACAGATGCTGAACCAGATTGCGGCAAAGTTCCTTGATGCAACAACCGACATCTGCCCCAACTGGAAACTTGCTACCCCCGACCCTATGGTTACCGTAGGCGTTATGTGCGAAGGTTTCCCCGTTGAGATGATTGTACGCGGCTATCTGTGTGGTTCGGCATGGCGTGCCTACAAGAGCGGTGTGCGTGAAATCTGCGGTGTAAAGCTCCCCGAAGGAATGCGCGAGAACGAAAGATTCCCCGAGCCAATCATCACACCTACTACAAAGGCAGAAATCGGTGAGCACGATGCAGATATCTCAAAAGAAGAGATTCTTGCAAAAGGCCTTGCAACTCCCGAGGAGTATGCACTGCTCGAGAAATACACACTCGCCCTTTTCAAGAGAGGTACAGAGATGGCGGCAGAGCGCGGTCTGATACTCGTAGACACAAAATATGAGTTCGGAAAGCACAACGGCACAATATACCTGATGGACGAAATCCACACCCCCGACAGCAGCCGTTACTTCTATGCCGAAGGCTACGAAGAGAAATTCGAGAAAGGCGAGCCACAGAAGCAGCTTTCAAAGGAATTCGTACGCGAATGGCTTATGGACAACGGATTCCAGGGCAAGGAAGGTCAGCAGGTACCCGAGATGACCGACGAGATTGTTGAAAGCATCAGCAACCGTTACATCGAACTGTTCGAGAACATCACAGGCGAGAAGTTCGTAAAGGAAGAGTGCGAGAACATCAATGCCCGCATCGAAGAGAACGTAAAGAACTATCTTGGATAAACAAAAAACATAAAACAACAGGAATGGCGCAACCGCGCCATTTTCTGTTTAACGCCCCCTCAAATGAAAAAATACGGAATCATAGGATACCCCTTGGCGCAGTCGGCATCACCGGCATTCTTCAACAAGAAATTCAAGGACGAAGGAATAGATGCCGAGTACATCCCCTTTGAGATTGAAAGCATAGAGCAGCTGCCACGCATTCTGGAGGAGAACCCCGAGCTATGCGGATTCAACGTAACAATTCCCTATAAGCAACAGGTAATGGAATATCTGGCAGGATTAAGCGACGGTGCAAAAGAGATTGACGCAGTAAATGTAGTAAAGGTTACACGCGATGGCAACGGCAAGGCACAGCTGCATGGTTATAACAGCGACGTAATAGGATTCAGGAACTCAATAGAAGAGCTTGTAAGAGGCAAACACAGCAAAGCACTGATATTGGGCACAGGCGGAGCATCAAAGGCAATAGCATACGCACTGAAAGAACTTGGTATAGAGTATCTGTTCGTTTCGCGCAATACAGGAGAGAACAGGATTGCATACAGCCAGCTGACAGAAGAGATTATGCAGAGCCACACGCTTATTGTAAACTGCACACCGCTCGGAATGGTCGGACACGGAATAGACCAATGCCCCGACATCCCATACGGGATACTTGGCGAGAATCATCTGCTGTACGACATAGTATATAACCCCGAGAACACCCTATTCCTGCAGAAAGGAGCCGCACAGGGAGCAACCACAAAAAGCGGTTACGAAATGTGGTACCTGCAGGCACTCGCCTCGTGGGAAATATGGAACGGATAATGAAGCAAAAAGAGATGAACAGTCACTGTTCATCTCTTTTTGCCTGTTCCCAAAGTTCATCCATCTGGGCAAGCGACAGTTCCTTGATGCTGTGCCCTTGTTCACGTGAACGTTGTTCAACGTATGTGAAGCGGTTGCGGAATTTGGTATTTGTGAGTTCCAGTGCGTTGTCGGGGTTTATATCGTACAGACGTGCTGCATTCACAAGGCTGAAAAGCAAATCGCCGAATTCTTTTTCAAAGTTCACTTTATCACCGCGTTTTATTTCACACTCCACCTCGGCAATCTCTTCGCGTACCTTATTCCACACATCCTCTTTCTTTTCCCAATCGAAGCCCACATTCGCAGCCTTCTCCTGCATGCGGTATGCCTTTATGAGCGACGGCATGGAGTTGGGCACTCCGCTGAGTATGCTCTTGTTGCCATCCTTTTCGGTCATTTTGAGCTGTTCCCAATTCTTGCACACCTCACCGGCAGTTTCGGCAACGACATCACCGAATACGTGGGGATGACGGTAAATAAGCTTGTCGCAAAGACGGTCGCACACATCCTTCATGTCGAACTGCCCCTTTTCTGTTGCAATCTTTGCATAAAAGGCAACATGCAACAGCACATCTCCCAGTTCCTTGCAGATATTTGGAGTGTCATCAGCCACAAGCGCATCGGACAACTCATAGCACTCCTCTATTGTGTTGGGACGAAGCGAAAGGTTTGTCTGCTTCTTGTCCCATGGGCATTTTTCGCGCAATTCGTCGAGAACATCCAAAAAACGGTTGAACGACTGCAATATTTCTTCTCTATTATGCATAATTTTTATTTTTTTGTGCCACAAAGATAAATAATTTAATAATAAGAGTTAACTTTGCAGATAGGTTAATTTGGAATAATTATATAAAAAATAAAATAGCACATTTATTATGAGTTTAGCAAGCACTTATATACCCGCTGAGGTTGAAGAGAAGTGGTATGAATATTGGATGAAGAACAATCTTTTTCATTCAGAGCCTGACGAGAGAGAGCCATATACAATTGTGATTCCGCCACCAAACGTTACAGGTGTGTTGCACATGGGTCACATGCTCAACAACACTATTCAGGATATTCTTGTACGCCATGCCCGTATGCTCGGCAAAAACGCATGCTGGGTACCTGGAACCGACCATGCCTCAATTGCAACAGAAGCAAAGGTTGTAAAGAAACTTGCAGAGCAGGGAATAAAGAAGAGCGACCTCACACGCGAAGAGTTCCTTAAGCACGCTTGGGAATGGACCGACGAGCACGGCGGTATCATCCTTAAGCAGTTGCGTAAACTTGGCGCATCGTGCGACTGGGACCGTACATCGTTCACAATGGACGAAGTTCGCAGCGAGAGTGTAATTAAGGTGTTCTGCGACCTATACAACAAAGGACTCATCTATCGTGGCCTGCGCATGGTAAACTGGGATCCCAAAGCTCAGACTGCTCTCAGCAACGAGGAGGTTATATACAAAGAGGAAAAGAGCAAACTCTACTATCTAAAATATTATGTTGATGAGGCTGCCGGATGCACCGACGGCGAAGAGGCAGATGCTGTAACACTTGCAGCTACCGATGCTTTTGACCCAACTGTAAAGCACCAGATTCTGCATCGCGATACCGACGGCAGACGTTATGCAGTTGTTGCAACTACACGTCCCGAGACAATAATGGGAGATACCGCTATGTGTATCAACCCCAAAGACCCCAAGAATACATGGCTCAAGGGCAAGAGTGTAATTGTTCCCCTTGTAAACCGTGTGATTCCTGTTATCGAAGACCGTTATGTAGAAATTGAGTTCGGTACAGGTTGTCTTAAGGTAACTCCTGCGCACGACACCAACGACTACATGCTCGGTAAGACACACAACCTTGAAACAATAGATATCTTCAATGCCGACGCTACAATAAGCGAGGCAGCAGGTATGTATGTGGGCATGGACCGCATGGAGGTACGTGCACAGATTGCGAAAGACCTTGCAGAAGCTGGATTGCTGGAAAAGGTTGAGGATTACGACAACAAGGTGGGATACAGCGAGCGCAATGCCGATACAGCAGTTGAGCCACGTCTTTGCATGCAGTGGTTCTTGCGTATGCAGCACTTTGCTGACATTGCATTGCCTCCGGTAATGGAAGACCGTCTCAAGTTCTACCCCACTAAATACAAGACAACATACAACAACTGGCTTGCAAACATTCAGGACTGGTGTATCAGCCGCCAGCTATGGTGGGGACACAGAATTCCTGCATATTTCCTCCCTGTAGCAGAGGGCGCAGAGGAGAAGTTCGTTGTGGCAGAGACACGCGAAGAGGCTCTGAAACTTGCACAGGCAATCCCCGGCTATGAGAATATCACAGCAGAGGAACTCCGCCACGACGAGGATGCCCTTGACACATGGTTCAGCTCATGGTTGTGGCCAATATCATTGTTCAACGGTATTCTTGATCCGGGCAACAAGGAGATTAGCTACTACTACCCCACAAACGACCTTGTAACAGGTCCGGATATCATTTTCTTCTGGGTGGCACGTATGATTATGGCAGGTTACGAATACCAGGGCGAGATGCCATTCAAGAATGTATATTTCACAGGTATCGTACGCGACAAGCTCGGACGTAAGATGAGCAAGTCGCTCGGTAACAGTCCCGACCCGCTCGATCTTATCGCACGCTACGGTGCCGACGGTGTACGTATGGGTATCATGCTTTCGGCACCTGCAGGCAACGACATTCTCTTCGACGAAAGCCTTTGCGAGCAGGGACGTAACTTCTGCAACAAGATATGGAACGCATTCCGTCTTGTAAAGGGTTGGAATGTAAGCAACGAGATTGAGCAGCCCGAAAGCTCAAGACTTGCAATAGAATACTTCAAGGAGACACTTGCCAAGTCTGCGGCATTGCTCGAAGACCAGTTCGGCAAATACCGTCTGAACGAGGCTTTGATGAATGTTTACTCTCTCTTCTGGGATGAGTTCTCGGCATGGTATCTCGAGATGGTAAAACCTGCATACGGTTCACCTATCGATGCTGCCACATACGAGGCTACACTTGGTTTCTTCGACAGTCTGTTGCGTCTGTTGCACCCATTCATGCCATTTATCACCGAGGAATTGTGGCAGAGCATCAAGGAACGCAAGGATGGCGAGAGTCTTATGGTACAGAGTATTAAGGAACTTTCCACTGAATACGACGAGGCATTCCTTGCAAAGATTGCCGTATCAAAGGAGGTTATCGGTAACATCCGCGCAATCCGCCAGCAGAAGAATCTTTCACCACGCGAACCGCTTGCATTGCAGATTGTGGGTGAATCGCCTGTTGCCGGTTTGGAAAGCGTCATAACAAAGATGGCGAACCTTACAGCAATTGAAAATGTTGCTACTCCCGACGACACTGCGGTTTCGTTCCGTGTAGGCACAAGCGAGTTTGCTGTCCCCATGGGTTCACTCATCGACAAGGATGCCGAGATTGCAAAGATGCAGGAGGAACTTGCATATCACGAGAAGTTCCTCAAGAGCGTCGAGGCGAAATTGGGTAACCCCAACTTTGTGAGCAAGGCTCCCGAGAAAATTATTGCTATTGAACGCAAGAAGCAGTCTGACGCAATGGAGAAGATTGCAATGCTTAAGGAAAGCATACAGAAACTGTCTAAATAATGAAGGACAAGAAACGCATAGCTATAATTGCGCTGAGCGCCGCCATGGCAATACTCCTTGTAACGGGATGTTGCCTATGGATTGCTCTGCGCAAGAGCCAAGCGTACAATATCGAGATTCAGGAGCTTATGGCTCTTGAAAAAGAGGAGATGCTGAACGACCTCACATCGGCTCAGATACAGTACGACGAACTGATGGTGCGCATAAACAACGACTCCTTGAGAATAAAACTCGAAAAGGAACAGGTGCGCACGCAACAGTTGCTCGAAGAACTGGAGCATGTAAAATCCACCAGCGCAAGCGAAATAACACGTTTGAAGAAGGAGTTGAAGACCGTGCGTGCCGTACTGAAGAACTATGTGATGCAGATTGATTCGCTTAATCGCGAGAACGAATCGCTCAAGAAGGAGAACAAGGCTGTGCGCAACAAGTACAACGAGGCTTCCAAGAAAATCAGCAATCTGTCGGAAGAAAAAAAGATTCTGAGCGAGAAAGTTACGCTTGCATCACAGTTGGACGCCACAGGTGTAGGCCTCTCGTTGCTAAGAAAGAACGGTAAGGAGACAAACAGCATCAAACGCGCGAAACAGATTGAGATTGCATTTACCATTACAAAGAACATCACTGCGTCTACGGGTGAAAAGAGAGCATATATAAGAATCATGCAACCCGACGGCGAAGTACTTACCAAAGGTACAGGAAATACCTTTGTATATGAGAACCGCAATATCGAATTCTCCATAAGCCGCAGTTTCGAGTACACGGGAGAGAGTCACGACCTCACATTGTACTGGGATATAGAGGAGACTCTGAAAGGCGGAGAATACAGCGCATATATTTTTGTTGACGGAAACATGATTGGTTCCGGAAAAGCATTTTTTGAAGAGTAAGAAGATGAAACGAATACTTGTAACAGGAGGAGCCGGCTTTATAGGTTCGCATCTTTGCGAAAGATTGCTCAAAGATGGCAACGATGTTATCTGCCTTGACAACTATTTCACAGGAAGCAAGGACAACATACGCCACCTTATAGGCAACGACCACTTCGAGCTTGTGCGCCACGACATTACACAGCCATACACTGCCGAAGTTGACGAGATATACAATCTTGCATGCCCGGCATCGCCTGTTCACTATCAGCACGACCCTGTAAAGACAATACAGACATGCGTAATAGGTTCAATGAACATGCTTGGACTGGCTAAGCGTGTGGGAGCAAAGATTCTGCAGGCATCGACAAGCGAAGTATATGGCGACCCAATCATACACCCACAGGTGGAAAGCTATTGGGGCAATGTAAACCCCATAGGTATACGTTCGTGCTACGATGAGGGCAAGCGTTGCGCCGAGACTCTCTTCATGGACTATCACCGACAGAACAATGTAAAGATAAAAATCATACGTATATTCAACACCTATGGTCCGCGCATGAGCATGAACGACGGACGTGTGGTATCGAACTTTATTGTTCAGGCACTGAAAGGCGAGGACATCACAATCTATGGCGACGGCAAACAGACACGCAGTTTCCAATATGTGGACGACCTTGTAGAAGGTATGGTGCGCATGATGAATACAGGCAATGATTTCACAGGACCTGTAAACATAGGCAACCCTGGAGAGTTCACCATGCTCGAACTTGCCGAAAAAGTCATAGAGATTACCGGTTCAAAATCAAAGATTGTATTTGAGCCGTTACCACAGGACGACCCACGTCAGCGCAAGCCGGACATAACGCTTGCCAACGAAAAACTCAACGGTTGGCAACCGAACATCAAACTTGACGAAGGTCTGAAATACACAGTAGATTACTTCAAGAAACTCATTTGATAAGAAAATTAATTTAAAACACATATAAGATGAACATTTTAGAACTTAGCGAACAGGAGATTGTACGTCGTGAGGCACTTGCCGAACTACGCAACATGGGCATAGAGCCCTACCCCGCAGCAGAATACCCCACAAACGCGTTCTCAATAGATATCCTTGCAGAATTCAAGGACGAGGATGAGCCACGCGAAGTATGCATTGCCGGCCGTATGATGAGCCGTCGTGTAATGGGTAAGGCATCATTCATCGAGCTTCAGGACTCAAAGGGACGTATCCAGGTATATATCACACGCGATGATATCTGTCCGGGCGAAAACAAAGATACCTACAATGTATTGTTCAAGCGTCTTCTGGACATTGGCGACTTTGTGGGAATCAAAGGTTTTGTATTCCGTACACAGACAGGTGAGATTACCGTTCACGCAAAGGAAATCACATTCCTTTCAAAGAGTATCCGTCCGCTTCCTATCGTAAAGTATAAGGACGGTGTTGCATACGACAGATTCGAAGACCCCGAATTGCGTTACCGTCAGCGTTACGTTGACTTGGTGGTAAACGACGATGTCAAGGAGATTTTCATCAAGCGCAACAAGATTTACAGCTCTATGCGCGAGTTCTTCAACTCACGTGGCTACATGGAGGTTGAAACTCCGGTATTGCAGTCAATCCCCGGTGGAGCTGCGGCACGTCCGTTCATCACACACCACAACGCGCTCGATATTCCTCTCTACTTGCGTATTGCAAACGAGCTTTATCTGAAGCGTCTTATCGTGGGTGGTTTCGAGGGTGTATACGAGTTCTCAAAGAACTTCCGTAACGAAGGTATGGACCGCACACACAACCCCGAGTTCACATGTATGGAGATTTATGTTGCATACAAGGACTACAACTGGATGATGTGCTTCACTGAGCAGATGCTCGAGAAGATTGCTCTTGATGTAAACGGAACAACCGATGTAAAGGTTGGCGAGAACATCATAAGCTTCAAGGCTCCTTTCCGTCGCGTTACAATGCTCGACTCTATCAAGGAGTTCACAGGCTACGACCTCAACGGCAAGAGCGAAGAGGAGATTTTCGCTATCTGCAAGGAGCTTAAACTCGAGGTTGACGATACTATGGGTAAAGGAAAGCTCATCGATGAAATCTTCGGTGAATTCTGCGAGGGCAACTACATACAGCCAACCTTCATCACAGACTACCCCATTGAGATGTCTCCACTCTGCAAGCGTCATCGCGAGAACCCCGACCTCACAGAGCGTTTCGAGCTTATGGTTAACGGAAAGGAGCTTTGCAACGCATACAGCGAGCTCAACGACCCGATTGACCAGGCAGAGCGTTTCCAGGAGCAGTTGCGCCTGAGCGAGAAGGGCGACGACGAGGCTATGTTCATCGACAAGGACTTTGTACGTGCGCTTGAATACGGTATGCCTCCTACATCGGGTATGGGTATCGGTATGGACCGTCTTGCTATGCTCATGACAGGTCAGACAATAATCCAGGAGGTTCTTTTCTTCCCACAGATGCGCCCCGAAAAGAAGGTTCCCAAGGACAATGCGGCTGCATTTGCGGTGATTGGCGTTCCCGAAGAGTGGGTTCCTGTATTGCACAAGGCTGGCTACAACCTTGTAAACGACCTTAAGGGTGGCAATGCACAGAAGATACAGATGGAGATTGGCGGTATAAACAAGAAGTTCAAGCTCGGTTACACCGTTCCATCGGTAAACGATGTCGCAGCATGGATTGAGAAACTCGGATAACAACAAAACAAGATAATTATGGAACTTTCCAATAAACAGGTTGCCATTATGGGTGGTGGCAGTTGGGCAACGGCTATTGCCAAGATTCTGCTCAACAATGTCGAAACCATAAACTGGTATATCAGACGCGACGACCGTATCGAAGATTTCAAGCGACTAGGTCATAACCCGGCTTATCTCTCTTCGGTAAAATTCGATACCAATAGAATCAATTTTTCGTCGGACATAAACAAGGTTGTGAAAGAGAGTGACATATTGGTGTTTGTAACACCTTCGCCCTATCTTAAGAACCACCTTAAGAAGCTGAAAGCCGACCTCGAGGACAAGTTCATTGTGAATGCCATAAAGGGAATTGTTCCCGAAGAGAACCTTATCATCTCGGAGTATTTCAATAAGGTATATAAGGTTCCTTACGACAACATTGCAGCAATTGCAGGTCCTTGTCATGCCGAAGAGGTTGCACTTGAGCGTCTGTCATATCTTACTGTGGGATGTGCAAACATTGACCATGCAAAGCAGTTCGCCAAGAAGCTTGGCAGCAGCTATATCAAGACTTCGGTAAGCGACGACGTTGTGGGTATTGAGTACGGTTCAGTTCTCAAGAACATATACGCCATTGCGGCAGGTATATGCAGCGGACTCAAATACGGCGACAACTTCCAGGCAGTACTCATGTCTAACGCTGCCATTGAGATGAACCGTTTCCTCAGCGTGGTACACCCAATTGAGCGCACAATCAACGACTCGGTATATATGGGCGACCTGCTTGTAACCGGATATTCACGCTTCAGCCGTAACCGTGTATTCGGCAGCATGATAGGCAAGGGATATTCCGTAAAGAATGCACAGATAGAGATGGAGATGATTGCCGAAGGTTACTATGCGGCAAAATGTATCAAGGAAATCAACGAGCATTACCGCATAAACACTCCAATCATCGACGCAGTCTATAACATTCTATACGAAGGTATATCACCGGTAATTGAAATCAAACTATTGACAGATTCATTCAAATAAAATCAGAACAATGAAGAATATATCACTAAACATCGACAAGGTAACAGGTTTTGTTACACGCGAGCAGATTCTTGCTCTTGAGCCACAGGTAAAGAGCGCGCAGAAAGCATTGGAAGAGGGTACACACCCCGGTAACGATTTCCTCGGCTGGTTGCACCTTCCATCATCAATAACAAAGGAGCACATCGCAGACATCAACGCTACAGCGCAGACATTGCGCGAGAACTGCGAAGTTGTGGTAGTAGCAGGTATCGGTGGCAGCTACCTTGGCGCACGTGCCGTTATCGAGGCATTGAGCAACAACTTTGCTGCACTCATCGGCGATAGCAAGAACCCACGAGTTATCTTCGCTGGTCACAACATCAGCGAGGACTATCTATATGAGCTTACAGAATACCTTAAGGACAAGAAGTTCGGTGTAATCAATATCTCAAAGTCAGGTACTACAACCGAGACAGCTCTTGCATTCCGTCTTTTGAAGAAGCAGTGCGAGGACCAGCGCGGTAAGGAGATGGCAAGCAAGGTAATCGTTGCCATCACTGATGCAGTCAAGGGTGCTGCACGCATCACTGCAAACAAGGAGGGTTACAAGAGCTTCATCATCCCCGACAATGTGGGTGGTCGTTTCTCAGTTCTTACCCCTGTAGGCTTGTTGCCAATCGCTGTTGCAGGTTTCGACATCGAGGCTCTTGTAAACGGAGCTTGCGATATGGAGAAAGGTTGTGCTCCCGAAGTTCCATTCGAGGAGAACATCGCAGCAATGTATGCAGCAACACGTAATGCTCTATACGCAAACGGCAAAAAGATTGAAATCCTTGTAAACTACCAGCCAAAGCTCCACTTCACATCAGAGTGGTGGAAACAACTTTACGGCGAGAGCGAGGGTAAGGACGGCAAGGGTATATTCCCCGCTTCCGTTATCTTCTCCACAGACCTGCACTCTATGGGTCAGATGATACAGGACGGCGTAAGAAATATTTTCGAGACAGTCGTTGATATTAAAGAAACAGGCGCAAAGGCAGTTGTTCC